>Ga0129342_1000717_pt1 | contig 14651 bp, 9 predicted proteins | sample CPBDNA_5_FD_94426 | JGI IMG/M metagenome (GOLD analysis project Ga0129342, IMG submission 94426) | Freshwater to marine salinity gradient microbial communities from Chesapeake Bay, USA - CPBay_Sum_15_0.2_DNA | ecosystem: Environmental > Aquatic > Marine > Coastal | place: USA: Chesapeake Bay...
GAAAAACACCAGCAATACCCAAAAGCGTTTTTTGTCTTGTTGATATAAAAACAACGCACCCAGCAGCCCTAAAAACAACGGTAACATATAGTAGGTGTTGCGACCTTTATTGTTTTTGGCATCGTCGTATAGGTTTTTTTGAGAGCCCAATCGAAAGCTGTCTAGCCAAGAAATTCCACTAATCCAATTGCCATTAAATGGATCTAAATTTCCTTGTTCATCATTTTGTTTTCCCGCAAAATTCCACATGAAATAGCGGAAATACATATAATTAATCTGAAATGTAAACAGGTAGTTTAGGTTGTCGATTAGACTCGGCTTTTCAATATCCAAATAGGAACCAAAACGCTGTAAAAACTGGTGGTAGCCATTGGCATCAACCTCTCCATTATTGACACGTGAAATAAAATCGTTTACAGCATCTATAAGCTGGGTTTGGTTGCGGTATTCTGGTTTGATGTCAAAATCGGGTGCGCCAAAATAAGTAATGTAATTCACGGCATTGCCCGAACTCCACATACGTGGGAGCAAACCAGTATGTTTACTATTAGCACTGATGCGTGCATCTTTCCATGCATTTACCACCACATAACGCCCCTTTTTAAGGTCTTTTTCGTATTTTGGTTTGTCGTCCTTGTAGGGGTTGTCTTCGTCCTGACCTGCATACATATCGGTGTACATGGGTCCGTAGAACAAATGGGTTTCGGGATATTGCTCAAGGTTATAATACGCCAAAAGCGCTCGTGCGTCTGTGGGTGCATTTTCGTTGATTACAGTATTGGCATTGGCGCGAATGGGCAGCATTATCCAAGACGAAAATCCAACCAAAATAAAAACGATACACCACAAACCCGTATTGACTTGCACCCATTTTTTTTGTTGGGTAAGTCGTAATCCCCAAACAAATAAGACCAAAATAGACAGTCCCGCAATGATAGTTCCCGAATTGAATGGCAATCCAAAACTGTTTACAAAGAATACTTCAGCATTTCCAAAATACGCTAAGGTTAGTGGGAGGAGTAGCTTAAAAATAAAGAGTAATACGGCTACAGAGACTACATTTGCCACCACAAAGGATTTCCACGAAAAAGGGTAGTGCTTAAAGTAATACAGCATCCCGATGGCGGGTACGGTGAGTAGTCCCATAAAGTGGACACCAAACGATAATCCAATTAGAAAAGCAATAAGCACCAACCAACGGTCGCCGCGTGGTTTGAGCATGTCTTCTTCCCAACGCAATCCCAACCAAAACATGGCAGAGGTGATAAGCATTGCCATGGCATACACTTCAGCCTCAACGGCATTGAACCAAAAACTATCTGAAAACGTATAGCTAAGCGCACCCACAACACCTGCGCCCAAGACTAAAAAGGCTTGCGCGCCTGTTGGATTTGTTTCTTTAAGTATAAATCGTGTAATGATTCGGGTTAGCGACCAGAACATAAACAAAATGGTAAAGGCACTTGCCAGCACCGACATCATGTTTACCCAAAACGCAACACGCTCAGGACTACTAGCAAAAGAGGAGAAAAAGGCACCCATCATTTGAAAAAGTGGTGCGCCGGGCGGATGCCCAACTTGCAGTTTAGCAGAGGTGGCAATGTATTCGCTACAGTCCCAATAGCTTGCTGTGGGCTCAACAGTAAGGTAGTAGGTTACAAGTGCAATACAGAAAACAAACCAGCCCGTGAGGGTATTTCCTTTAGCGTAGTTCATAAGATTTCTAAAGCCACTAAAGTACGATATCTTAGAAAACCACAAACAAGATTGTGGAAACTATTGGCGCAACAAAAAGTTTGTTTATTTTTGCATCCGCATTGGCCTATGGTGTAACTGGCAACACGTCTGATTTTGGTTCAGAAGAGTCTAGGTTCGATCCCTAGTAGGCCAACGAAAACCCACTCTTATTGGAGTGGGTTTTTTAGTTTTTTTCAAACAAAAAACCCAACGGAACATCCAATCGTTTGTTCCAATCGTTTTCGGTGTGTTCGGCGCCTTCAAACACTTTAGATTTCCAAATAAGCCCCTCAATAGTTGCTTTACTTAAGATGTCATCTATCTTTTTTTGTGCTTCTGCGTAAATGCTATCTAGTGTTTTGGTTCCACGGTCCATGTACAATTTTTTACCGCGCAAAGATTGACTGTTATTTCTCACATATGCTGCAATGGCTCCTGGAAAAGGATTGTCTTTCAAATAAAACTCCACAGTCCAATGTGTTGATAAACAACCAGCGCCTCCAAATACTTTGGGATATTCCATTAGGGCATACAATGAAATGAGACCACCCATACTACTGCCAACAACAAACGTATGGCTTGAATTAGGGTTTGTGTTAAATGTTTTGTCGATGTGAGGTTTTACCTCTTCGACCAAAAATTTAAGATAATCATCTGCGCGTGGGAGCCGATTAAATAACTTTTCGTTGCCTCTTTTGGTATGTTCAATTAAGGAATCTAACAAAGGTGTGGCATATTGTTCAAGTGCTTTTTGAGGAGCAAAATCAGCGTGGCGCGTGCTGGGATTGTTCCAAATACCTACCACAATGGGCAAAGGGTGTATGTCATTTTTAAGTTTCGTTAACACTTCATCAACGCCCCATTCTTGACCGTTCCACGTTTGTGATGCGTCAAAAAGCATTTGCCCATCGTGCATATACAGTACGGGATGTTTTTTGCCCAAGCTATAACTTTTAGGAAGCCAAACATCTATGTTGCGTGCGTCTATATATTCTGATTTAAACGCAGTATAAGATACTATTTTCCCTTCGGCTACACTGAGCCCTTTTTTTGAGTTGGTACAAGCGATTAGAGTTAAAGCAATGACAATAATAAAGACGTGTAGCTTCATTTGGTTAAATGGGTATCATAACATTAAGACACCTAAGGGTTAAAACAACTCATAGATTTTAAAGGCGATTGACTCAAATATACAAAATCCAATTTTATTCCTATATTTGCCCCGTTTAACGGAAAGCGGTAGGGGGACAGGGTCCTCTTTTTTATTTTATGGAATTTACCAAACGCGTACATGATTTGCTTTCAGAAGCACTTGCCGAGCAGCCTTCGCTGTTTTTGGTGGATGCGCATATCGATAGTGCTTCGCATATTCGTGTGGTACTCGATGGGGATGAAGGCGTTACGCTAGAGCAATGCATGCAAGTAAGTCGCCATATCGAGCATAATTTGGATCGAGAAGAACACGATTTTTCTCTTGAAGTGGGTTCTGCTGGAGCAGCCTCACCTCTTACAATTCCACGTCAATACAACAAACACGTAGGACGTATTTTGGCTATTGTAACAAACGATGATCAAAATCTAAAAGGCACGCTTACCACAACAGACAACAATGGCATCACACTGCAATGGAAAGCACGAGAGCCAAAACCTATTGGAAAAGGGAAACATACGGTTACCAAACAAGCCGATGTGCCCTTTACAGACATTAAAAAAGCAACTGTTCAAATTCAATTCACTAAGTAAACATGGAAAATCTGGCACTTATAGAGTCTTTCTCGGAATTTAAAGATGAAAAATTCATCGACCGTGTAACGCTCATGTCCATTTTGGAAGAAGTATTTCGCGCCACGCTAAAGAAAAAATACGGCACCGACGACAACTTCGATATTATCATCAACCCAGACAAGGGAGATTTGGAAATTTGGCGTAACCGCATTGTGGTGGAAGACGGCGAAGTAGAAGATCCAAACGAAGAAATCGAGCTTACGGAAGCACGTAAAATTGAGCCCGATTTTGAGGTTGGAGAAGACGTGTCTGAAGAAGTTAAGTTGGCAGACTTAGGACGTCGAATGGTATTGTCTTTACGCCAAAATTTGGTTGCCCGTATTCACGAGCATGACAACACCATTATTTACAAACAATTTATTGATTTGGTGGGCGAAATCTACACTGCTGAGGTGCATCACATTCGCAACCGTGTGGTTATTTTGTTGGACGATGAGGGCAATGAAATTATCTTGCCTAAAGACCGACAAATACCATCCGATTTTTACCGCAAAGGAGATAACGTTCGTGGGATTATTGAAAGCGTAGAGCTTAAAGGTGCCAAGCCAAGTATTGTGATGTCTAGAACATCGCCCAAGTTTTTGGAGAAGCTTTTTGAGCAAGAAATTCCAGAAGTTTTCGATGGGCTGATTACCATCAAAAAAGCCGTTCGCGTTCCTGGCGAAAAAGCAAAAGTAGCCGTAGATTCTTACGACGACCGCATTGATCCTGTTGGGGCTTGTGTAGGAATGAAAGGGTCGCGAATTCACGGAATTGTTCGAGAACTCGGCAACGAAAATATCGACGTTATCAATTACACCAACAACACCCAATTAATGATTACCAGAGCGTTGAGCCCGGCAAAGGTTACTTCCCTAAAAATTGATGAAGAAAACAAGCGTGTTGAGGTAATGATGGACCCAAGCGAAGTGTCCAAAGCCATTGGTCGCGGTGGGTTTAATATCCGTTTGGCTGGACAATTAACTGGGTATGAAATTGACGTGTATCGAGAAGGTATGGAGGAAGATGTAGAGCTTACAGAATTCTCTGACGAAATCGAGGCATGGATTATTGAAGAATTTAAAAAGGCAGGATTGGACACTGCAAAAAGCGTGTTGGAACAAGATGTAGAGGACTTAGTAAAACGCACCGATTTGGAAGAAGAAACCATTAAGGAAGTGCGTCAAGTACTAAGCGCAGAGTTCTCTAACGAATAACCAAGGCATTTTTATAAATTTGAGCGCACAAACATTTTATGGCTGATTTAAAAACGATTCGAATAAACAAAGTACTCCGCGAGTTAAACATCTCGTTGGATCGTGCGGTGGAATCCCTTGCTGAAAAGGGGTTTCAAGTAGAGGCACGACCCACAACCAAAATTTCGCAGCAGGAGTATGAACTTCTTTTGGATGCGTTTCAAACCGACCGCTCTAAAAAAGAAGCTTCGCATGAAGTATTTGAAGAAAAGCGCAAAGAAAAAGAAGCCATTCGTGAACAAACACAAAAAGAGACGCCTCCAGAACCACCTGCCCCAAAACCAGATTCGGTTGTACGTGCGCAAAGTAAATTGGGGGAACTAAAAACGGTGGGTAAAATTGATTTAAACCCAAAATCAAAGCCAGCCCCCAAAAAAGAAGAAGCGCCAAAACCAGCTCCAGCGCCTAAACCTGAAGAGAAAAAGGAGGAAAAACCTGTTGCTAATACCGCACCAGCAGTTGAAAAAGAATCTTCAGAAGAGCCAAGTGTTAAAATAAAAACACAGTATAAAAAGCTAAGCGGACTAAAAACTACTGGCGAAAAAATAGACCTTGCACAATTTAAAAAACCTGAACCCAAAAAATCAACAGAAAGCGAAGGGAACAAACGTCGTAGAAAGCGTATTACCAAAGATACAGGTGCTGGAAACCGTAAATCATCGCAAGATAGAGGCGGTCAAAAACAACAACGCCCAGCTATCCAAAAAGAAGAGCCAACTGAGGAAGAAATCCAAAAGCAAATTCGCGAAACCTTAGAAAAACTTCAAGGAAAAACCACGAAGTCGAAAGGGGCGAAATACCGCCGCGAGAAAAGAGATTCCCACCGTCAAAAATCGGAGGAAGAAGAAGCACTACAAGAAGCGGAAAGTAAAGTCTTAAAAGTAACAGAGTTTGTTACAGTGGGCGAAGTTGCCACGATGATGGATGTGAGCTCAACCCAAATTATTTCTGCATGTATGACGTTGGGCATCATGGTTACCATGAATCAACGCTTAGACGCTGAAACCCTTTCGGTGGTGGCAGAAGAATTTGGTTACGAGGTGGAGTTTGTGACTTCTGACATTGAGGAAGCCATTGAAGAAATTGAAGACAAACCCGAAGATTTAAAACCCCGTGCGCCTATTGTAACGGTAATGGGGCACGTTGACCACGGAAAAACATCTTTACTGGATTATGTCCGAAATGCCAATGTAATTGAGGGCGAGTCGGGTGGAATCACACAGCACATAGGCGCCTATAGTGTGACGCTTAAGAATGGTCAAAAAATCGCTTTTTTGGACACGCCTGGCCACGAAGCCTTTACTGCGATGCGTGCTCGCGGAACGCAGGTTACTGACTTAGTTATTATTGTTGTAGCAGCCGATGACGATATCATGCCACAAACAAAAGAGGCAATTAGCCACGCTCAAGCGGCATCGGTGCCTATTGTTTTTGCTATCAACAAAGTGGACTTACCCACTGCAAACCCCGATAAAATCAAAGAAAGTTTGGCGGGAATGAATTTATTGGTAGAAGACTGGGGCGGTAAAATTCAGTCACACGATATTTCCGCAAAAACAGGGCAAGGCGTTGAGGAGCTACTAGAAAAAGTATTACTTGAAGCAGAGCTTTTAGAATTAAAAGCCAACCCAGACAGAGCTGCACAAGGTACTGTTGTAGAAGCCTATTTGGATAAAGGTCGTGGTTATGTTTCTACCATTTTGGTACAAGCAGGAACCTTGAAAATTGGCGATTATATTTTAGCAGGACGTCACAGTGGTAAAGTACGTGCCATGCACGATGAGCATGGACGTGAGGTTACCGAAGCTGGACCGTCAACACCGGTTTCTATTCTTGGACTAGATGGCGCACCACAAGCTGGAGACAGATTTAATGTGTATTCAGATGAGCGTGAAGCCAAACAAATTGCTACCAAAAGAACGCAACTTGTTCGGGAACAATCGGTGCGAACGCAACGTCATATTACACTTGACGAAATTGGACGGCGTATTGCGTTGGGTGACTTTAAAGAGCTGAACATTATATTAAAAGGAGATGTGGATGGCTCTGTAGAGGCGTTGACCGACTCGTTCCAAAAACTATCTACTGAAGAAATTCATGTAAACATCATTCACAAAGGAGTGGGTGCTATTACAGAATCCGACGTATTGTTGGCTTCTGCATCGGACGCTATTGTGATTGGATTTAATGTGCGCCCTATGGGAACGGCGCGTCAATTGGCAGAAAAAGAGGAAATCGATATCCGAAGCTACTCCATTATTTACGATGCCATTAACGATCTCAAAGACGCCATGGAAGGCATGCTTTCTCCTGAATTTAAAGAAGAGATTACGGGTAATGCTGAAATTCGAGAAACCTTTAAAATTTCCAAAATTGGAACCATTGCAGGTTGTATGGTAACTGATGGGAAAATTATTCGCAATTCTGGAGTTCGTGTAATTCGTGAGGGTGTTGTGATTCATACAGGTTCTTTAGTGTCGCTGAAACGCTTCAAAGACGATGTGAAAGAAGTGACCAAAGGCTATGATTGTGGATTGCAAATCAAAGGATTTAACGACATCAAAGAGGGTGATGTTGTAGAAGGATACCAGGAAATTGCCATTAAGAAAAAGCTAAAATAATAGCCTAAGGCTTTAGTACAAAAGCAGCTTTAAATCTTCGTTTTATTCGAGTCAATACCTCCAATGCTTCTCGCTCTGTAGCAAACCTCCCCGCTCTAATTTTATAGTTTGGCGTTTCAAATACAAGTCGCGCAGGCAAGTCTGGATAGAGCGTTTTAAACTCTTCTAAAACAGTTGTAGTGGACTCAAAGTTGCCATAATGAACTTGAATGGTAAAAAGCCTTTTTTTTGAAGCCTCAGCATCTAAAAGAATTTTTAGTTCTAAAAGATTTGTCAGTTTTTCGGGAGCGTTTAACAATGTGTTTGCTTCTTGAGCGAATGTAATTATGCTAAAAAAACAAAATGCATTTACGAACAAGTGGTTAAAGTGTGTTTTGCGGCATATCATATCAGTCACAAAAATACATCATTATTTAATTAATTTTTTGTTAAAAATGTACTAAACATATTTATTATAACAACCTTATAATCAATAATTTAAATATTTATTTAGACACATTATAAATTATATCTTTAATCGTAGTTGAGGTTTTTAAAATGAGGTCTGTGTCGTAATTTTGCTGACGAATTCGAAAAATGAATTTTATCAACAACTAACCTCTTATGCATAAGGACAGCTTTTTGGCTCACCTTCCGTTACTGATTCTTTCTTTCTGTTTCAGCTTTGTTGTTGCTGCACAAGAACCCGATATTCAAAAGGGAAAAGCATTATTTAATGCTAACTGTGCTGCATGTCACAAACTAAACAAACGCGCTGTTGGTCCTGCGTTAGCTGGCGTAAGCGCCAAGTATGACAAAGAATGGCTTTACAGCTGGATTAAGAATTCAACGGCAATGGTTAAAGCTGGCGACGCGCAAGCGGTCGCCATTTTTGAGGAATACAACGGCTCTGTAATGACTTCGTTTCCGCAGCTTTCAAACGAGGACATTGACAACATTTTAGCCTATTCAGATTACACACCCCCTGCTCCTGCTGCTGCTGCACAACCAGCAGCATCAACTACTCAGGCAGAAGGTAGTTTTAGTAACGACCTTATATTAGGTGTACTTGTACTGGTGCTTGCTGCACTTGTGGTTATGCTATTTTTGGTTACCAAAACCCTTAAGCAAATAGCTGCCGCCAACGGTATTGAAGTTGTTAAAGAAAAAAAACCTAAGCGCACACCGCTTTGGAAGGCATATGCACAAAACCCGTTTTTGGTTTTTGTTACAGTTGTGTTTTTATTGCTTTCTAGTGCTTATGTGGGTTACAGTTATTTGATGCAAGTGGGCATTGATCAAGGTTATATGCCAATCCAACCCATTCATTACTCGCATAAAATCCACGCGGGCGACAACCAAATTGAATGTAAGTATTGTCACTCATCGGCAAGGGTTTCCAAGCATTCTGGAATTCCATCGCTTAATGTGTGTATGAACTGTCACATGAACATTGCAGAGTACAACGGCGAGGAAGATTTAGAAAAAGGCTACACCAAAGAATTTTATACCAACGAAATCAAAAAGCTTTACAAAGCGGTTGGATGGGACGAAAACACCCAAAGCTATACGGGCGAAACGCAGCCTGTGAAGTGGGTGCGTATCCACAACCTTCCAGATTTTGTGTACTTTAATCACGCACAGCACGTTTCTGTTGCGGGAGTTGATTGTCAAAAATGTCATGGTCCGGTAGAAGAAATGGAGATTATGTATCAGCACTCCTCACTAACCATGGGATGGTGTATCAATTGTCACCGCGAAACAAATGTGAATGTCAAAGACAACGCATATTATACTAAAATTCACGAGGAACTATCTAAAAAATACGGAGTAGAAAAACTTACTGCTGCCCAAATGGGAGGGTTAGAATGCGGTAAGTGTCACTATTAAGATTTAACATATGCCCAACCAAAAGAAATACTGGAAAAGCGAAGTTGAGCTCAATGAGCAATCTACTTTGGTGGAAGAATTAGCCCAAAAGGAGTTTGCCCAAAAACTCCCTGAAGATCTTTTAGGAACTACGGAACTCCCAGAAAGTGATACTTCTCGTCGCGACTTTTTAAAATACATGGGCTTTAGTACGGCTGCGGCTACCTTAGCTGCCTGTGAAGGTCCTGTGAATACTTCTATTCCTTACGTTGTTCAACCAGAACAAATCATACCAGGGATTGCAAATTATTACGCAACCACCATAGTTGACGGTTTTGACACGGCAAGTGTGTTGATTAAAACGCGTGAGGGTCGTCCAATTAAGGTAGAAAACAACACGGACGCACCTGTAAATAATATCGCAAACGCGCGTGTTCATGCGTCGGTATTGTCGTTATATGACAGTATGCGTGTGCAAGGACCAACTCAATCAGGTGTTGATGTAAGCTGGGAAACCTTAGAAGCCAATGTAGGACAACAACTGGCACAATTGGCGGATGAAAAATCGCCTGTTGCGCTTATCACGCCATCGCTTGCAAGCCCTACTACAGCACAAATTATTAGTGATTTTCAAGCGAAGTTTCCTAACGTAACGCACTATGCTTACGATGCTGTTTCAGAAACCGCTGCCCTCAATGCTTTTGAACAAGCATATGGCAAACGTGCACTTCCAAGCTACGACTTTAGCAAGGCAACCTGCATTGTTTCTATTGGAGCAGATTTCTTAGGCGATTGGCAAGGTGGAGGTTTTGAATCCGGATATGCCAAAACGCGTGTACCTAAAGGTAAAAATGGCAAAGCCAAAATGTCAAAGCATTATCAGTTTGAGGCAAATATGACTTTGTCTGGCGCCAATGCTGACTATCGTTTTCCTACTACGGCTACGGAACAGCAATTTGTGCTTGCAGCCCTTTATGGTGCATTGACAAATCAATCTTTTCCAACGCCACTTTCCGCTGAGGTTAAGAAAAAAGTAGCAAAAATTGCTGCCGAACTTAAAGCTGCTGGCAATGGTGCGATTGTGGTTACAGGTCTTCAGAACGAGGATGCACAACGTGCTGCTTTGGCAATGAACCAAGTACTGGGTTCTGCTGTTATTGATGTTCAACACAACACCCAATTGCGTCAAGGGAATGCAAGCGTGATGAGTCAGCTTGTAAACGACTTGAACGCTGGAAAAATTGGTGGTGTGATTATGGCGGGTGTAAATCCTGCATATACATTGCCTAATGCAGATGCGTTTGTTGCAGGACTTAAAAAAGCAAAGCTATCGGTTGCCTTTAGCATGAAAAATGACGAAACAGCCATTCACAGCCAGTGGGTTGCTGCTGCGCCACACTACCTTGAGTCTTGGGGAGATGTGGAGATGAAAACAGGGCATTTTGCACTTACGCAACCAACCATTCGTCCACTATTTGACACCAAACAATTTCAAGATGTGTTGTTATCCCTTTCTGGAAGCACACAAAAATATGATGATGCGATTAAAGCATATTGGTCTTCAAATATCTTGGGAGGTACATCTTTTAATGAAGCATTACACGATGGATATGTTGTAACAAAAAAATCGGATAATTTACGCTACAGCGACAACGTTGATGCACTTGTACAGAGACTTGCTCGTGCAAAAGCAAAGGCAGGTTTGGAATTGCATTTGTACACCAAAACAGGGATAGGCGATGGACAACAAGCCAACAATCCTTGGCTACAAGAATTACCAGATCCAATCACACGTGTTACTTGGGATAATTATCTTACTGTTTCTAAAGCAGATGCAGAATCTCTTGGGCTTAAAAACATCAATCAATCCGATGGAGCATTAGACGGTAGCATTGCTGAAATTACGCTTAACGGAACAACAGTAAAAGCTCCCGTACTTATTCAACCAGGGCAGGCAAAAGGAACAGTTGGTCTCGCATTGGGATATGGAAAAACTGCGGGAATGAAATCCGAAATGCAAGTAGGAACAAACGCATATCCTTTATATAAAAACTTTAATCCAATACAAACGGTTTCAGTTACTGCTGCTGACGGCATGCATGAATTTGCGTGTACGCAGTTGCAAAATACCTTAATGGGTAGAGGCGAGATTGTTCGTGAAACGACGCTTGAGATTTTTAATACCAAAGATGCCAAGTACTGGAACCCAATGACACAGGTGTCACGCGACCACGTTGAGGTTGATGTTACCTCTCAGGAAGCCGACATGTGGCAACCATTTGATCGTTCCATTGGACATCATTTTAATTTGTCTATCGACTTAAACGCCTGTACAGGCTGTGGTGCATGTGTGATTGCGTGTCATGCCGAAAACAACGTTCCAGTTGTTGGAAAACGTGAAATTCGCAAATCACGCGATATGCACTGGTTGCGTATTGACCGTTATTACTCTTCAGAAGAGACCTTTGAAGCAGATTTAGAAAAAGTAGATAACATCAGCGGATTAGGCGAATCGCTTTCTACTTTTGGTAAAATGGAAGATCCTTCTGCAAATCCGCAGGTAACCTTCCAACCCGTAATGTGTCAGCACTGTAACCACGCACCTTGCGAAACGGTTTGCCCTGTGGCAGCAAGTTCTCATGGGCGTCAAGGGCAAAATCACATGGCGTATAACCGCTGTGTGGGAACACGCTATTGCGCCAACAACTGTCCGTATAAAGTACGTCGCTTTAACTGGTTCTTATACAACAAAAACGATGAATTTGATTACCACATGAATGATGATTTGGGTCGTATGGTACTCAATCCAGACGTGGTAGTGCGCTCTAGAGGTGTGATGGAAAAATGTTCGTTGTGTATTCAAATGACACAAAAAACAATTTTAGACGCCAAGCTTGAAGGTCGTGAAATCAAAGACGGTGAATTCCAAACCGCATGCTCTAACGCTTGTGGAACAGGGGCCCTTGCTTTTGGTGATATCAACGACAAAGAAAGTGAAGTTGCACACCTCAAAGAAGACAAGCGTATGTATCACTTGTTGGAAAGTGTAGGAACTGAACCCAATGTAATGTACCAAGTAAAGGTTAGAAATACTTAAGAAACGATTTATGGCAAGTCACTACGAAGCACCCATTAGAAAGCCCTTAGTTACGGGGAATAAATCGTATCACGATGTTACGGTTGATATTGCTGCGCCAGTAGAAAACCCCCCAAACAAGCAATGGTTTTTGGCATTTGGAATTGCGCTTACTGCATTTTTGTGGGGATTGGGGTGTATCATTTACACCATTTCTACAGGAATTGGCGTTTGGGGATTGAATAAAACCGTTGGCTGGGCATGGGATATTACCAACTTTGTATGGTGGGTAGGTATTGGTCACGCGGGAACATTGATTTCGGCGGTACTTTTATTGTTCCGTCAAAAATGGCGTATGGCGATTAACCGCTCTGCCGAGGCGATGACTATTTTCTCTGTTATTCAAGCTGGACTATTCCCAATCATTCACATGGGACGTCCGTGGTTGGCATATTGGGTTCTACCTATTCCAAACCAATTTGGTTCGTTATGGGTAAACTTTAACTCACCATTGCTTTGGGACGTATTTGCAATTTCAACTTATTTGTCTGTGTCACTTGTATTTTGGTGGACTGGGCTACTTCCTGATTTCGCCATGATTCGCGACAGAGCCATTAAGCCCTTCCAAAAGAAAATTTACGGACTATTGAGTTTTGGTTGGAGTGGACGCGCCAAAGATTGGCAGCGCTTTGAAGAAGTTTCGTTGGTATTAGCAGGATTGGCAACGCCACTTGTACTTTCGGTACACACCATTGTATCGTTTGACTTTGCAACTTCGGTAATTCCAGGTTGGCATACCACCATTTTCCCACCGTATTTTGTTGCAGGAGCTATTTTCTCTGGCTTTGCCATGGTAAACACACTGCTTATTATTATGCGTAAGGTTTCCAGATTGGAAAATTATATCACTTTGCAGCACATTGAACTAATGAACATCGTAATCATGATTACGGGTTCTATTGTGGGAGTTGCCTACATCACGGAGTTGTTTATTGCTTGGTATTCTGGAGTTGAATACGAACAATACGCTTTCTTAAACCGTGCCACTGGTCCTTACTGGTGGGCATATTGGGCAATGATGACGTGTAACGTATTCTCACCACAGCTCATGTGGTTTAAAAAACTAAGAACAAGCATAATGTTCTCGTTTATTATTTCCATTGTGGTAAATATCGGAATGTGGTTTGAGCGATTTGTGATTATTGTAACCTCGCTACACCGCGATTATTTACCTTCTTCTTGGACGATGTTCTCACCTACGTTTGTAGATATTGGAATTTTTATTGGAACGATTGGATTCTTCTTTGTGTTGTTCTTGTTGTATGCACGTACCTTCCCTGTAATAGCACAGGCAGAAGTAAAATCGATTTTGAAATCATCGGGAGATAAATACAAAAACACCCATAGCCATGAGTAGTAAATTAGTACATGCCGTTTATGACGATGATGATACGCTTTTGCATGCTGTAAAAGATGTAAAAAAAGCGGACTATCACATTGAGGAAGTATTTACCCCATTCCCAGTACACGGATTGGATCACGTTATGGGATTGGAAGGAACCCGTATTGCGGTTGCTGCTTTTATGTATGGCATTTTAGGTTTTACAGTTGCCATTGTTATGATAAATTATATCATGATTGAGGATTGGCCGCAAAACATTGGTGGAAAACCAAGCTTTTCCTTTATGGAAAATCTACCTGCGTTTGTCCCTGTAATATTTGAAATGACGGTATTTTTTGCAGCGCACCTTATGGTGATTACGTTCTATTTGCGTAGCAAATTATGGCCCTTTAAAAAAGCCGAAAACCCGATGCCCGAAACCACAGACGACAAGTTCTTGATGCAAGTAGCCGTTGACGGTGACGAGAAAAAATTAATGACCCTGTTAAAAAAATCAGGGGCTATAGATATCAGTATTCACGAAAACGAGCACGCATGAAAAATATAATTCTTTTGTTTGTATTGAGTTCGCTACTGTTGGTGTCTTGTTTTAACCCATCTAAGCCCAATTACCAGTATTTCCCGAATATGTACGAATCTGTTGGGTATGAAACTTATGCAGAGTCTAATGCATTTAGAAATGGTATTGAGGCACAACTTCCTGCTGATGGATCTGTTGCTCGTGGATGGACTCCTTACGATTACCCCAACACAAACGAAGGCTACGAAGACGCAAAAGCCAATTTGCTTTCGCCACTTGAGCAAACCGATGCGCATCGTGCAGAAGGCAAAGAACTCTATGGGGTTTATTGTGCTGTTTGCCACGGTTCTAAAGGCGATGGTCAAGGTATCTTGATGACACGCGAAAAGTTTTTGGGAATTCCAAGCTATGCCGACAGGGATATCAC
>Ga0129342_1000718_pt1 | contig 14624 bp, 8 predicted proteins | sample CPBDNA_5_FD_94426 | JGI IMG/M metagenome (GOLD analysis project Ga0129342, IMG submission 94426) | Freshwater to marine salinity gradient microbial communities from Chesapeake Bay, USA - CPBay_Sum_15_0.2_DNA | ecosystem: Environmental > Aquatic > Marine > Coastal | place: USA: Chesapeake Bay...
GATAATAATTTTGAAAAAGTATTCAATTATGAATTTAAAAATATAAAAGCATTTGTCTATCAATTTGATAAAAATTTTGAGAACTCTTTCATCTATAAATCTAAAAATATGTTGAATTTAATTGTTTATAACCAATCTGTAAATCTTGATGATTTGTACAAAAATTTCAACATTATTAATTTGTTAAGGGATGACTTAATAAATCACAATGGCATAAAATTAACAGACATCAAAACTTTAAAATATTTATAATCTTTTTATGGCACTACTTAGTATTGAAACCAAAAAGTTTGATAACTTATACAGTATCATTTCTTTTTTAAAAACTGCGGCTAATGCAAATGACAAAATTGAAAAATCGCTATATGGATTAGATCCTAACGAAATTAAAGGCTTAGAAGAACTGCAGTGCATAGAAAAAGTAAATGAATTTTTTAACATAAAAGGCTTAAAGAACATTGAGACAAGGGCAGATTTTATAAAAAAAGTGTATGAAGTTATAAAGTCTTACAATAATGACAAACTAATTTGGAAACTTGAAAACCCTGAAACAAATGAAAGTTTTGACCTTGCTAATATTTCTAGATCGGGTTTAGGAGCTGTTTCTGGTATACAAGATTTAATAAGATTTATAACATGGTTACATTTACAAGATCTTGTTCCTATAGGTGTAAATAATAAAATTATTAATCAACAATTTAAGTCCGACCATCCTATTAAAGAAAATGGCTATGTAATGATTGTTTTTAATGATTTTAGAAGAAGTCAAGCCACACAATGGGCAAATAGTTTACTTTTATCAAATGAAATTGGGACAGTAAGTGACCTAATGCCTAATTTTGATTTTGCATTGGATATTTACTTAAAAAAGGAAAATTTTAGAAAAGGGTCCACAATAAAGGTAAGTGAATTTATGGATAATCTGTCAAAAGAATATCCATGGATAATACAAGGAAAAATTGGTAAAACTGCAATACAAGAGGTTATTGAAACACAATCTCTACCCTGGTGGAAAAATAATTATGATTCAAAATACATCATTCAACCTTCAGTGTCGAAAGCCTTACTTATTGCCCAAGAAGAAAAGAAAATTGAATTAATACCTCCAAAAGATGATGATAATTCTAAAAACTACATACTAAGTGTAACCAATGAACCGTGTCTTAATTTAAAGGTCTTAAATCCTAATGGTTAAAGTGTTGAAAGGATATAAGTGTTGGGATCAAGACACTATTGATTCTTATTTGGACGGGTTTCAAGCTGAAAGTAAAGACAACTACCAATTATTTTCAGTAAACACAAAATTTCCAGCAATAGACAAAGTAAATGTTGAAAAAGGACACCTTGGTGATGTAGTAGGCGAGTCAAATTTTGAAGAATTAGTAAATGCTTTTAATGACAATAGAGTGAAGTTTGTTTGCATTACAGGAGATTCAGGTTCAGGCAAAACTCATCTTATTGAACTGTTGTCTAGAAAATGGGAAGAAGAAAAAGAAAATTTAGGACTACACAAAAAAGAGATAATCGTAAAACTTGATCGTGATAAAACCAACTTAAAAAAATTTCTAGAAACATTAATTAGTTATTTACCAAAACCAAACCAAAAGAAGTATCTTTCTCAACTTCAGGAGTTAGACGATACAATGAGTCAGCCTGAAAATGAATTAAGAGAGAGGTTGTTATTTGAACTTACATTATTAATTGAAAGCAACATTAAGTCAGTCTCAGTCAATGATCCTAAAAAAAAGGACAAAACTATTCAACTTAGAACGGAAATTTTAAGACCATTTTTAGCATATCTTAATAACCAAGACCAAAAAGACTATTTCTTAGGCGACGATAAAGTCATAGCCAAATATGTGAGGGAGATAAAAGAAGGTAAAGAATTTGATGAAGATAATGATTATAAATTTCAAGAAAGTGATTTATTGATCGAAGATATTGACATAGACAAACTTCAGAATACAGGTGGGCGGTTAATTGGTGAGTTTATTGCTAAGTTCTATAGAGAGGGCAGTGTTTTCAAAAAAATTTGTTTAGATCTAGTTAATCAAAATTTAAAGCAAGCCTGTCAGAATTTATATAAAAATAAAGGGGTAGATGTACTTGACTTAGTTAAAGAAATTAGAGAAGAATTCTACAAGCAAGAAAAAGACATATTGCTTGTCATTCAAGATTTGTCAACACATATGAATATGGGCTTACGAGAATTGTTTCAAGCTGTTATATCTGAGCCTGCCAAGGGAGATCCTCCTCTTGCTAACATCAGAATTCTTGCAGCTGGTACAGAAGGTTCAATAAACAGGATTGATGAAACAGTGCTAACGAGAATATTTGTAGGAATAAATTATGTCTACAGACTTTCTAATGAAATTTCAAAAAATAAATTTGAATCATTAGAAGAATTTTATTTAGACTTCGCTGCTAATCATTTGAATGCATTTAGAAACTCACAGATAAATTTAAAAAAAGCATATAAAAAAGTTATTGCAAACAAAAACTCCATTGATCAGATATTTCAACCAAATATGTGGTCAGAAAATGTATGCAATAGTTGCCCTGTACGGGAAGAGTGTCATGAAACATTTGGATATAGAACAGTACAAAATACTACTGATGGTAAAGAGCATAACATTGGATATTATCCTCTCACTAAAGAAGTCATAACTAGAAATGTAAAAATTAAGCAAGATATATTAACACCTAGAGAATTTCAGAAAACTGTCTTAAAAGGAACTTTTCAATCAGATACAACTTCAGAAATTGATACAAATATATTAGACAACATAGGTAAAAAATCATTTCCAACAAAACAATGGAGAGAGTTTATTCATGGAACATCTAAATTGGCTGAATATACAGACATTGGTGTAAAAATGTTTAATTCAGTTCTGAGAGAACATATAAATGCAGAGTATGAAGACGCCGAGCAATTAATTGTCGCCTTAGAAGAATTTCATAATTTTGATGAGATCCAGAACACCTCTCTATTACAAACTTTAGGTTTCGATCAAATAAAACAAGATTTACTTTCTATAGATGAAATTATATCTATGAAAACTCCAGAAGATGATGAGGTTATGCAAATTAAATCACCAGACTTAAGAAATAAAAAGTTTATTAATGAGATTGAAGATTGGCAGGGTAGTGAAAAGCTAAGTCCTGGGATTAGAAAAGAAATCAAAGATATTATGTTAAGATTTATAAAATCTTTATTTTATGAATTTTCCATTATTTATAAGCACGAACATATTTTAGATAAAAAATATATTGATAACATAGACAAAATTTTATTTTTGAATACCGATATTAAACATTCAGATTCTGAAATATTTATAGACCAAAGTGACAAAGCATTATTGATTAGCTTACTGGGAATCATGAACCTTAAAGGTAAAAATTATGCTAAAGAATATTTGTTAATTCGAAACAGTATTTTTAAAAAATACGAAAATTGGTTGGAATCAATAAATAAAAATGATTTAGACTTAGATGACTTAAATGCAATTATTCTTTTTAATATTTTAAACCCCCTTGTCTTATTTGGTTTAATTGAAAAAAATGACTTAGATGATTTTAATAATTTTGTTAATACAAAATTATTTAAGAGAATTTCTGTATTGAATGAGATAGATGAAGATTCGTACAAAACAATTAAAACAATCGTTACCGATCTTTTGAATATTTGGGATGAAAAATATGTACATGAAACTGATGAATCGGGTAAATTCAAAGTACAAATGAGAGATATAAAATATGTTTTTGAAATATATGAATATTTAGATACTAATAAAAAAGAACCTGCTTTCAAACAGGTTTCAGATTTTAGACCTGAATTAAACGAAGAGGAAATTATTAAAAAAGCACACGATAAAGAGATTATAAGTAAAAAAATTAAACTTACTGTGTTACAAAAAAATATAGAAAAATTATTCAATTTAATAAACAAAAAAGCCGAATCGTTAAAAAAAGAGATTGATAATGATATATATCAAATTGATGAAACTTTTGATTTAGAATCTTATACAAAAGATTATCTAATTTTTCAGACAGAAAATTTTGATAGTGGCAGTGTAACGGATCGAGGAGTTAAAGAATATGCAGAGTTAATTGTAAATAAGATTTCAATTGAACAGATTACTACAAAAGTAATTATCCAGTTAATAAATGATTTCAACAGTGAAAAAGAGAGTATTGAATTATTTAGAAAATACAAAGATACTATATTTGCCGAAGAAGGCACGTATAGAGAAATCTTACGTTTCATCAAAGCTTCTGTTGAAAAAATTATAAACCACACTCCAACTGAAGTAGATGTAGATTTAAGGAATGATATTATAAAACAGATCAAAGAAATGGAGAACAATCTTCAGGATAAATCTTGGAAGAAAATATTAAAAGACTTATAGCATATGAACAATAAACTTAATGAAATTCACGTGGTTTTAAAAAACTATATTGATCTAGGAAAATCAAATTCAAGTGCTTCGCTACCAGCCAATATTCAAACAAGTGTAAATGAAGTAAAAGTTGAATTATTAAATAATGGAAAAGAACAATTCATAGGGGAAAGCCTAAAATATTTTGCTGCTGCAGAAAATGAATATATTAAGCTAACCAAAGCAGAGAAGAATAAAATATTTCAAATTATCGAAGATAATTATGAAAAAAAATTTAGTGAGGCAATACAAATTCTTCAGAAAACTATAGAAGATATAGAAAAATTTAAGGAATTTAATAGCGAGGAATTCAACTCTCTTAAATTAATTAATGATACAACAAGAGGGAAATCAGAATCTATATCAACAGAAGAGATTGACAATGTTGTCAAAAATAAACTTGAAAAAAGTGCAAAATTTAATGAACACAAGGATCTTATTTTAAATGTAGAAAACTTTCCATATGCCAGCATGGGTAGAATTTATAAAAAATATTTTGAAGAGAGTAAATGGAGGAAAATAATTTTAGATTTAAATGAGATTTTTAAATTTATCGAAGAAAATAAAGAAAAACTACAAAAGGCTACAACTCCACTTCAAGACCTAGTAGAAAAACTTTTAGGTCAGAAGAAAGTAAATATTGTAGATTTCTATTCAGATGCAAATGTCAATAAGCACTTATCTGAAGTATCGATAGTTGATATTAATAATGAACTAATAGACTACAAAAACAAGGATATTGAGATTAAATAATGCAATTAAAACATCTGAATTCTTTATTGACATTTATTGAAAAAAAAGAATCTAAATTACTTAATTGGGGAATAACAAATTTTCATTACAGTGAATCTGAAATTCTCGAAATAATAGACGAGTGGATTGAAAAAATAGACTTTTCAGAATATTTACCAGAAACTTATTTAGAAAATTTAATTGATAAAAAACTTATAGTCCAAATTAATAATGAAAAAAAATACAGGACTCGAATGGCAGAAACAATGTTCTATATGTCTAAATTGAAGCAAATACTTCCTAGACATTTTGACGATCATGGATATGATGCATGGAGATATGCTAGAAATTTAGTTTATGATTTTAGATTCAATATTAGAGATAGATATTTCCCCTTTGAAACAGTAGGTTTTGCAGAGTATTCCAAACAACTTTCATCCGCAGAAGATCGAAAGTTTCTTGAAGCAATACTTAAGATAAACGAAAATAGTTATTTTGATTTGTTTCCATTTCAAGTACGATCCGCAGAAAGTGTACTAAATGCACTTTCTAGTCAATCAGCAAAAAGAGCAACAATCGTTACTGCTGGTACAGGTGCTGGTAAAACGCTGTCTTATTATCTACCTGCATTATTTTCTATACTTAAAAAAACTGATACGGAGTACTTTACAAAATCTATTGCTTTTTATCCAAGAAACTCTTTATTAATTGATCAATACCAGTCTGCAGCTGAATTTGTAACAAAGATCAACTCACAATATAGAAAACTAGGACTTACAAGAAAAATTAGAATAGGTCATTTATTTGGTCAAACACCATCTCTATTTGGGAATGATATAAATGAACAAATAAAAGAACTAAAAAACAGATACGGATGGGGTATTGACGGAGATGGAAATCCAGAATATAAGATTTTAAAATGTACAGAAATTAATGAAAATACCAAAAAGACATGTAACGGTACTTTAGTTTGGGAGAAAAAAGATATACAAAATAAGAACGAAAGACTTTTATGTAAAACATGTCTTGATTATACAGACCCAAAAGTATTCCCAGTTACTCGACAATCATTATTGGAAACGCCTCCAGATTTACTTTTTTTGAGTATGGAAACTTTAAATCAGCGACTTTCAGATAGGAGTTTTCATAGATTGTTTGGTATTGGAGTTACAGAAAGTCAGAGAGTTGAAACAGTTCTTCTTGATGAAATCCACACATATTCTGGCCAATACGGTCTAAATGCAAAGTATGTTTTAAATAGATGGAAAAATCTTGCATTTAAAAAAGAGTACAGTGACTTACACTTTGTAGGCCTATCAGCGACATTAAGTAACCCTGTACAACTTATGGCCTCAATTTGTAATATAGATGAAGAAGAAGTTGATCATGTAGAACCGTATTACGATGAAATGAGTGAAGAGTCCGGAGAGTATACTGTAATTTTACGATCAGACCCAACATCACAAGTTGCTGTATTGTCGACAACAATACAAACACTTCTTTTACTTCCACGTTTACTAGATAAACAATCTAAACAAAGCAGACAAAGCCAGGGAGTTTTTGGAACAAAAACATGGGTATTTACTGATGATTTAGATGTTACTAATAGGTTATATGACTTCATTCAAGATGCAGACAATGAAAAAGAGTTATATACCTATAGAGATAAAAATAATGTTTCTGACTTAGGATATGAATATGGTCAAAGATGGGATTTTGCAGAAGAACTTAATTATGAATTAGAAAGTGGAAACTCACTAAGAATAAGTAGAACATCAGGTCAAGATAAAGGATTAGATAAAACCTCAGATTTAGTAATTGCAACTGAGTCTCTTACTGTAGGTGTTAGCGATAGTGAAGTTGGAGCAGTAGTACAACATAAAGCTCCTAGATCTCTATCTACATATGTTCAAAGAAAAGGTCGAGCAGGAAGAACGAGGACTATGCGGCCTTGGAATATAGTTGTTTTATCAGATTACGGAATTGATAAAACTCTTTATCAAAGTTGGGATACTTTACTTGAGCCTAAAATTCAATCAAATTCTCTTCCAAAAGATAATAAATATATTTTGAAAATACAAGCTACACTTACACTCCTTGATTTTTTATCAACTAAATTAAACCTTGATAAAAATCTTTTTTATCATTTATCAGTTCCAAATGATGAAAACAAAGTTCTCTTTAGTAAGGTAGTTGAAGTACTTGATCAAATTATAAATAATGAGATTCTTGAAGAGTTCAAAACATTTGTTATGGATGCACTCAATGTAGGTGAAAAACAGTTAGAAAGTATTTTATTTGATCCTCCAAGATCCATACTGGGTTCTGTGGTGCCAACCATGATAAGAAGACTCGAGAATAATTTTAAAAACCACCAAGGTGAAGATGATATTTACATACTAAATAAATTTTTACCTGACTTTGTAACTACACCATTATTTTCTGAACTCACTCTTCCAGAAATATCTTTTCAAGACCAGACTAATTTTCTTGATGAGTCATTAAGTTTTCAAAGGGGTTTAAAGGAGTTTTCGCCTGGAAGGGTTTCAAGATATTTTAATATTGGACAAAACCAGAGAAGATGGGTTCCAGTTGATCTAGATAATGACAAAATTAATGTTAATAATTTTATAAAAGACTATATAGACATTTCATCAGGTGATAAAAAAATAATTCAACCAACAAAGTTTGAATTAGCAAGTCCTAGTCCAATAATATTAGACAGTTCAAATTCTAAGTATTTATGGGATTTTGAAATAAAAAAAAGAGGTACTGGGCAAGAATTAGATATTGGCAACAATTCTTTTTTTAATCAATATATTGATTCTGTTAAATTTTTTACACATAGTACAAATTCTCCTTTAAAAATATTGAGATACTCCAATACTATTGAGGGTCAAGTAAATATTCGCGATAATGACAGCAATTACTTTGTTAAACAACTCTATTTAAATGAAGAAGAGGTCGCAATTGGAAGTGAGGGAACATTTGATGGTATTGAAATAGTAGTTGATATTAAAGAATTGTATAAAAAATTAACTAAAAAACTTGAGTTAAAAGATTTTAGAAATGCTTATTTTTATCATTTAATTGAAAGCGGTTCATCTAAATTTTCTGAAATTATACCAAATGTATTTCTGAGACAAAGATTAGGTGAATTGATTCAGAGAGGATTAATAACAAAAACTTTGATCGAGGGTATATCTATCAAAAATGCTCACCAACTTATATTTGAAGATAAACATTACTTAAAAGAAGTTACCAAAGGTATATTTGGTGGATTAAGTGATGCGGATGCTGATAATCAGACTCAGTTAGTTGAGGAAATAATACCTATATTAGAAAATGCTGAAGTTATAGAGGAATTGAAGGATCTTTCCAAAGTATTTTTTAGTGATTTAAAACAAAATCAAGAATTTGTTAAGTACATCAAAGACAGGATTGTGACTACCCTGTCTGGTTCAATAAATAATTCTATTAATTTTATTACAGATAATTCTGAAGAAATCAATGTTGACATTAAAGAAGAAGAAAATAATAAGATAAAAATATATTTTTCTGAAAGTTCTATCGGCGGAGTAGGAGTTATTGATAACTTATTGCAAACAGTAATAAATCAACCAAATATATTTCTAAACCTAATCATTAACAATTTAGAGATAAGTGAATTAGAGAAACTTAATAATGATTTAACTAACTTGGTATTAAATTTGTACCAAGACACCAACCTTAAAGATTATATAAAAGATATAAGAATTGGAAATATTTCAATAAATGATATAGAAAGTATTGAAAAAATTAAAAATATAATTTCAAATTTAGGACTTGTACCTTCCGATTCTTTAATTTCATCTTTTTTACTAAGATTTGGAAGACATGGTACAACTAGTGACTTTGATAAAATCATATTGGAATTAATTGATTTCAAGATAAAAATGGAAAACCAGTTAGCAATTGAAATAGACAGATCAGATCTTTCATATTACGCGGTTAGCAAATTTACTCCTGAAGTAATTTTGAAATCACTAAACATTGACTCTGTTTCAAATGAAGTTGATACCAGAATGGCCGTATCTTTAATTGAATCTACTCTGTGGGTAGGTGGTTGGAGATTAAGATCAAATAGTTTGTTTTACTACAGTCGTTTTTCAAGAAATTATACTCTTCCAGATAGATTTTTATTTAAAGACTTAGTAGATTCTCATGAAACTACCAATATTGAAATAAATTCTTTAGAGGAACTTGAAGGAGAGAGAATTGAAAGTGAATTTTTTAAAACAGAATCTAACTTCATTGTTAAAGTTGTTGATAAAAGTTTATTGAAAACAACAATTATTAACTTTATCAATAAACCAATAGAAGTTGGATATCTAGAAATTTTTCCTAATTTAAAAAATATAAAATACTTAGAAGATTCTAAATACAAAGTAGTTTTTGAACTACCAGAAGTTGTATCATGAACTCTAGACAAGTACGTGAACATTCTCAGTTACAAAAAATTATAGAAGGTTTTTTTGTTTCCGAAATTTGTACTCCTTCAAAAGAGGTGTGGATAGTTTCTCCATGGATATCTAACTTTAATGTAATTGATAATAGGCAAGGTCAATTTACTTCCGTAGTACCAACATGGACTCCAAGATATATTAAACTTTCAGAAGTACTTTATACAATATGTTCAAATAAAACTCGTATTAATATTTCAACAAGATCAATTGAAAAAGAAAGTTCTAATAGAGAAATTGTTACTTATTTGCAAAACTTAGAAAAAAATGATGAATTTAAAAACTTAATTAATTTAAAAATTGATGAGTCATTACACGAAAAAGGTCTTCTTAATGATTCAATGTATTTAGCTGGATCTATGAATTTAACCATGAGTGGAGTCAGTATTAACAAAGAAGTAGTCGAGATAAAAATTTCAGAAGAATTTGTCAATGATGGGATTTTGGAATTTAAAAAATATTTTGAGGAAACATGAATAAAAATATTATAAATTCAAGCATAACATTTGATGATGTTTCAAGTAAATTAGGCGATTCAAGTTTTCTTGAAAAAATAAGTCAACAACAAATAATTGAAACATTTTCATTTATGCATGAAGATCATTTTATAATTTTTAATTTATCTTCTTTTGAAAATCTTATTAATGGGGTAAACGAATTTATTTACTCATGTTTCGGGGTTCTTCCATCAAAAAATAACATTCCAAAAAATTTTGAAAATCTATTATCGAAAAAAGAATCAATATTATTTTCATATTTTGTAATCGATTTAAGGGGTGACAATAAAAATCTAATTAAATCTATTTCTAGGTATCAATTACTTGCAAAACTAGTTAACCAAAAATCAAACTCTTTATTCGAAAGTAAAAATTCATTATTTCAAAACTTTAATCATGCACTAAATCAAGGAGATTCAGAAACGGCACTATATCTTCTGGATAGACTTTCAAAATATTTGTCTGCTAAAAATTTAGTATCTTTAAAAATTAAGTATTTTCATAACTTTAGATATTGGAAAGAGATTCTAGAAATTGATGGATTCGTTAATTTAGTTAAAACTTCCAGAACATCTAAAACAACAGAGGCTATTCTTCATGCCATATATTTCACACTACCAGATGAAGTATGGTCTACATCTATAACAGAATATGTAAATGAAAATTATGGTTTTAATCTAATAAATTTTGTTAAACCACATATTTTTTTATTAAAAAGCAATGAAAGTTTAAAAATTTTAAAAAAAGTTCTTGAAGAAAATGATCAAATCGAACTTTCAGATAGAGTCAGTGATAACGAATCTTTTAATTATTTTGAAGGTAATACTTCTGAAGACATAGATATTAACGAGAAAGATATTAAGCAATTAATCGAAAATGGAGAATTTGGATTAGCACTAAGTCTCATTGATTTAAATTCCGAAAATTATAACGATGTTTATTTACAGACATTACTTGCTCTCAAGATTGAAGATCAAGACATCAAAGAAGAACTATTTAAAAACATAACAAGTTTGGATAAAAAGAAAAGAGATAAATTCCTATTAGAACCTGTTTTTAGGGAAAATTTTATTAAATTACAGAAAAATATATATTCAGAAGATGAAAACTTAATTACATTTAGTTCATGGTCAGAATTGTTGTTAAAACTCAACAAACTGTCTATTCCAATAGAAAATTTAATAGAAGAATCTTATCAGACTTGGAATGAAGATTTATTTGATCCTAATAATAAAAAAATCTTATTAAATGCTTTAAAGCAAACAAGCAATGATAAGTTAGTTAGTTTTATACTTCCATACATTACTCTTGGTATTATTCACACCAATGAAGAATCATCAAATGTAAATATTACTATTGAACTATTAAAAAAAATTAATACTGCAATTATTTCAGAAAATAATATTTCAGGAGATATTTATGATTTATACAAACTAGTAGTCGACTCTGATCAAATAAAATCGGAATCATTAAATGAACTATTTTTTCCACATTGGAATAATGGATTAAAATTTAATTCAAATCCTATTGATGTAATTAATTTTCTAAATCTTTATAAGTCTAAATATGATGACAATTATTTACTTTTGCTAATTAAAAGTGACCAGGAATTACTGAATTCATGGTTAAACATATTAAGTAGTCAAGATCAGTTGTTATTAATTGAACTTTTAGATTATGAATATGAAATAAATATTGAAAAACACGCGCAAAAAACAGGATGTGAGTGTTTTGATGGAAAAAAAATTGTATTATATTCACTCGATTTAAACTCTGTGAAGATGTTTTCAAATGAAATAACAAAAAAATGTCCTAATATAAAAATTGATTTCAGAAATGATCTTAAAGGTGGAAGTTCTTCCTTGAAAAGAGTAGTCCAATCCGCAGATGTTGTATTTATGGTTGTTGCAGCAGCGCAACACTCAGCTACAAACTATATTGAAGATCAAAATGGTGACAATGATTTAGTTAAAATAAATCGAAAAGGGGTCACTGCACTTAGAAAAGCTTTTCAAGATTGGTGTATGACTCAGTGAAAATTTAAATTGAGTATTTCAATATTATTTAATTGTAGTTCTTCAAAAGAAGATATAGGTTTACAACAAATTGTCTTCCAGAACAAAAATGATTTACATAAATCATTTAAAAATTGGGAATACAGTTTATCGTATCAACTTCTTTTGAATAAAAATGAGTTAATTTCAATTGGTGAGTTATATAAAGGTTCATTATGGAAAAATGATATTAAAAACTTACTCTCAAATAACAAAAACATGAAAATTGTTCCGTATGTTTTTTCTGCTGGATTAGGTATTAGAACTCTTAAAGATCATGCTCAACCATATGATATAACTTTTAGTAATAATAAACCAACTTCAATCGCTATTGATCTCGAAAGTAAGATAAATTGGTTTGAAAAATTAGAAAACTCTAAAGCATTAAAAGAATTATTCAAGTCAAAAAATAATTTAAAGAAAATTCTATCTCCGAAAGGTACAACTTTCATTGTTTTGTCTAGAGACTATATGAAAGTTTTAATACGTTATTTGGAAAAAAAAGAATATGAATTAAGTAACAATATTTTTTTCTTTTGTGGCAAAGATATTTCAAGTAACAAATATCAATCCAATATTGTTTATATAAATGAAAGTATGGATTACATTTATGAACCATCACTATCTCGATACAAGAAAAGAGGTTATGCAGGCGGAGTTGGTGTTAGGTTATTAAATGATGTACTAAATTCGGTAAAGAATTATAAATACAATGAAATAACAACTTTTCTTGAGAGTATTGATAAGACTAATAAAATTATTAAACCTAAGAGAAAAAGTAACATTTCGGATATAGAAATTATGTCATTCATTAAAGATAATATAAAGACTGAAAATATTTCAAAAAATAAATTACATAGAAAACTCCGAGATGAAAAGTTATGGCAGTGTGAAGATAAAAGATTTACAAATTTATATAAAGAAGTAAAAAAAGGTTTATGAAATTTTTCTTCCCAGATAGTCGAGATCAGATAGATCCATTTTATGATTTCATATTAGAGAGGAGTAGCAAACACAGAATCATTCAACGAGATGATAGATATGCACATGAGGTTTTAAAACCAATCCCCTATAACGGTATGTTAATTTCAAAAAGTGTCGTAGATGGTGATGATTACAAACCTGGAACTAGAAGTGGTTCAAGTTATTCCATAGTCTTAAGAAATAGATTTTATAGAGAGAAAGTACATAAATTTTTAAGATTAGATATGTATCCAAAGTACAACTTAAAAGCTATGGGTGACTGCGGTGCTTTCAGTTATATAAATGAAGATAAACCACCTTTTACTGTTGAGTCAGTTATTGATTTTTATGATCGAGGCGGGTTTGATTATGGAATTTCAGTCGATCATTTGATTTTACAATATGATAAAAAATTTGATGATGACCCTAAACAGTATAAAAAAAATAATTTAAAGATGTTTGAAAGAAGAGAAATAACCATTGAATTAGCAGCTGAGTTTATAAATTCTTGTAAAAAAAATAAGGTTAAATTTACACCAATAGGTGTTGCCCAGGGTTGGTCTCCTGAATCTTATAAAAATTCAGTGAAAGAACTTAAAAAGATGGGATATAAATATATAGCATTAGGCAGTTTGGTTCCCGTTAAAACAACAGAAATTCTTGAAGTTCTTGAGGCGGTATCCCCAATTATCAAAGGAAAGTTAGAATGTCATTTACTTGGAATTGCTAGAGTTGATTTTTCAAAAAAATTTAAAGATTATGGAGTAACATCGTTTGATACTACATCTCCTTTTAGAAGAGCATTTTTAGATAAAGATAAAAATTTTTTATTAGCAAATAATCAATTTGAATATTCAGCAATTAAAATTCCTCAAATTGAAGGCAATTTATCAATAAGGAAAAATATTTTAGCTGGTCAGATAAATCAAAATAAAGCTTATGATCTTGAACAGAAAGCTTTAAAAAATTTAAGACAGTACGACAGTCAAAAAATTACTATAAAAAAAGCAATGAATTCATTAAATAACTATTTAGAATCTGTCAATATACCAATGGATAAGAGTATGTATGAGAAAACAGAAAAAACCTTGTTAGAAAAACCTTGGAAAATTTGTAAATGTACTATTTGTAAAAAGGACGGAATTGAAGTAATTTTACTGAGAGGTTCTAATAGAAACAAAAGACGAGGATTTTCTAATATCCATAATTTTAAAATATTATTAGATAGAAAATTAAATGAAAAAAACTAAGTTTGAGTTACCAGCATTAACTTTAAAGCAGAACAAAAAAGAATTATATGTATTTACTGTTGATGGCAAAGATATATATAAATTTGCTACAATCTCTAGGATTACTCGTTCTGATTCAGGTAATTTATCTGGGTATCAGAGACCGGAGGCACTTGCTCATATAAATGAGATAAAAGAATATCTAGAA
>Ga0129342_1000719_pt1 | contig 14616 bp, 15 predicted proteins | sample CPBDNA_5_FD_94426 | JGI IMG/M metagenome (GOLD analysis project Ga0129342, IMG submission 94426) | Freshwater to marine salinity gradient microbial communities from Chesapeake Bay, USA - CPBay_Sum_15_0.2_DNA | ecosystem: Environmental > Aquatic > Marine > Coastal | place: USA: Chesapeake Bay...
GATTCCATCTCTGTTGTGGAATTGAGTTTCATTGTGCATGAACCCAATGGAATCATCGTTCGGTCTAGGGCTAAATCGCGGTCCGACAAGGTTCGGATATAGCGCAACATCGCAGTCTCAGAATGATAAGAATTGAAAATTGGGTGAGTTAAATATGCCGTCTTGCGTAGATCATTGAGGCCACCAAAAGCCTCTCCTCTTTCTTGGGTCAATCCCCATACTTTAATTAGCTGTTCGACTGTTGCAGCCTCTGTTGTTTCATCAAAGGCGACAGAAATCCCATCTGTCAGCAAACGAACATTAATGCCAACCCGTTCAGCGCTATCGAATAGCTCCTTTGGATTTTCAACCAAAAAAGCTACGGTGTCAAAGAAATTCTCACTCTTTAACTTGAAACCAGAGCGCTTGATATAGCCAGCGAAATTCCGGGCGCGATTATGCACCTGAAGAGCGATATCACGTAAACCTTCAGGACCATGCCATGCTGCATAGAGAGCTGCGATATTTGCAAGCAAAACTTGGGCGGTGCATATATTGCTTGTTGCCTTATCACGCCGAATATGTTGTTCGCGAGTTTGAAGTGCAAGGCGAAGAGCGGGATTACCAGCAGCATCGATGCTCTGTCCCACTAGCCGTCCGGGTATTGAACGTTCAAGACCTTGACGTACCGACAAAAATCCTGCATGAGGGCCACCGAAGCCCATAGGAACGCCAAATCTTTGCGCCGAACCAACCGCGATATCCGCGCCCCACTCCCCTGGTGACTTAATAAGAGTAAGCGCCAATAGATCGGTAGCCATTATCACGAGCGCGTTCTTCTCTTTTGCTACTTTTATCAAATTAACAAGTTCCGGCAGCGCTCCGAAAGTATCCGGATACTGAATCAATACAGCGAATACTTCATTCTCATTGAAATCTTTTTCAAATGATTCAACACGAAATTCTCTTGTCTCAATCCCTAGTGGTTTTGCTCGGGTTTGAATTACGGCCTGAGTTTGAGGATGAACCGCAGAATCAAACAAGAAAATTGCGTCATCGGGAAGCCTGGATACACGTCTAGCTAGCGTCATGGCTTCAGCCGCAGCCGTTGCTTCATCGAGCATCGATGCATTTGATATAGGCAAGCCCGTTAAATCGCTGACCATAGTTTGAAATGCAAAAAGCGCCTCAAGACGTCCCTGTGATATCTCTGGTTGATAAGGCGTGTAAGCCGTGTACCAAGCAGGGTTTTCCAAAACGTTTCTAAGAATCACGGGCGGTGTATGTGTTCCGTAATAACCCATCCCAATCAATGACGTATTTGTTTGATTCTTATGCGCCAAGCGACGGAGCTCTTCAATCGTTCCCGGTTCTGAAATTGGCTTAGGTAAAGATCGCCCGAAGTCTTCGCTTAGTTTTATGGAGTCAGGAAGAACATCAGAGATAAATTTTTCCAGGTCTGAATAACCAAGTTCGTGAAGCATCGTTCCAATTTGATCGTTCGATGGACCGATATGCCTATCTGAGAATTGATTCCTCGCCACGGCGAGAAGGATAGGCGCTTAACGAGAAGTAGGCAGAGTTAAGAGACGCCCTTGAGCTTTCGTCGGACAGCGAGCTCATCCTGACCCGAACCCGGTAGGACACTTCCATCCTCGAGGTCTTCGCCCTGTAAGTGTGTGAGTGAACCTTCAACCTCATGCCAAACTTTTCCAACAGCAATACCAAAGACACCTTGTCCGCCTTGAAGGAGATCAAAAATTTCCTCCGAGTTAGTGCACTCATAAATGGATGAGCCATCGCTCATCAGGGTAATGCGGGCTAAATCCTCGATCCCCCGCCCGCGAAGATGGGTCACCGCACTTCTAATATTCTGTAACGAGACTCCGGCATCGAGTAGCCTTTTTACTATTTTTAGGACAAGAATGTCTCTAAAACCATAGAGGCGTTGTGAACCAGAACCACTTGCATTCCGTACCGTCGGTTCAACCAGACCGGTGCGCGCCCAATAATCGAGCTGACGATAAGAAATCCCGGCAGCAGCACATGCGGTCGCTCCGCGGTAGCCGATTTCAGAAGAAGTCACAGGGGAAGCCTCTCACTTGAGTGGCTAAACGGTAAGTCCTCAATTGACAGACATCAATCACCGACACACTCTAAATCTCAACTTAGGGTTTAGAGTTCTAGGGTTGAAAATCCTCGGGATTTATCCCCTCCAGAAATTCCTTGAATTTCTCCACTTCCTCCTCGGACTGATCCGGGATCTCAATTCCGGCTTCCTGGAGCAGATCCTCGCTACCCAAGATAGGTGAACCTGTCCGAAGGGCGAGCGCTATCGCATCACTGGGCCGAGCCGAAACTGAAACTCCCCCTTGGAGATTGATCACAGAATAGAAGACGCCATCTCTCAACTCAGTTAGATGAATTGAATCAACGTTGGTATTTAGCGAGACGAGCACATCCTTCATTAGATCGTGCGTCAGTGGACGAGGAGGTTGTACTCCCTGTTGTGCAAAGGCAATCGAAGTTGCCTCTACCGCTCCTACCCATATTGGGAGGTAACGAACCCCGCCAATCTCCTTAAGGAGAACTATCGGTTGGTTTGACGGCATCTCTACCCGAACACCGATCACATCAAGGGCATGGAAATTCATCGGGCTCGATGGAGTCCCGTTCTGACCAGGGAAGCATGAAGGCGAATTGAAAGAGAGGCGATCTCTCGCGCTACCTCCTCAGCTCTTGCCCTGGAATCTGTATTTTTCTGTCGCAAGAGTGGGGTAATTACCTGCTCTACCAAACCAACTTCGCGATCGGCGGCTGCTTTGAAGGCGCGCAAATGCCTTCCTTCGATTCCAAATGCAGCAAGCTCTCCCACTACTTTTGCAACCATCAGTGCATCACCATCAAAGTGTTTGCCTCTCGATTGAACAAGCCCATAACTTTCAAGTTCGCCTAATTGTTCCTCATTAATTCCGGAGCTCTTCAAAAGCTCCTCGCGCGAAAGTCGCAAATCGCTCTGTTCTGCAAAAGCTGATGGTGAGACTGCAGCATCTACAGGAATCATCCTCGGCGACGGCAGCGCTCCAGGAGATTGAGAGGGCTCGAGTCCTCTATCCAACGCATCAAGATTCTCTTTAATTACCTTGAGTGGAAGATATTGATCTCTTTGAGCAAGCAAGACATAACGCAATCTCTCGAGATCTGGTGTTGTGAATTTTCGGTAGCCGGAAGGAGTTCTCTGTGGTTCAATCAAACCTTCGGATTCGAGAAAACGAATCTTTGAAATCGTTATATCCGGAAAATCGCCCCGCAATTTCGACAGAACTTCTCCAATACTCAAATAGGCACGTGCCGGAACGCTCATGATCTAACCTTTCCACCAGTAAAGAAATGCATTCTGAATTTTCCAACTTGCAACTCATCCCCATCCGATAGAGCAGCTTCATCTACAAGCGCGCCATTTAGGTAAGTACCGTTGAGGCTTCCTAAATCCTTGAGTGAAAAAATCTTGCCATTTCTTAGAATCTCGGCGTGCTTTCGTGAAACGGTGACATCATCCAAGAAGATTTCATTATCTGTGGCCCTGCCAATTCGCGTCGCTTCAGAATTCAAAAGGAAGCGCGCTCCTTTATTAGGACCTATGAGCGAGACCAGCATCGCCGAATCCGAAGCAAGTCCATTGAGAACTTCGACTAACTCCGGGCCGGCATCTTGAATTAGTCCGGCGAGTGAGCTCTCTACGGATCTGAGAGCTGTCAGATGAATCGTGGTCGTCAGATCCTTCTTATTATCTGGTGCAGCAACCACTTTCCCTCCCTAAACCTAAGGTTTTACTTCAGGCTCACCCTATGGTGGAGGTTTGGGCGAGTCAAGCCGTCAAAGCGCTATATGAATCAGGTGTCAATAAACCTGCTAACTCTGAAATCGCTGTTGCCTCAATCTCAAAGAGCCAGCCACTTCCATAGGGTTCGGCATTAATTTTTTCCGGAGCCGCGTCAAGCTCTTCATTTATTGCTATTACCTTCCCGGATAGTGGCGAGTATATTTCCGAGACGCTCTTAGTTGACTCAACTTCTCCGCAAACCTTGCCCGCATGTAAAACTTCTCCAACTTTTGGCATCTGAAGGTAGACAATATCTCCGAGAGCGCCTTGGGCATAGTCGGTTATGCCGACTCTGAAAATCCCCGGGGATTTCTCCTCAATCCATTCGTGTTCCTTTGTATAGGTGAGATTACTCGGAACATTGCTCATCGAGGTACCTTCTTCCCTTCAGCTATTCTTTTTATGTTCTTGGTCAACAGCGCCTTAACCGCTAATGAGGACCCATCCGGAGACTTGCAAGGCCAGTTCTAGCGTATTGAATCCCAGTCCACAAATAAAGGCCAATCCCCCAACCGGCAAAGGCCCACCCAAAGATGAAAGCTATCTCGGCGATTTCATTATTGGACGAGATTGTTAGCAATAGAAGCGGGAGCGCGTACAGAAGATTGAATGTTGCCGCCTTGCCTAGATATGTAACTTTAAATGGCGGAATTTGGGCTCGCTTCATGAATATCAAAAGCAACCCAAGTGCTAAGTCTCGAAGAACGATGGTGAGCAAAAGCCAAATCGGAACCGCCTCAGAGAGATACATCCCAATCAATACGGCCGCAATGTAGAGACGATCAACTGCGGGATCTAGTAGTTCACCGAGGCGGGTTTCCTGGTTAAGTGCTCTCGCCACCTTCCCGTCTAGATAGTCTGTCGCCCCCGCAAACATCAAGGTAATGACCGCTAATGGATAGTTCTCTACCCAGATAAGAACCAGGAAAATCGGTATGCCGAGTGCCCGCATGAAGGTTAGAAGATTAGGCAGGGTCAGCATGAAATTCCCTTCATTAGATTAGTTACTCTGTCGGGACGACAGGATTTGAACCTGCGACCACATGACCCCCAGCCATGTGCGCTACCAAGCTGCGCTACGTCCCGTGCTGAAATAGTACCTCGGGCGTAAGGAGCTTTATTGTCGATCGCGGAGCCGCACCGAGATCCGGATTGGTGATCCAGAGAAGCCGAACTCTTCTCTTAGACGTCTCTCGATAAAACGTCTATAGCTCGACTCAAGGAAATCACTTGCAAAGATGACGAAGGTTGGAGGTTCGATGCCAGCTTGGGTAGCAAAGAGAATCTTTGGCTGTTTTCCTCCTCGTACCGGTGGTGGCGTTGAACTAACAAGCTGGCCCAGAAAGGCATTTAGACGACCTGTCGGGACTCTGAATTCCCAGCTTTGGAGAGCTCTTTCAACTGCTGGAATCAAACGATCCTTATGCCAGCCAGTCTTGGCAGAAAGATTTATCCGTTCCGCCCAAGCGACCTGATCGAAGTTTCGATCAACCTCCCGTTCTAGCTGCATTCGGCGATCGTCATCCAATAGGTCCCATTTATTCATCACGATAACGAGGGCCTTGCCCGCTTCTTCAGCCATGGAGATGATTCTCAAATCTTGTTCTGTCATTGGAACCGAGGCATCAAGAACAATGACGACAACTTCAGTGTTCTCGATTGCTCGCTCAGTTCGAAGGGATGCGTAGTAATCAGTACCGCTGGCTTGATGCGCCCGGCGACGTATTCCGGCTGTATCGATCAGCCGCCAAGTTTTCCCATCTACCTCAACTAACTCATCGATTGGATCTCTAGTCGTGCCTTCAGCATCATCAACAAGCGCACGCATACTCCCAGCAAAAGAATTAAGCAAGCTGCTCTTGCCTACATTTGGCCGTCCAACAATTGCAATTTTTCGGAATCCGTCAGAGATTTGTCCTTTACCTACCTCGGGTAATCTTTCAACAATCTTGTCTAACAGATCACCTGAACCGCGACCATGTGCAGCTGAGACAAAGTGAGGCTCCCCTAAACCAATATTCCAAAGTTGGTGCGCATCCAATTCGTCTCGTTCAGAGTCGACCTTATTTGCGATCAACATTACTTCTATCTTGCTTTTTCGGAGAATTCCAACGAGCTCTTCATCTTCACTTTGAGCTCCGACATGTGAATCGACTACGAAAAGAATTAAATCTGCCTCGCCAATAGCGCTCTGTGCCGCATCAGAAATTTTAAGAGCTATGCCTTCGGCGCTGGGTTCCCATCCACCGGTATCCATGAGTGTGAATCGTTTACCGTTCCACTCAGCATCGTATTTGACGCGATCCCGAGTGACACCGGGAGTATCTTCAATAATTGCTTCTCGCCCGCCGATGATTCGATTTACCAGGGTTGATTTTCCAACGTTTGGTCTGCCAATCACTGCAACAATTGGCAACCCAAGTAGTGAACGTTGTTTCAGGATGTTCCATATGTATTCGATTGTCTCTTCTAGACTCAAATGCGTGGAATCGACCAGAATAGAGTCGGCCGACCTTTTCAACGGTGAAACCTCTCTTGAGCTATCTATGGCATCACGAGTTGCAAGACTCTCAGCTACAGATGAATCAGCTCTTCGCTCAACACTCAAGCTCTCAAGCTCGTTTTCGCGACGTCTTGCTCTGGCTTCGATATCTGCCTGAAGATAGATTTTGAGCTGAGCCTCTGGCGCTACAACAGTTCCAATATCTCTTCCCTCAACAACAATTCCTTTTTTTGCCTGAGAGATAATCTCTCGCTGTAAAGCAAGAAGAGCCTTGCGAAGTTCTGGCCAAGCACTTATGCGACTAACATTTTCTGTAATAATCTCTTCTCGAATTTGCTTTGATAAATCAATATTCCCGATGAAAATTTTCGGATCTCTTGGATTTGTGATAAACCTAATTCTATTTCTCATGAGCTCAGTAGTAAGAGCATCGGCGCTCTCTAGTTTCTTGTCCAAACTTAGCCAGGTTGCTGCGCGATAAAGTGCTCCGGTATCTAAGTACTCCCAGCCAGCCCTTTCTGCAATTCCTTTTGCCGTTGACGATTTTCCGGCTCCACTTGGTCCATCCATTGCAACAACTACTTGATTTCGAGTGATCATTGGAGATACACAGTCCATCCAGATTCAGTTAGATGACTATGCAATCTCGCTGCATCATCTTTTGATAGGGCAAGCCGAATCAGACCACTCTCCTGTCGCGGCGAATGCTCCAACGACAAGTCTTCAACATTTGCAGAAATTGCAGCACATTCATTGAATAGCGCTCCGAGTTGGCCTGGTTTATCTTCAATGATTACGTTCAAATATGAATATTCGCGGGGTCGAGCCCCGTGCTTGCCGCTCAATCTTGCCTGTACTTGATTCGCTCTTGCAAAGATCGCAACCAATTTGGTCGAATTTCCTTTTTTAAGAGCATCTCCTATTTCATCCATCTCCGCGTGAAAAATCTTTAGAGAGTTAAGAACTTCCTGCGAATTTGAAAGGAGTATTTCGCTCCACAAGCTCCCATCCGAGGCAGCTAAACGCAACATATCGCGCAGGCCCTGTCCAGAGAGATCTATCGCACTACCAACCTGATCAATTGAAGAGGCCAGTGCGGTACTTAGAATCTGTGGCAGGTGTGAAACTCGAGCCAACAAAAAATCGTGCTCAGACGGGCTCATTCGGTAGGGGGTAGCTCCCATAACTCTTATGAAATCTTCGACTTGTGCAATGGTGCCCTGGTTAGCATCAGGTCCAGCAGTAACTATCCAGGCCCGACCATCGAAGAGATCGCTCCTTGCCGATTGAGGGCCGCCAACCTCGCGCCCGGCTATCGGATGCGTCCCTATGAAGCGCTCTTTCAAGCCCGATATTTCTTCTACATCAAGCTGAAGTTTAGTTTTGGTACTTGTAACATCTATAAATACCGCATTTGGGTTCGTTTTGAACTCGGCCTTCAGAGCTGGAATTACTTCGTTGGGCGGTGTTGCAATAACAACTAAAGTTGGAATCAAAAGCTCGGAAGCATCGTCCGCAGGATAGCGGAGTAAGTCATTCGCGATGGCGTTATTGGTGCTATCCAAATCAGATATAGAAACTCTCCAACCACATTCTCGTAATCGAAGGGCGATGGATGTTCCTATGAGTCCCGCTCCCACGATACGGGCCTCTCTCTGATTCATATCTGACTCATTGCGCGAGATCTTTACGTAGAACCGAAGTGCCGCGCAGGTAAATGTGATTGATCTGCTTCTGGTTTCGAGTTGTCTCGCAATGAACCAATACCCTGATGGTTCGAGGAAGACTATTGGGAACCGGAATCTCAGTTGAGCAGAGAAGCGGCACATCACCTAGCCCCATAGCCCTAGCAGATGCTGCAGGAAAATCCGAGGTGAGATCCTGCGTTACCGTGAAGATAACCGAAACCAAATCCTCACTGCTTAAACCATTAACTCGCATTAACTCACTCATTAGTTCAACCACCGCATCGCTCATCAAAGTGGCGTCATCTAAGTCAATCTGGGTGGCTCCCCTGATACCGCGGATACGCATTGGCAAAGTTTACTTTCGTTGAAGGGAAAAGCTGGGAAGGTTCATTTACTGTCTTAATGTTTTGCCGATAAATAGACTTTCGTGTCTGGAAGGTACTCTAATTCAATTGTCGACAATTTACCTGAGGGATCCCTCCCGGCGGAAATGTTGATAAATCTCTCTAATCGATAAATTCTACGCTCATTTTTGTCGATAAAACTCCTTTATGTCTCTTACACAAATACCAGTTTATTAATAACTCGACTTTTGTCGTTTACCGATTTATATACTAGTTAATAAATGGTTTCAACGTTAGATAGATATCTCCATTTACCGGGTTTCAGCTCCCCTAAATGAATTCTGCCAACCCGCGTTCTCTTTAGGGCAAGAACGGTTAAATTCTGGCTGGCAGCCATTCGTCTGACAATTTGATTTCGCCCCTCATGAATCTCAATTTCAAAACCTCCTGGGATGGATCTCACCGTTTCACCTCTGGCTATCCCATCCACCAAGCGCACCCCCTTCTTGAGGTTTGCTAGAGCTTGACGCGAGACCGGCTCTTCGACAAAAACTTGATAACTCTTAACCGCACCTTTTGAGGGATGGCTCAAGGCCTGTGACCATTCCCCATCATTTGTAAGGAGAATCAAGCCCTCGCTCTCCTTATCAAGACGTCCCACATGAAAGAGCCTCTCTGAACGATCGAGAAAATAATCGCCGATACAGTTGCGTCCTCTGTCATCACTCATGGTGGACAAAACTCCTTTCGGTTTATAGAACGCGATATAAGTTTTAGACAATTTTGGATTGATATATCTACCCTCAACTTGAACTTTATCTTTTAACGGGTTAATTTTTGTCCCGAGGATGGTGACAATCTTTCCATTTACCTTGACGCGACCGTCTTGAATCAGCTCTTCGGATTTTCGCCGGCTGGCTAACCCGGCATCAGCAAGAAATTTTTGAAGTCTGATTTCGCCCATCTCGCAAGTGTAGGGCCTCAATTCGAAGCAACATCTCGATGCTGACCCGATAAAACCTTTACTCAGAGAGTGAAGCGATTACCTCATCTAAGCCATCAACATCTGGCAGAAACGGCGCCAGGGCAGGCAGATCCTCGACTCTATTAAGGCCTATCCGCTCTAGAAAATACGAAGTTGTTCGATAAAGGATTGCTCCGGTCTCGTGCTCAATACCGCACTCTTCAACCAATCCCCTATTTACCAGCGTCTTCATTACCGCTTCGACGTTGACACCACGGATGGCCGAGACGCGGGCTCGTGAAATCGGTTGGCGATAGGCGATAACTGCAAGGGTTTCTAAAGCAGCCTGGGTGAGCTTGGCCTGCTGACCATCGAGGACAAACTTTTCAACCAATGGAGCTAGATCTGGATGGCTGTAGAAGCGCCAACCTCCGGAAATCTGCTTTAGTTCAAAACCTCGCTGCTCAGCGGCATATGCCGCAGAAAGCTTGGTGAGAGCCTCTACGACCTCCTCGGTTGGGCGTTCGATGATTTGGGCCAGAACAACCTCCGATAAAGGCTCTTCGACCACCATAAGAATCGCCTCAATCGAACGCTCTAGTTCTCGATCAGACATCGCTCTCCTCGCTTTCATTCTTCACAGGTAAGTCGAATTCCTCGCCAACGGAAATCTCGCCATTTTCGCTACCTGTCCAGGTGACCTGAAGCTCGCCGAGAGCTAGGACCTGCTCAAATCGGATCTGAGCCTCTCGATATAACTCGAGAAGTGCCAAGAATCGTGCCACTACTACCAGGGTATTCGGGGCATCAGCCACTATCGCACGGAAAGTCATACTTTTTTGACGTCTTAAAAGACCCACAACATGAGTTGCTTCCGCAGCTACGCTCACCATCGGCAAGTGAAGGTGGGCGGTGGAGAGCGTTGGGGAGGTCTTGGGCGTCAGAACTCGATTAGCTATGGCGGCGAAGCGCTCTGGGCTTACGCCGATCAAGACCTCCGGGAGTAGCGTTGCAAAGGCCGCATCGAGCGCCACGCTCCGAGCGAAGGTCCGCTCCTGGATTTCAATCCGGCGCTCCAGGATCGACGCGATCTCTTTAAAGGCGCGATATTGAAGGAGTCTTGCAAACAACAAGTCTCGAGCCTCAAGCAGAGCCAAATCTGCCTCGTCATCAATTTCTCCTGAAGGCAATAAGCGCGCAGCCTTAAGATCTAGGAGCGTTGCAGCCACAACTAGAAACTCGGTCGCGTGATCTAATTTCCAGCCATCTTCCGTCTCTTCAAGAGCTTTAATGTGAGCAATAAATTCATCTGTGACCGATGCGATTGCAACTTCAGTTATATCCATTTTGTGCCGTGAGATGAGTTGCAATAGGAGATCGAATGGGCCATCAAAATTCGCCAGAGTTACGGAAAAACCGCTAATTCGCCCCTCTCCTTGATAGGGCGAGTTTTCAGCGGAGTTTACTGAACCTAAAGTTTTACTTGAGAGTTCAGAATTTTGAGTTTCCATGACTTGCTAACTCTACGCGTGTCGCTCCAAGAATCCGAACCCATCTGATTAAAGTCGCGCCATGGCAAAAAGTGCTTCAGAGATTTCTCGTTTGAACGCTAAATCGACAATTAAAGGCGGTTCAAGAAATGAAAGTGAAATCGTAACTACCTCCTCGGTCCTAAGTCGACCGACTCCAGTTTTTCCGGAGCCAACACCTCTTACATCTCATGGAGATGCTCGAATCATCTCTGTTGTGAATCAAAAGGGCGGAGTTGGTAAAACAACTACCACCATAAATCTCGGCGCAGCTTTTGCTGAATTGGGAAGAAGAGTTCTCTTAGTTGATTTTGATCCGCAACACTCTCTTTCAGTTGGGCTTAATGTTTCAACACGAGAGATAGAAGGGTCCATCTACGACCTAATGATGGATGAATCAACAAAGATTGATGATTTTCTACTGAAGACCAGCGTCCCTGGAATGGACATGATTCCGGCTCACGAAAATCTCGCTGGCGCTGAAGGCGGATTAGTAAACGTGATAGCTCGCGAAAAAATCTTAAAGAGAGTCCTTCAACCAGTTCTTGACTTTTATGATGTGATTCTTATTGATTGCCAGCCATCGTTGGGTTTATTGACGGTAAACGCGCTAACTGCCTCTCATTGGGTTTTGGTACCGCTTGAGTGTGAATATTTTGCACTTCGCGGCGTTGCACTCCTCGATGACATCATCAAAAAAGTCCAGCTCAACACGAATCCTGATCTACAACTTCTTGGAATTCTCCCAACGATGTTCGATCGCAAGACTGTACATAGTCGTGAAGTTCTAGAACGGATTAGTGAAGCATTTCCAAATAACATTTGCGATACCACAATTGCGCGCACGGTTCGCTTCCCAGAAACAACTGTTGCCGGTGAACCGATTACTTCTTACGCAAGTTCTTCGATTGGCGCAGCCTCGTATCGTCGGTTGGCTCGTGAATTGATTGCAAACGGAGGTGTGCGATGACACGAAGAATTAGTCTTCCCGGAGCGGACGAACTGTTCCGTAAAACAACATTGAGCGCAGTCCCCGACCAAGTAGAAGTTTCTGAAGAAGTAGTTCACACTAATCGTCCGACGACTTCGACGGCTGCAAAGTCACAACCGAAGAACTCGACCGGAGTAAGACAGACCCCTCGTAGACGACCCACAGGGATTGAAAAAGGCCCATCAGGTCGAGAGAAACATGATGAAAAGATAACGGTCTATCTTTCGCCGGAAGAGTTGTTCGATCTTGAGCAAGCTCGCCTTCATCTCCGCGGGGATTTAGGTTTAGCAGTTGATCGTGGCCGTATTGTTCGCGAAGCCCTTGCGATAGTTATTTCGGACCTAGAGGCAAAAGGTGATCAATCAATTATCGCGAGAAGGTTGCGCGGTAGATAAAGCCCTTACCGGGCTCGGGGATGCGCAGCTGCGTAGCTCTCGCGCAATTTGTCAATCGTTACCAGTGTATATATCTGAGTAGTACTAACCGAAGCATGTCCGAGAAGTTCTTGTACAACTCGTATATCTGCTCCTCCATCTAACAGATGTGTTGCAAACGAATGCCTTAGGGCATGTGGCGAAACTTTGCCATCTAATCCGCTTCGTTTAGCGGCTTCAAGGACGATATTCCATGCGCTCTGCCTCGATATTCGCCCGCCCCGGGCATTTAGAAATAAGGCTCTCTGCACGCTCTTTTGCAAGGAAGGCCTCAATCTAACTATGTAATCTTCGATTGCCTTTCGAGCAAAACTGCCAATAGGAACTATCCGTTCCTTTCGACCTTTACCTAGAATGCGAAGAGTCGTTATCTCGCCCTCATTTGAAGAAGACTTCTTAACGTCATCCAAATCGAGAGAAACGATTTCACTAACGCGAGCACCCGTTGCATATAGCAACTCCAGCAGAGCTCTATCTCTTAACCCCATCCCCTCAAGACCCGTAGAAGTTATCAACGACTCAATTTCGCTAATAGTTAAAGCCTTCGGGAGACGTTTTGGGATTTTAGGTGGAAAAAGCTCATGTGCCTTGTCCTCTATTCCGCGATCTCTTGCAAGGAACTTATAGAAGGTTCTTACACACACTGTTACACGAGCAATACTCGCATCTGTTAATCCCTGTTGTCTCAGTTCCGTCAAAAAATTTCGCAGGTCATCACTCTGTGAATCCCAAAGAGTGAGGTTACGGCTCTCCAAATAGTGAGCGAGCTTCTGTAAATCTCTTCTATATGCGATGAGAGTGTTCTTGCTTAGGCCACGCTCTACACCAAGATGACTTAAAAAACTATCGAGTAAGCCTTTATTTTCCACGGTTAATTGCAGCTTTGATCAAGCCACTAAAGAGAGGATGTGGGTTAGTCGGACGAGACCGAAACTCTGGATGTGCTTGAGTTCCGACATAGTAAGGATGATCCTTGCGCGGGAGCTCAACAAACTCCACTAGTGAACCATCGGGAGAAAGTCCACTAAAGACCAATCCGGCGTTAGCAATATTTTCACGATACTTGTTATTTACCTCGTATCTGTGGCGATGGCGCTCTGATATTTCAGAACTACCGTAAACCTCGGCGACGATTGATCCTTCTGCAAGAAGTGCTTTGTAAAGCCCTAGTCGCATAGAGCCGCCCATATCGCCATCACCAGCAACGATTCGCTCTTGTCCGGGCATCGTTGCAATGACTGGATGTGGTGAATCGGGCGCAAACTCAGCGGAGTTAGCCTCTCTGATACCGGCTAGATTTCGTGCCGCCTCAATAACCATACATTGCAATCCGAGGCAGAGTCCCAGAGCAGGAATCTTCTTCTCTCGAGCATATCTGAGAGCGCCTACTTTCCCCTCTATGCCTCGAACGCCGAAACCACCCGGTACACAAATTGCATCGACTCCATCTAATTGAGACTTAGCTCCCTCAGGCGTTTCACACTCATCACTCATTACCCACTTGATTTCAACTCTTACGTTATTTTCAAATCCACCTGCTCGAAGAGCTTCAGTGACTGAAAGATAGGCATCCGGTAGATCAACATACTTGCCGACTAATCCAACTTTGACGGTTTGAGAAGGATTGTGGACCCGCTTCAAAAGTTCATCCCACTCGCCCCAATCCACATCATGTGAGGGAAGCCCCAACCTTCTGACGATATAAGAATCGAGCCCTTCGCTATGAAGCACTTTGGGGATGTCATATATCGATGGGGCATCCACGGCAGCAACTACCGCCTCTTGATCAACATCACACATGAGTGAGATTTTCTTTTTCACAGTTAAGGGGATCTCTCGATCACTTCTTAGAACTACGCCATCTGGGCTAATACCAATTGACCGTAGAGCTTGGACTGAATGTTGCGTCGGTTTCGTCTTCAACTCACCCGAGGGTCCGATGTAAGGGACTAGAGATACATGCAAGTAAAAGACATTCTCTCTTCCTACCTCTTGTCTAATCTGTCGCGCTGCTTCCAGGAATGGAAGAGACTCGATATCTCCTACAGTTCCACCTACTTCCGTAATCACGATATCAATTTTCGGAGTGGCCATAGCGCGTATTCGATCTTTAATCTCATTTGTTATGTGCGGAATAACTTGAACCGTATCCCCTAGATATTCACCACGGCGCTCTCTTGCAATAACTCGCGAATAAACCTGGCCTGTTGTGACATTGGCCGAGCCGTGCAGGTTTGTATCTAGAAATCTCTCATAATGACCGATATCTAAATCAGTCTCGGCCCCGTCGTCAGTTACAAA
>Ga0129342_1000720_pt1 | contig 14614 bp, 18 predicted proteins | sample CPBDNA_5_FD_94426 | JGI IMG/M metagenome (GOLD analysis project Ga0129342, IMG submission 94426) | Freshwater to marine salinity gradient microbial communities from Chesapeake Bay, USA - CPBay_Sum_15_0.2_DNA | ecosystem: Environmental > Aquatic > Marine > Coastal | place: USA: Chesapeake Bay...
TGGTGTCACTGGTGATGGGTCGTTAAAAATTTTCATCCAACGTTGAGGAATCATATCCTTCATATTGTAATGTGCATATGCAGGTCCAAACCAAGGATCAGGTGCAACTACTTTTCCTTTGTCTTTTTGTAACCAGGCACCCCACCAACTTAAAGATGAGTTGGCAATAATAGCTCCAGAACAAAGACTCATGAGGCACAAATCCACATAAGGGACGGAAGCACCATCTCCAAACACTTCATATGATGAATCTGAAAAATGGAATCTATCTCCCTGCAACCATGATTGTCGTTTACACCAATCAATCAAATCAGAAACAACAATTACATTTACATCTTCAGGAAATTCTTTTAAAGCCTTTGTATAATAATCTTCCTTACATAGAGGATGATATTCCTGCACCATCTGGTAAGACCATTTCTCTCCTCTTCTGCCAGTTAGATTTGGATTTCCTCTTCTAACATGAAGAAAAATACAATTATCTCCTCCACCCAGTGATTCGATAAATTCTTTACAAGGATCTAGATAATTGTCTGTAAAAGTAAAATCCTCCCTAATAGAATCAGCAATGTTTTCAAAATATCTTTCTGTTTGAAAATTGCCAGAAAAATTAGTGTTATCGTTACATCTTTCAAAGATATCTTCATTGAAATGCATGTCCCGATATTCTATGGTTCTATAAGGAAGTTCACCAGTATTCTTTTCCAAATCACAATTGGTGAGTTTAAATGCCTCGAACAAACCGTAATTGTCTGGACGACTTACATTGGGACCTGGAATAGTCCAATCAAATCCACGATTTGCGGCGACACCACGAATAAAAGCGTATTGAAACATTTGGTTTCCGAGACGACCCTCTCTACCAAGTCCATTAAATGATACAGTCATTACTTACTCCATTTTTGAATATTCCAACGTTCAGGAACGATGTCTGAGGTATCTAGGTGAGTCATTGCAGTGCCAAACCACTTCTTAGGATCGGGTGCGATAACTTTACCTCTATTGTTTTGTAACCATGCTCCCCACCAGGAGAATGATGAGTTGGCAATGATAGCTCCAGAACAAAGACTCATTAAACACAAATCTATTTGTGGTAATAAAGTATTTTGTAAATTCCCAGTGCCATCAATAGTACGATAGTTATATCTTTCATTACTTTCGTTAAACAAGAATCTATCCTGCTGAAAAAATTCTTGTGACTTGCACCACTCCATGTCATCAGTAAAGACAAAGCAAAGTGTGTCTTCAGAAAATTCTTTTAAGGAATCTTCAAAATATGACATAGGAAGAATGGGATGATATTGTTCTCTTCCAATGCTATCAGATCGCCTTATATGTAAGAAAATAGGTTCAGATTCTAAACTATCAAGGTATTCTTTACAAGGAGTCAAATACTCTTCTTTAAACACAAAATCTTTTCGAATCTCATCTTCAATGTGTAAGAAATATTTTTCCGTTTGATAATATCCATTTAAACTAACCTCATCCGGACATTGTTCATATATCTCAGGAATAAAGCAGTGGTTGTCCTCTTGCATATATTGTCCGTTAACAAATCCAATATTAGATTTGTCAACATTAACCATTTCAAATGTTTCAAAAAGACCATAATTATCCTTATGATCATAGGTATCGGGAGGAATAACCCAATCAAATCCACGATTTGCAGCTATTCCTCTTAGGGATGCGTATTGGAACATTTGATTTCCCAAACGTCCATTACTTCCCAATCTATTGTATCCTATTGTCACAAATCCACCTCATAAAATTTTTCTTTAATGGAATTTTTACCATCAACGAATCTAACTCTTTCTCCATATCTGTGGTATAAATCATCTCTAATTTGATGAATTACCCTATTATCAGATTTGATATAAACTCTATGCCCCCTATCCAATAAATTTTTCACCAACAGTAACTGCTGACTTTCAGTGATTATATCACAATCTTTTTTATATGTCACATAATCAAAATAGAATACTCCTTCACCCACACTTTCAAAGTAGTCACAAAGATACTTGGCGTGTTGATTGTTAATTTCATCAGTAACAAATCCAAGATTATGATTTAATCCAAGACTTTTTGCATATGCGGCAAAGGCACGATTATCTCTTGGGAGACATGGACCACCATAACCGTACCCATACTTCAGATATTTTTTACCAACTCTACTATCATCTCCAATAGAATTTAAAACATTATCAATCTCATCTCCACACCCAGATCTACGCAAAATATCTCCAACCATATTAGCATAACTAATTTTAGTTGTGAGATAACAGTTAACAGCAATCTTTGTCAATTCTGCAGCAGTATTTGACATTACATAAACATTTTCTTCTGAGATTTGAATCCTTCCATAAAGTTCTTTAATTTTAAGGATAGTTTCTTCACTTGTTCTTTGAGAATCAGATCCGAGAAGAACCATATCCGCGTTTCTCAAATCATTAATAATAGATCCTTGAGCAATGAATTCTGGATTGTAGTAGATTTCAATATTATCGGGAAGTTCTTTTGCAAACTTATCACAATCTCCAGGATTAGTGGTGCATCCAACAACGAAAGATTTTTTAGATGTAACTCCCTCAAATGATTTAACAACATCCCACACTGACGAAACATTGTATGATCCGTCAGGTAAGGATGGAGTAGCAACAAGAGTATAGATTAAATCACACTCATCAATAACTTCTTTGTTGCTTGTTGTTGCTCTAAAGTTTTTTGCGGATTTTAATAAACTAGAAACCTCTGGTTCATTTGTTAGTATTTCTCTATTGTTCAGAGATTCGACATAATCTTCTCTAATATCAGAAACTACAACTTCATATCCAGCTTCCTCACATAAAAGAGCAAAACAGATACCAAGTCTACCAGCACCAATTAATCCTATTTTCATGTTTCTTCCTCAGGGGTTATCTACGTATGGGTGAAGAGATGCGTTGGAATAGATATTCTCATCATCAAACAAATTATTTTTATACCTAGCATCACTCACAATATTTCTAGATCTGCAGGTGTAATATTGATACGGGGTAAAGTTTCTAGACTTCATATATTCATCTGTTTGTTTTCCAGTATTTGCTTCCAAATAATCTGCAGATTCATCATACTCAGCATCAACATAGACAACATTAGAAATATGATCTTTTAAACTTTTTAGGACATTAAGATCATTTCCTTGAGTATCGGTTTTTATTAATTCAATTTTATCATACTTAATGTTATCCAAAATATACGATAGAGGAATAGCATCTACCACAACTTTAATATCAACACTACCTTCAAATCTTCCCTTGGGCAAATGTAATGAAGATGTCCCCGCATCATAATTTGTTGCTGGACCACCATATCCATAAAACACTTTATTACATGGAGATTCTACATTATCAACTGCAGCTTCAATCATATAGAGGTTATCAGAGTTTTCCGTTCTCTGCCTAACACCTAAACATTTTGAAAAATTTACTGGATGTGGTTCTATACATATGACAAATACATCATCTCTTGTTGTAACCCAGTTTTTGCAATACGGCATATCACTAGATAAACCGATATCAAATCTGAGTTTTAATCCAGATTCTATTTTTTTGTTAATAAATTCAAAGTCAATTTCTCTTTTCATTTCAACTCCTGTAGGTTATTCCGATTTTAATTTTGCAGTGATTAACAGATGCCAACCAAGATTTTTTTCTAGGGTTCTAAACATTTCTGGCGGCATTTCAGCAAACCAAGGTTGCTTCACATATTCACCATTTTTGTAGGGTTCTACTTGATATGGGAAAATGTGATCTTGCTCGATAGAAAGCACATCATACCCATCAAGCAATTCTACCACATCTTGCTTAGTGTATGTATTCGCAATCGGACAACCATACTGAGCCTCTGGTTGATCAAAACCAGATTCAATCATATAGTTCTTCCAAGAATCTTTTGCATATAGCATAATCTTGAGAGTGCTGTTCTCATTCATATACTTTTTAATCTCAGAAAGAATCTTTTCTGGTTGAGGACTATGGTGAATCACACCAAAAGAATAAATTAAATCATAAGTTTGAACAGGAACAAAGGAAGAAAGTTCCTCTGCATTACCGAGATAGAACTGTCCTGGTTGATTATAAAGACTAAATCGTTGTTTAGCAATCTCAAGACTTTCTTTGGACAGTTCGACTCCAGTATAGTCTGCACCATTAAACGGAAAATTAATTCCAACTGTGCCTAAACCACAACCAATTTCTAAAACTTTCTTACCATCCCATTGTGGAAATTTGGTAAACTGAAGAATGTGATTTTCTACAAAAAATTTCTTCTTCGTAACTTCATTAAAATACTCTAATGTGCCAACTTCTTTTGAGGAATGACGAATATTACAAGGTCTGTCGTTCCAAAACTTTTTTACTTCTTCGATTGTTACTGTCATAGTTTTACGTTATAGTTGTAATCAGTTTTAATAGCGTTGCTGTAAGTAAAGTGCCAAAAATTGTCTCTAACAATACTTGGATTACTGTTCATCAAAGAGGCAATCAAAGAAAATGAACTATTTGCCATCACCAATAAATCACAATTAGACATATGATATAAATCAGATGTTGGGTGATCATTTAGATGAAGAACTATACTAAATTTTTCAGTTGCCAAACCTAGAAGATTAACAAAACCTTCATAAGTTCCTTGAGAATGTATGTGATAGGTTACATTTTCATCGACATATTTATTTTTTAATGTGGATATTAGATTTTTAAACCTTGGATAATCTCTCTCGGGATTATATATCTCACGATGAGGAGCAGCAAGTTCTCCAGGAATATCATTTGGATTTCCAGATCTTATGTGATGGCATATGTTAATTCCCTCACCAAAATATTTTTTCCCAGAAAAAACTAAATTTTTTCTAACTCTATCAATTCTTTCTTTAGTAAATATTTCATCCTTTTTAGATTCGCAATAATTCATTATTGAAGTATTTCCATAATAAAGATCTACTAGGATTTCTTTATCTGTATTTTTATACTCTTCTAACAAAGAAAAAAATTGAGAATCCAATTGACTTCCTTTTACATATGCATCAGGATTTTTCAAATTGGGAAAATTAAAAAATGTCGTGAAAGAATCCGACCATTCTTCATTGGAATATCCAGTGTAAGAATGATGAGCCAAATTAGTAAACCCTGGAAATGTATACTTGACTCCCAAATATTCACAAAGAATATTTAATAAAATATGGTAATAAACTACTGATCCTATACCTTCTGTTCCTTTACCATCAGTTGGAGTTATTGTTAAGTGAAGGGACATAATTTACAGAATAAAGGTTGGAATGGAAGTCATTTTATGTTTGTTTTGAGTGTTAAATTTTTGATATAAATTAATTGATTCCGTTTGCTCTTCAGTCAGAAACATTGGATCTTCATTCAAACCTTTTTCCATAACCCATTCAAGCATTTCATAGGAAGTTCCGATTTGATCTTCATCGGTACGACCATCATCCCAAAGACCATCAGTAGGTGCAGCAGTAATAATTCTCTCGTCAACACCTAAGTGTTCACCAAGTTTCCATACCTCAGTTTTATAGAGATCTGCAATAGGTGCAATATCAATACCACCATCACCATACTTAGTGTAAAAACCTACACCATAGTCTTCAACTTTATTACCGGTGCCAACAACAATACCACCAACACTACCTGCAACCTGATACAGGGTTACCATACGAATACGAGAACGAGTGTTAGCTTGTGCGAGTTTGTTCGTTGCAAACCGTTCACCAATATCATTGGAGATTGTTTGTAAAAAAGAATCATAGACTACACTCATGTCAGTCTTAATAAATTCAACGTTACTAAACTTTTCAGACAACCACTTTCCATGAGCATCGGACAAAGATTCTTGTCTCTCAATCTGATTAATTGGCATTCCAACCACATAGGTTTTAATACCAGTCAATGCACAGAGAGTAGAAACCACGGAAGAATCAATTCCTCCAGAGATTCCTACCACCAGATTCTTGATTCCATAATGAAGACAGTAATCTGAAATCCACTTTACGATTCTCTCTTCTAGTTCATTAAAGTTCTCGATACGATTCATTTTACATACTCCTTTTTCATTTCTTCAAAAACTTTAGCAATTCCTTTATCTATACCAGTTTTTGGCATCCACCACCCAGTGATGTACATGTCTGCTTCATTTCGTTTATCCATTTGAACACTGTCTTTAGCAAGTCCAGGTTTGATTTTTACATCATACTTTCCAATCAAATTAAATTGTCCTTGGATAATTTCAGCAACTTCTTTGATCGATGTTGAATGGAATGAAGTGATATGAAGAGGATCTTCTGGTTTAAAGTCTGTATAGGACTGCATTACAATCTCAAGAGCTTCACAACAATCTTCAGCATAAAGGAACTGACGCTCCTCTGTGCCGTCGGTAAGCATTTCAAACTCACCTTCTTCAAATCCTCTACGGATAAAATCAGTGATGACATGAGACTTCTCATGATCTTTTTCAATACCATACACATTCCAGAACTTAACTGTGAGTCCTTTCAATGCAGTAGTATAAAGTTCTCCAACTCTCTTCATCACACCATAAGGAGAGTAACTCATGTTACTCATCTGAGATGATGCGAATACAAATCGCTTATTATATTTTTCAATTAACCCAAAAGCATTTGCCATCAGGCGAGTATTATTATTAATGAATTGGAAAGTGTGTTGATACTTTTTCAAGTAACGAGAACCTCCAACATCAAATGCAAGGAAGAAAACAAAGTCTGCATCTTTGATTGCATTGTCAAGATTATGATTAGGAATCTGAGTCATATCTTCATCATGACTGCGAGCAAAATCAAACTCAGTTACTTCATGATTTTTATCACGAAGATATTCTGTTAGATACGCACCGATTTGTCCAGATGATCCAAGAATGGTTACTTTCATTTTAAATAATTTTCCCAAATAAAATCTTCTAATACTTCCATTTTTTTTACTCTTTCGAGATTATCTTTTATCGCATCCATCTTATTATAGTAAATATCATCAGATATGTCAAATTCATCTGTCAATTCAATAATTCCATCCATATTAAAATGATTGCCAATATCTGGAGCACCAAGATAAACTGGAATGGTTCCTGTGGCAAAGCAATCTAAAAGTTTTTCGGTGAAATATGTTTCATATTGTCCATTCTCAATGGCAACGGAAAACATATAATCACAAAGACCTTCTTCCTTATCTTCAATCTCATTAAATCCACGACCGTATAAATCAACTTGATCGCCAATACGTTCCACCCATTCCAAACGTTTTACGTGCCCTTCACACATTCTTTTGTTTGATGCAATCATAGAAATCATTTTAGATTTCTCATAAATTTTCGGTTCTTTAATCCAAAACCCCTGTGCAGGAACCCACTTATACTTATCGCCTAGGGCGAGAAGTCTTTGATCGTGAGTAAAAATAATATCGTAAGTATTCTCTATAATCTGTCTATTTTCAATAATACTTTCAACAAGTCCTCGCTTAATATATTTTGATTCTAAAAGCCAAAGATATTTAAGTCCCTTACGATTATCATTAATACCATGATTAATAGTATCATCGATATAAAAAGTTCCTTCCGTAGAAGAATTATCATTAACCCATTCAAGAAATTTTGATTCTTTTCCGTGAACAGAATATCCTTTGTTTCCATTGGTAAGATGAGTAAATGTATTACCTACCAAATTATATTTTACTCTTCCCATTTTTTAACCTCCCAATAAGAATCCCACTCCTTTTCACCCTTCGGTATATCTTCTTCTTTAACAATTCTTCCATTTTGGCTTCCAAGAGAAGCATGGAAAAATGTAAAGTTATCAGATAGAATTTTTTTAAATCCACTAAACTGATTGTCAAGATCTTCATAAATCTGAATACCATCTCCATGTGTTTCCAAGAACATCTGGTGGATATTACTCGTATCGATAAAGTCTTTTTTAAGAGTTTTTAAGATAGTTAAATCACTACCTTGGGCATCCGAATAATAAAAATCAATCTTATTAACTCCCTCTTTCTTCAAAAATTTAGAGAGATTAATTACATCAATTTCAATTACTTTAAATACTTCTTGCGTAAATCCTTCCATAGATTTCTCTTCTTCAGAGGCATCAGCCAAACTAGAAGAAACTCTATTTGGAGTTACATAAAGTTTACTCTTTCCATCAAAATCAGAACAAGCAGCATTTACTAGAGTAACCCACTCAAACTTAGCAAACTTTGAACTTAATGTTGCGAAAGTTTCTGGATCTGGTTCAAACGCATAAACTCTATCAAACTGTGTATACAGTTCAGATAGTGACGTGCCTTGGTTTGCACCAACGTAAACTAATACTGTATTTCTTTCCATTAGTTAAATGCTCAAATAAATTACACTTAAATTCACTTATTAAGATTGTCCGAAAAAAGTAGTATCGGATACTGCTCTATCATCAATATAATAATCAGCTGTAGGTTTGCCAAGATGAAGTTCGTGAAATTTACATCCCCACTCTTTCAACTGGTTGTATGTGAAATCATAAAATTCTTTATGAGCCAACATGCGGGAATTTTTATGTCTACCCATCCCTCTAGCAGTTAAGTATATGATAATGTGTCCTTCATCATACAGTCTATTTATTTTGCCAATTCTATCCTCGATTGGCAGTGCTCCTGTATATCTAGTATCCTCTGTTTTGCCAGGGATACAGATAGTTCCATCGATATCAACTACATATCTTTTATATGATACTGACATAGACTGCCTCAGTTAATCCAAGAAGCAAAGTCGTTCATAAAACCGTTGTACGACTCGGTGGTTTTGGGGTGAGAAACCATCTCTTTGATAACAGGAAGTCCCGTGGTAACAATGTCAGCACCATAGTCCCATGCATCACACACGTCTTGCTGAGTACGAATGCTACCAGCGATGATTTGAGTATCCAAACCATTCTCCCTGATGTATTGTTTGGTGCGCCGCAGAGCACGCTCTACATCTCCACCGTGCTGCTTGAGACGGCAATAGAACAATGAGACGTACTTTGCACCAGCTGACGCACAGTGGATGAGTTGCTGCTCACTATAACAAATAGTGGCATTAATTTTCACACCTTCGCGGGAGCAGGTTTTAATTGCACGCAACTCTTCAAATCCAACAGGAATCTTCACATACAAGTCTGGACACACTGAAGAAAACTTTTCATAGATTTCACATGCTTGCTTTACGATTGCATCGTATCCTTCGGCAAAAACTTCCACACTCAGGGATAGTTTTTCTTCACCACAATATTCAGCAAGCCTCATGATAAGTTCATCAAAACTTCCTTGAGGTTCTTTTGCGATGATTGATGGGTTTGTGGTAACACCCTGAATAACACCCATGTCATTTGCAACCTTAATCTCATCAAGGTTGGCAGTATCAGCAAACAGATAATTCATTCTTCAGTAAATACGTAGGTTTTTCCGTCTTCGACGATATTAGAATCAGTATCATCGTCTTTATTTGACCATTCTATCACAACAGTATCCTCCAGTGCAATACGCATATGCATAAGTCCAGGGGGAATATGGAATACATCTCCCGCTTCTAGAATGAGAGACTTATTCTTGGCGCGTCCAATTCGCATACCAACTTTAAGTTTTCCAGACTGAATATAGTAATATTCGTCCTTCTTTACATGATACTCCATACTGCTCTGAGTACCTGCTTTCATGAATACTTCTTTTAGAGTAAAGTCTTCAGTAGCAAATACTGTAGTTATGTATCCCCAGTATTTTTCCCTCTTTTCTTCACACTTAAGAACTGGAGGGAGATCCTGTCTTCCATAACTATTGTCCGTAATACTTGTTGATTCCATTCTTTCGCTCAAAGTGTTTTGTGTAAAGTTCTCTACTCAATCTACATGGTTGAATATTGGGATTGATTGAGGTAGTATAGTATGCCATTTCAGCAATCTCCTCCAACACTATAGCACATTCTAGTGTTCTTTTTGGAGAATCTGAAAAAACCATAACACCATGCCCAGGCAATAAAATTGCTGGGATGTTCAATGGGTTTATCTTTTTGGTTTGATAAAAATCAACTACACATTGTCCAAGATTTTTTTCATATTCATCCAACTCATCCTTTTCTAGTTGTCTAGCAACTGGAATATCGGAGATAAAATAGTCTGCATGAGTCGTCCCTAAAATAGGAATTGGTCTTAATGCTTGCGCCCAAGAAGTGGCAAACTTAGAATGACTGTGAATAATAGATTTTATTTCTGGGAATGCCTTGTAGATTTCTAAATGAATTGCAGTATCTACAGATGGTTTCATGCCAGAAATCAACTTCCCACTGTAGATATCTACAATGCAAAGTTGACTGTAAGTTAACTCAGAGAAATTAACTCCCGATGGTTTGATAATAATGTTTCTACCATCTTCTGAAATGACACTAGCATTACCCCATGTCAACTTCACCAAGTTATTTTCCTTTAAACTTTTATTCAATAATAAACAATCTTCAATTTCCTTATTCATACTTCGATGCCACAAATTCAGATGCTTTTTTATTTGCAAAATCTGGATCGCCAGTTGCTAAAAGAGCTGCGTAAAAACAATCTCCTGCACCAATTGTATTTACCACCTTTTCTGGAGGGTATGCTGGGTAAGAAACACCATTAAACTCACACCCCTCAGAACCTTTTGTTATACAAATGTTTGTCTTTCTGGAAGTGTGCTTTGCCTCTTCTTCATTACAAACAATATAATCAATATCAAAATACCTATTGTAATTTGATTCTCTACTGGATATTTGAGAAGAAGCATACGTTATCTTGCCAGAATCAGTGGCATGTTTGATAAACGTATCTTTAATAAATCCGCATCGATAGTCGGCAAATGCAATTATATCATATTGCCCTATATCAAAGTTTTCCAAAAAAGATTGAGAGTACTCTTCATTGACAGCATTGACTTGAAGGTGTTTATACATCGAGTCTCCGTGCTTTACCCAGTATCTGGTTTTTTTATTTTCTCTACCCTGATAAAAATTCTTAACTGTTAACCCATAAAATCTTTCTATGGTTTCAACGTGATCATAATCAACTGAAGTTGCAAATGTAACATCTCTTCCAAACTGAGCAAGAAACTTTGCGACATTTGCTGCTCCACCATAATCATAAAAATGATTATAAGGAACTGTTTTGATAGTTGGAGATTCTAGGGACAGTCCGCAAGCTTTCAATTCTACTGTTTCATCAATGATGGTATCTCCAACCACCAGATACTTCATCTTTTCTCGCACGTTTCTAACTCCCTAATCTTGTGCATAGTATTAGTGGTGGAATAATTTCCAACTAAAGGATACACCTTGATTTGAATGTCTTCGGGAATAACATCTCTTTCTCTAACCTCAGCAGCAGTCCACTCAGAACCCTTAACAATAACATCTGGAGAAAGTGTTTGATAAAAACCTTGTAGTTCTTCGGTGGAGTCAAAAATTACAACTTCATCAACATACCTATTCGTTTCCAAAACCTTACGACGATCTTCCTCATTATTAATTGGACGACTATCACCTTTAAGTTCTTTGACACGACGATCAGAATCAATCGCAACAATTAATTTGTTACCTTGAGCTTTGGCAAACTTAAGAAGTTCAATGTGTCCCTTGTGCAAAATATCAAAGACACCGTTTGTGAGAACAATACCGGTATTGGTATCAATCTTAGTTACTCGTTTGATATGACGACCTTCACCCCACGCTTCATTCAACCACATGGTTGACATCTCTCTCATTTCAATCTGAGAAGACAACCATGTTCCCAGACAAAGAACATTAGAATCATTGTGCTCTCTAGACTTAACAGCAGTCAGCTCATTATGAGCAAGAACAGCACGCACTCCAGCAAACCGATTGGCAACGATGCTCATACCAACACCAGTGCCGCAAATTAAGATGCCCCTATCTGCTTCTTTACTACCAACAATTGTGGCGAGTTGTGCTGCATAATCCACATAGTCAACACTAACATCCGAAGTATAAGGTCCAATATCAATAACTCTATATCCTTCTCCTTTCAGATAGGTTTTAAGTTGTTGCTTGTTCTCAACTCCATTGTGATCAGAAGAAATAATAATAGTTTTCATTTTAATTTGGGTGTAATAATAAGATATCCTTGATCTCTTAGATCAACTTCAAAGTTATGCGTCTTTTCAAATCTTTCATATAAAAAGTTTGCACTTGTTTGCAAATTCAATTCTTCTTGGAGCCAATCGTATTTCCATACAATACCTTCTTGAAGACATTGAACTTTAGCATCTTTTTGATAGAGAATCAAGTCGTCAATAATAAAAACATCTTTAGAGACATCCCTGTGTTTGAGAATGATATTTACTTCTTCTTCTAAAGGAAATGCATCTTGCATGTGTTTTCTAATTGATTCTTCATAAGTACACTTATGAAAATCTGCACCAGGAAAGTGTGCGTCCAAGAAGAAAAGAGTAGGAGAATCTTTTGGCAACTCTGGGACATGCTCATCCAAAGCCTCCGTAGATTTTCCTACAAAAAATTCAATGTCACAAGCAGATTTATCTTTAAGTTTATTGAAAGAAGCTTCTACCAATTCTTCATCAATATCTACAGTATAGCACTTCTCAAATGGAAAGTTAATCGCATACTGCAAAGAGTTTGCTTCACCAGTTCCAGTTTCAAAATAATACTCTAAATTATAATCTTCAATATATTTTGACAGATTATGTTTTTTTAAACATCCCATTTTAATAAAGTCTCCTAATTAATAAGTTTCCAATTTTGATTGCAATTATCTTTCATATAAGAAAAATCATCTGGAGGATGTTTTTCTAGATTATTATGATTCCCATATTTGGAATAAATGAAAACATTTTTTAACTCCAATTTGTCAAGGATGTACCAGACACCACATTCCATGGTATGTATTTCCTTGGCATGTTCGAATACTTTACACCAATCAAATAAAGAGAACCCTTCAATAAAATCCATATAAACATTTCTAAAATTATTATTTGGAGTTATTTCAACCGTAGTATAGTTTGGAAAAGTTCCATAATGATTATTGATGAAATTGTATGGTTCATCAACATCTAATTTTAGTTTATCAAATAACTCATTTTCTTTTTTATAGTTACGTTTTATATTAAAGTAATCTTTCCAATTTGTATATTCAATATTACAAAAATTATATTTCATGTGCCCATGAGCTCTGACATTATTATGGCACTTACAATAACGCTCAATTTGATCGCAGGTGTGTAAAGGTACATACAAGAAATCATCTGTTTGAACCATATAAAGATTGCCCGAATTATAAACATCTTTATATGGAAAATTTTCAGTTTCCAAGGGAAATTCAACATCATCAACAATGAGATAATCTCTCAAATAATGATATTCTGGAGAAACGGGCCAGATTATTTTTTTATAATCTGTCTCTTCTTGTATTGTCTTTGCAATTTTTTGACAAAAAAGTATGTCACCTATACCTGCAGGTTGTCGTATTAAACAAGTTTTTTTCATGAATTAATTTTTTTATAAAAATCATTACGAACAAACAATGTGTTTAATCCGTCAGTTGTCGTTTTTACGTATGATTGAGATGAGCGATTAGAAATCAATTCTTCAATTAAATTGGCATCAATAATTCCAGTCTCTATAAAAATTAATTTTGGTTGGTATTTCTCAAAGTCCAATCCATTCAGAACCGATATTTCATGCCCCTCAACATCAATAACCATAAGATCAAGATCTTTAGGGCAACCATTTTGTTCTAAAAGAACTGAGGTATTTTCACACTGAACCCTTCTTCCACCGTGTAGATGATATTCATAGGGTATTATTTTATCAATCTCTCCACCTTCTTCCACTATTAAAGTTTCGTGATGAAGAATTTTACATATCTTTCTTTTATCTGATGCGCCACATCTAACTAGTTTTACATTATCTTTGTATTCATCGGGAAGAATTTTATCGAACAAAGGTTCTAGTTCATTATCTAAGTATTCATGCAAACTTTCAATATAAATTCCAGACCATCCCTGTTCTATTAATTCAATAGTATGATTCGAACCACGAATAATTTTACCACTGTCCCAATCTTTATCCCAATCAAGAATCCTATCTGAACCATTGATTGGAGATTCTAATCCCATGGCAACCCAATCAACAACTCCACCGACGCCAATTTCTACTAAAAATCCATCAGTCTTATTGGAAAAATATTTTAAATATTCATCAATAATCCATGGAGATTGTCTGCCAGTAAGTTCTTTTTTAAACTTAAGCATTTTTAATCTGCCCCTCAATCCAATCGTATGTTTTACGAATACCTTCTTCTAAAGTTTGCGAATAGTCCCATCCTAATTCTCTACGAATCACATCATTGTTGGAGTTACGTCCACGAACACCTAGAGGACCGTCAATATGATTCTTCTCTACAGTTTTACCAGCAACTTTAGCGGCAGTTTCTACGAGTTGGTTAATAGTTACCATCTCTTCCGAACCGATATTTACAGGACCCATGAACTCAGAATCCATCAGTCTTCGAGTTGCTTCAATACATTCGTCAATGTACAGGAAGGAA
>Ga0129342_1000721_pt1 | contig 14606 bp, 20 predicted proteins | sample CPBDNA_5_FD_94426 | JGI IMG/M metagenome (GOLD analysis project Ga0129342, IMG submission 94426) | Freshwater to marine salinity gradient microbial communities from Chesapeake Bay, USA - CPBay_Sum_15_0.2_DNA | ecosystem: Environmental > Aquatic > Marine > Coastal | place: USA: Chesapeake Bay...
TTACCAACTCTTGGCAATTGCTTTAACTGTCGTATGAGTAAATGTTCATTCATTCCATTCTCTATTTATTATAAATATTTAGAACGGAGGTTTTGTACCTGTTTCTCGAGGAGTATTGTTTTGCGTGGCAGAACTTTGTTTGTTTGATTGCATATCCATCAGTTGCTTGCTGTAAAATCTACGCAACCAAATAGGCCAATTGTATACAGTATTCCAGTCCCATCGGCCTTCGCCAACCCATACTAAATTGAATATTTCTTGATGAATTTCTCGTTTAAATTTAGGATTCGGGATAAAAAAAGTCTGATCCAACTGGAAACCCTCTTCGGAAGACGCCTCCATCTTCGTCTTCAAATTCATATGTTAAATCTATTGCCGGTAGATTGTCAGTAATGTATTTTCGTATTTTTTTACTATGTATTGCCAACATGTTGTATTGAAGATACTCTGTTATTGCTGATTGATTTGTTTCTCCATTCAATGATACAATACTTTGTTTTAAAAACTGGAATAATGGCTTATCTGATGTTACTACTTTTGATTGTTCTTGAATCGTTAAGAATTTGAAACGAATTTCATATTGATCATCTTTATAAGTACATAATCCGTTAGCATCTGCTTCTATCAATGATTTTTTTAAATCTAATTTTGTTAAATCAATTGAAAATTGCATTTCTTTGTCTGATGGTGTTGTAATTTTTGCATCATACATTTTTCCATAACTTAGGATTCGAGCTGCTATAATCATTGCATCTTTATCACAATTTAAAATATCATCAAACTTAACACCAGGTGTTACTATTAATTCTGCTAAAAGTTTGTTGATAGCAACTCCGTTACGAATATATGATGCATTGGTTAGAATGTCTTCATCATATGCAGTCATGTAACGCATTTCAATTTTACCGCTTCGAAGTGGATGATTGTTTGGATAAAACCTTCCTTCTGATGGTAAGTCTACTATTTCTGTTGGTACTGAACTGGTTTTCTTTGCTGAATATTCTGATAATGCTTGAGCTTTTGCTTGCTCGATTGGGTCGTTGTACTTTTCTGTAACTCGTGCCATTTTTTCTCCTAATAACTTTATTATAAATATCGTGAACAGTAAAAATGGGAGTTTTGTATAGCTCCCATTTTAAATATATCTTAGAAATTTAATATCGCGTAATCAAAACTAATTGTGAGCTGAATCTCAACATTTGCTTCTTGTGCCCAATCCATTGCCCCCCAATCTGCTGAATTCACATATGCTCCTTTGATAATCCATTCTTCAATTTTATCACCAACTGGTCCTAATGCATGAAATTTCAAATCTTTTTTATATTGATCTGCATATCCATCTCGACCTGTTACAGATTCATGTCCTAAACGAATCCATTCAATAACAGCTTGTGCTCCTGATGGTACAATTGGATCATAAAGTGTAATATTAATATCTTGCCAACGAGACTTTCCTTTAAGCTTTCTTTCAACGTTGATGTGATCAATAACAACTTGTCCGTTGTTAATTTTAGGTCGGTCAACAGCCTTAATAATGTATGATGGAATATCATCAATATACATGAAGAATCTATTTTGTAGTTTTGGTTCCCAATCTTTAAAAAAGATTTCTTCATTTGTTAAGATATCTGCCATGTGTATTTCTCCTTAATTTATTATAAATATGATGAATAGTAAAAAAGGTAGAGCCGAAACTCTACCTTTGTAATATATTATTCAAAATATTATTCTGGGAAAGATTTAAAAGGTCTGAATATATTTCAATGACCCTGGTCCAAATATCCGTTGATACCCATTTATTTCCATATTTTCAATCTCTGATAATGTTTCGTCAAAGACCTTTAAAATATTTTTTTGATTTGATTTTCGATATTTATATCGATGTTCTCGAATATCTCTATTAATATAATGATAATTAGGACTAGTTTCAGAATCTAAAGTAAATCCTATTTTTTGATATACATTATTTAATTTTGTAGACCAACAACGATCTGCATAACTAATTACAGTAGTTGGATTATAATTTAACTGAAAATATTTTAATAACTTACTAGCCAGCCCAACAACATTTATTGATGTACAAAAACGATACATTTCATATGTACCACTTTTTGATTGTTGTTTCATGAATATTCTAGACTTTCCAAATGTCATTACTCCTACTAATTCATTATTATAATAAGCTCCTAATCGAATTGAACTATTACAATTTCCTTGAATGTGATGTGTTTCTAAAAACTGCTTTTTAACTGATGAATCTATTGTCTTAATGCTACAGTTTCTTGCACCAATTTTAATAACACTTTTATTAAGTAAACTTTGTAATCTACATTTGATGATGTTATACTTATAATTAATATCATCTTCCCATATATGTATTAAATGTATTCCCAATTCTTCAGCTAAATTTGTTTTGTCTAAATGATATGTCTTTCCAACATGTGATTCATTATGCCAATACAATCCATTTACTTCAATAGCAATATTATATTCTGGCAAATATATATCAATTACCTTCGAAGGTAATATCTTTCGTGAATTCTTTGATATTACTATATTTGGATCAATTTCTAATAACATTTTTACTACTATATTTTCAATTGTAGATCGGTTACCATAACATGAAGGACATCGTTTTAAGCCGCCATTTAAGATAGTGCTACTATATACTGTATTACATGTATTACATTTAAAGTTATATTCATGATATCCGTTAACATATTCTTCATCTGTAAACATTGGAGTTACATTATAATTTTTAAATAACCCAGTTAAATGTCTCGCATATATTGTAGATTGTCGTGTCTTTTCTTTTTTTATTTTAATACTATTTAATTTAGAAATATTATCAACGCCGTATTTATCAATTATTGACTTAGTATTATTAACAGTGCCAAACCCATATTGTTTTCCATGATTAATTAATCTAGTTCGATTTGATTCTAACTGGTTGTAATGATCTACGCCATATATATTTTTAGTACATTTCTTATGATATTCAGTTCCAAATCCTATTTCTTTACTTTGCCTCGACACTCGTTCTCGATTTTCATTTGTTTTAGAATAATGCATTCCGTACTTATCATACATTGTATCGTTAGCTTTGTCTCTATTATTATATGTTGAACTACCATATCTATATTTTTTAGTTTCTTTTACTTTGTCTGGATTTGAGAAGTTTTCACTTCCATATCTATCTAATTTAGTTTGTTTAACTTTACGAACCATTTCTTTTTTTGCACAAGATGTACATCTTTCTTTATATCCTGTTGTAAAATTTACATATTTTGTTTTTGAGTTACAATCTACGCATCGAGATTCTGTTTCTTTTTTTATATACGTATCATAATATTCTTTGAGAGATATATCATGAGCTTTTCGAACATGAGTACCAATTCCAGATATAGTAGTTTCTTTTTTACAAATTTGACATTTCATAACAGCATAGTTTATATTATTAGAGAATATATTAATATATATTTGGATGTAAAAAAAGGAGAGTAAAGCTCTCCTTTTATTTTTAGTGTATTTATAAATTTCTATTCAGGAAAACTAGCCCCAGTTGGTTGAATATTGAAATCCAATACAATAAATTCAGCCGTTCTTGTAGGTTGAAGGAATAATTGTCCATACAATATATTCTGATCAATCAAGTCTGGTGTATTATTTGTTTCATCCATTATAACACGGAATGCATATAAACCTTGTTGTTGTTTAACTCTTTCAAGATATGGATTCACAATGTTTAAGAATCTATTTCTAGTAGCAGCAGTATTTTGTTCGAATACTAAATATCTTGTTGAAGAAGCAATAAACTTCTTAACTGTGATAAGCAATCTTCTTACATTTACTCTGTCTAATGCAGATGGACGTGCTTGAAGTGTCTTTTGTCCCCAAATACAAATACCTTGTCCTGGAAATGTTGCAATTGGATTTGTTCTTGCTTCATACAATGTATCACGTTCTGCTTGAGTCAATCTTGAATAAACATCAATAGCTTGTGTCAATCCACCTCTATTCAAACCAGCCGGAGCATACCATGGTGCAGCTACTGCATCATTGAAACTTAATACTCCTGGTACAACTACTGATGGTGGTACCCAAATTGGAATATTTCTACTTGTATCAATGATTCTTACCCATGGATAATAAGTAGCAGTATAATTTGAGTCAATACTATTCACGGTATTAGTAACAGTTGCAATACTGTCAGTCAATGCATTCGAATCCATTATATAGAATGTATCTTGACGATCTTCTGCCAATGTTCTGGCCGCAGCGGTTACTGAGGGGTGTAAAGATTCAATTATACCTGGTGTTAACAACATGTTAATATCATATACATCTGTATTTGACAGTGCGGCAAACGCTTTCTTATAAGACGTAGTTCCTGTTGTTGATGCACCAGAACAATCAAATCCAAATGTATTATTAGCAGTAATATTACCACCAGTCAATTTAGGTAAGTTAGGTCTTGCACCATCAAAGCCACCTTGGAATGGTACAATGAACTTACGTGTATTGATGCTAACATTGGTTGTGAATGTATCTGCTATCAATGCAGCTCCTAATGATCCACTGTATGCAGTAGTTAAACTAGGAAATCCAGCTGATGCTTCTTGATTTACATCACCTAGATAGAAATCTGTATTACTACCTGTTGTTGAGCCTGATGTTGGTAATGCAGCTAAATAGTTTAAATTGTGTGTATCATTAAAATCAAATCCATGATAATTCTTGTTGCTAAATTGTGAGCTCACAGTCTGTGAAGTTACATATGAAGCAGCTTCTAAATTAACAGATCCGGAAATATTTGGAATTGGAGATACTAATGAACGGAATCCGAATGGAATCAATTCTTTGTCATTTGTACGATCTTTTACACCAGCATCAACTTCTACTCGGATATATTGTGAAATGTTTGGATAATCTCCATTCACAAATACTTTTCCGTTAGCATCAGTTGTTTGATATTGATCACCAATCACTCTTGCAACATAGCGTGGAGATAATGGGTCTAAATTAACATTAGTATATGATTCAATAATTTCTGGACGAGCGTCGGTATCATCTGATGAATAAGGAGAATTTATAATGTTATTAGTATTCACTCTTCTTACTTCAACTGTAAATGTACCAAATCCATTTGGGTCTGCAACTTCTGATGCAGGACGTATATCTCTAATACCAACTTTAACTTCATGACTTGTAGATGTACCATGAGATAATGTATGGAACTTGATCAAGTTTTTTGCATTACCAGAAATCTTTTGAGATGTAATCCAAGGTGTTGCTGCAGTCTGATAGTCTTGCTCTACTTCAAATGTAGATGCTTTTACTAATTTAAGTGTTACATCACCTAAGTTATTAAATAATGTAGATGCTCCTGTATTTTCATAAATTACATATGCTGGATATGAATTTGTCTTTGGATCAGCACCAATAATTTTCGTCAAGTAACTATTAGATGTTGATACAATAGATCCTGATATATTTGCACCTTCTACGTAGAAATCATCTGCTCTTGTTACATTGCTATCATATGCATATGAACCAGACAATTTAAGTGAGAATGAACCAGATCCAGCATCATTTAATACAGAATCTTCAAATATATCATTTCCTGCACCTACGGTTGATACTGGACGAGATGGATGAAGTACATGAGTTACATATTCAACTGATGCTGATGTTGCAACAATGCCAATAAGACCATTGTCTAATTGATATCCATCTTCATATAATAATCTTGTTACTGTTATTACTCCCGCATTACGCAAGTAGTCTTGTACCACGAATGGTACATATGTTTCTTCAGAATAAGAACCAAATATATTTTCAAATTCTTGGAATGATGTTACTTGAGTTGGAATATGTGCAGGTCCTTTCGTGGTAGGTCCTACAATTGAAGCTCCAATTTCAGAAACACCTGCTTGAAGAAATGATTGATCCTTTTCTACGGTAAATACACCGGGCGATACAATTCTTTCGGCCATTAAGTTATCTCCTTTAGTTTAATATAAATATGAATGTTTTTTGCCAAACTTAAGATTCAGAGATAAATACACCTTTTTCAAGATCAATTTGTCCTTCACCATAATGTTCTTTAAGTTTATTTATCAAATCAGTTTCTTGTGATTGTAAGACTTGGAATTGCTCTAGAAGTTGTTCTCGATATGTTTCTAGTTGTTCTACACGTTGTTGCATTGCATAAATCTCTTTTGTAGCCAATGCAATTTCCGTGTTGTTTTCAGAAAACTTTGTTCTGAGTTGATCAATTTCTGTAACATGTTGTTTTTCTAATTTCTTTTCAGCCATTTATGATTCTCCGTATAAGTCCCACAGCTGTGGTTTTGGTTTTTTTATTTCTACTTCTATTTCTTTGATTGCAAACAATTTTCCATTCAATGGTTCTAATCGATAATGTCCTTTGAATTCAGTCTTTCGCATATAAGTAGTTAGTGTTTGAACTAAACCTTCGATAACATTGCCTTTATCAATTACTAGTTCCCAGTTATCTCCTGGTGGAATACGTGTTGCTATAAGATCAACATGTTCTTCAATTTTAGTTTCAGGCATAAACAGTCCTATTCTTTTTCTTTATTATAAAGAATTTTTGATTGTATTCCAAATCTTAGTTCGATTGTTTTGTACTTGATGTTGTTAGTGTAGTATTAAACCAATCATTAGAACAAGTTAAGTTGATTGAGTTGTTGTTATGAATATATGGGAGAGATAGAAAAATTATCAATTATTCTTAGGTTAACATAATAATTAAAGCCATAGTTTTTCTGTTTTATATTATATCATTTGAAGACCATTCTGGTCCTGTTAAAATGTTTAGAATTTCTATGTATGTGTATGGTCCTTGTTTTGTGGTTAAAGAAGAAACGCTTGAAGGTATTTCACCTTCCCATTTTACAAATGTAAGTGTTTCGTCGATACTTTTTCTAACCGTTTCTATTGAGGTTTCTAATACTTGAGTAAAGTCAATTTTATCAAGTTCAGATACATTGAATACCATAAATTCTCTATTTTCGTAGTTTTGTGTTTCCATATGATTATAAATATCTATTTTTAGTTGCGTTGTAGTTTTGAGTGATTTCTGTGAGAGTAAGGACTCGATTATAATAAAAAGTGCTAGCAATATTACCTTGCCACAGAAATGCCCCGGGGTTACCACTACTATCTGAGTATGCCCCTATTTGTAGATTATCCGTAGATTGCATATTTACTGCTGAGTAAGAAGAAATGTCTGAATTTGCTTCAAGTGTGTTTTCAAGGTAAACTGATAAATCACCTAATCTGTCCCACACAACGGTTATCATTCTCCAACCTGTGTCTCTGATATCAGTGACTCCGTCAGCATTAACACCTCCAGCACCTCCGTCAAATCCCGCCCTTATTTTTCCACGTCTAGCAACAGCTGTTTGTATGTTAAACCAGTATCTACCTAATAAACCTCTCGCACTAGCTTTAGAAAAGGGTGTGCGAACTGTAGATTGCATTGAACTATCTGTTAGTTTAACCCAACATATGACCGTAACTGAGTTTGTACCCATATTCAAGGTATTTCCTAAATTAACATAATTATTCGTCCCATCAAATACAATACTACCACCATTTGCACTATCAAACGTAGGTCCATTTGTTAAAGTCCCATCGTTCCCACCTAACGATAAATCTCTCCACACAGTTCCCGAACCAGGATAAGATGTTTTATCGTTTATATCTAACCACAATACTAAACCATCTCGTACAATACCTTGTGAACTAAAAGCTGTAGGTGTAAACATAGTTAACTCAAGTTTTTAATTGCAGTTGTATAAAGTGTTGAACTATCAAAACTAACCATAGATAAAATATCAACTACAGATCCTGTCGCTGATACATTATATGGTATCCCACCAGGAAATTTAAATGTACTATCATATGTTAAGGAACCTGATGTTGCAGGTTGAGATATTTTTAAATTAATAGTTTGACCTGGTTGTATATTAGTTGGAGATAAATGTGTTACTGAACCTGATTCTAAGGTTAATTCAAAGAAATTACCTTGAGATAAATCTAAGGATGCTGTGGAAGATACTATTGCTAATGTTTGAACTGCTCCTGCTACGCTTCCACTTATGATGGCTGAACCTGTGTAAGGGAATATACCTGTTAAACCACTACCATCACCTATAAATGAGCCTGAGAATAGTGATGCAGATATATCAGTATCTACAATTAATTTATTTAAAATTGCATCGCTACCAGAAACGATGACTTTTCGCCAATTGGGCATATTTTCCTCCTATCATGGTTGGTTACAGCATTGTGCTGCCCACTTCCTTGCGGCCAATAATAGCTATTTATTATAAATATTACTTTTTCAAGTTCTCTATCAAATATTGTTCTGTATGTTGAATTGTTTGGTATACTTGTGCAATGTTTGATACTGGAATAGATGCTTGTTTTGCTAATTGGTATAGCATATTAATTTCTTCTACCTTTAATTGTGTAGGTGCTTTTGTTTCAGACATATCTTTTGATTTTGCTGTCATAACTTGTTATCCTTTTTTATTCAACATGAGTTGTAATTTCACAACCGTTTCATATACTGTTTGAACATCAGAACCACGAAATGTTCCTTCTTTAATCAAATTCATCAACCAAACTATTTCTTCTCTATTGAGTTCTAAGATATCTGCTTCGGGTTGTTTTATTTCATTACCTCTGTGTATTGCCATAACTCGATTCCATATTTTTTTATAAATATTATCCACAAAAAAAGCGAGTGCTTTATGCACCCGCTTCTATTATAATGAATTTTATTGCGTTTTCAAATCATATATATATAAATGCTTCACTGCCAGATATTTTAATATTACCTACTGCATCTACTGCTGTTTGACCAGTAGTATCTTCATCATATGCAATAGTTACAAAACCACCTGTTGTATGATCAACTGTTGTAGCAGTGGATGCAATTCCAGCACCTAATCCTGTAGGAGCAACATATGTTAATCTAGATACATCATTATCATAATACAACGCAGCTCCAGCATTAGCACTAGTACCAGATCCACCAAACACAATACCTGTGTCAGCACCAAGCGAACCTGAATTTAAAAGAATGAATTGATCTTCAATATTCAAATTAGTTACTTGAAGTTCTGTAGTTGATCCTTGTACTACCAAATCACCAGTAATAATAGCATTTGTTACAGTTAACGTATTACTGCCACTATCATATGTAAAATCACCAGTCCCAGTAATTGTATCAGTATCACTTGTAAATGTTATAAACCCTGGATTGAGTGCGGGTGTGATATCAACCAATGATGTTCCCCAAACCCTTGAATCAATTTCATCTGATTTTACATTGCCAAAACTATCTAGTACCAGTACTGTAGTTTCACCTGCACCATCACTTAGTAATGCATTGAGTTTTAAATTACTACCGGTAATGTTTCCTGATATATTTGCATCGCCGGTTACAATTATACCAGACAGTTCAGCTTGCGAACCCGATACAATTACTTTTTTCCATTCAGCCATACTTTATTTTACCTTTTATATAAATATGATATTATTCAAATCCTAACCAGAAATTTGAGCCAGAATACATAATTCCACCTTCAATAGGTGTTATGAGCGAAGTTTGATTTTGAAATGTTACAACTCCAGTATTCTTAACAATAAATAAATCATTGATAGAGTCTGATATAGTAAAAAGATTTTGAGAAGAATTATCTACCGATGCAGATACACTACCGCTTGAGATTCTAAATAATTGTAAACCAGAAATTGATGAAGCAGGTATATTGATTAATTGACTACCATCTCCTTGAAATGAACCAGAAAAATCTCCTTGTGCAGAGCCGATAAATGACCCTGTAAATGAGCCAGAAAGTATTAAATCTAACTGTTTCTCTTTGATTCTTAACATTATGTCCATCTCCCATTAACAATTACAATATCATCATTTTCTAATACATATCCGATTTGTCCGGTATTGAATATTATAGTTTGTGTATTTGTTGTTGTTGGAGTCCATGTATATAAATTTTTGTTAATATACTGTCCATTGATATAAACATCAAATTCTGCTTTAGTTGCTGCTAAAGAAGTTGTTGGATTAACAGCAGCTGCTCCTGACACAGTAACTGTAGAAGCATTTGAATATGTTGCTTGTTTTTCTGTTAAATCAACTAGATATGACATTGTTTCTGCATTTATAGATGTTCCTCCTCCACCACCAGATGAAGAAACTGTAACAGATCCTCCTGCGAGTACTTGTGATTGAAATCTAAGTAATTGTTCTGGAACAACAGTTGTTGAAAATAAATCTATACCAACATCTATAACTGTATCAAATCTTACTCGCTTAATTGAATATGCTTTTTGCAGAGTTGATAATCTAAATTCTTGTTCTGCTAACAGAGTTCCTTTAACTGTTAATGACGTAGTTGCTCGTACCAAACGATCTTCTCCTACCGTATTCACTGTTTCAAAATTAAACGCTCGAATATGAGTTTGATACTTGTTTTGTTCATTACCCCATGCAAATCCACCATATGGCATAAATTGTTCTACTAATTCATTCATCTGTGTAGTGAAATCTGTCCACAACAATAAATCATATTCTATATCAACATATTCTGGAATATTGATTGCATATATCTCTTTTGATTCTTCTGGATTATTGATTGGTATAGGAAATAATGAGTCTTCGTATCGATTTCTTTTGTTGTACTTTGATCTATAATACATTTGATTGCCGATACCATCAATTGATACTGGTCTATTAGTATCAAGTTTTTTAAGTTGGTCTCGTTCAGTCATTGTGTTTCTTTTAAGCACAACTAACGGAGATTGAAGCATACCCTTTTCATCACGTAAATACCCTAAACGTCGTACATTATCCCATTTTTCTCCATTTGCAAAAATTACCGGAACGTTGATTAATTCATTGTTGTGTGTAATTTGTGGCTGTATTTCATTATCAATAAACCATTTCATTGCAAAGTCTATATCATACAAGGTACGACGTGGTGTACGAATTACATCATCATCTCTTCTGATTTGCGTAGCTCGATTCAGTATTAAATCTTCTCTAGGTGTTTCGGTTCTAGATGGATTTGGTTTATTAGTTTTTCGATCGATATTTTCTCTGTTGTATCTTGGCATCAATGTCCTTTATATGTTTGATCATTAGTTGTTCCGCCAAAACGAATATTACGAATATTTTGTGGTGTTTGTCTTGTTGCATGAGCATCACAAACAATTGATACACTGAAACCATGACTGTCGCCATTAGGCCATGTTTCTGGATTTTTTCCGGCTAAATATTGATTTGCATCGACATTATCTAATTCATAATATTCATTGTCCCAAAATGCAATATCTCCAACTTCCGGAAAAAATCCAGATTTTTCTGCTGTATCTCTTGATATTGCAAATTGCAATGTTCTTGTATATGTATGTCCATAATCATCTTGACTTGCATTTTTACCTTCTTTAGTAATAAGTGCAGGAATAAGTATAGACTGATAGAATGACTTTTTATCTGATTCGCCATACAAATTAGATTCAGATTGTTCTACGATAAGTTTGTAGAATTCAATTTCAGTATCAATGATTTGATTCATTATCTCTGAATTAATTGATGCCATAAACTTTGCATCTCGTTGCGTGCCGAACAATGCCATTTCGTTATCCTATATATAATTTGGTCGGAATTTTTGATAACACATTCATTGAAGCTTCATCTTCTGTTGCTTGTCGTTGCAACATGCTCTCTCTTGTCATTTTATCTAAAAATTCTCTTAACTGGCTGATTAAATCACTTTTTTCAGAAGCTGCTTCAGAAATTAATTCTGAGCCGTTAAGTGTTACTTCTGAATTTGGAATAGGTACTGTACTATATTTACCTCGTATACGACCTAACATTTCTTTTGCGAGTGCTAACCCATATCTAAGAATCCACGCACGCCCCATATCATTAATTGTACTGTATTGTTGATAGTTATATGGTATATTAGATGCGTCCGAAATCACTCCGTTTAAAACCGCCGTATTTCCGAATAATAAGGCGTCTTTTGCTTTATCTTCTTCAAATAAAAATTCAAACCAAACTTTATCAAAATACGGAGTAGATGCATTACCTCGTTCTGATCCAGGTACTGGATATATAATAATGTCATCGCCATGTATTTCAAAAGAGAAATGTGATTTTCTGATACGATCATTGAATTCAATTGCTTGTATTCTAAGTAAATCAGAATGAATTGGCATCATCATGAAATTAACTGATGGCGACATTCCACCAAAATCAAATGAGTCTAATAATTGTTGCGAACCTAAACCTGTTCCTACAAATGGATCAAAATATCTAATAATTGCTGGAGGAACTGTATGAATAACTCTTTTAATTTCAATTGACGATGTATTTGATAATGACATGGATAATGATGTAGAAACAGCTTCTCTAATTGAATATTTTTGTACACCTGTTTGTACATTTAAATATGCTTTATGCCATTTTACATTACCACCAGAATCAGCTTCAGTACCATATGCTTTTGAAAGTTTAGTAATATATGAAAGTGATGTTCCTACTGCTTTACCAGTTAAACCTCCTTGAAGATATTGTGAACCAGTTTGTATACCTAATGTATTAAGCAAATTGTTTACAATATTAACTTGATTAACTTGATTTGAATATTCAATTATAGCACCTTCAAATGCTGTATAGAAGTTCACATCTTGCAGCTCTACGTTTAATACCGGATATCCTAAAAGATTTGCTGCAAAATTTGCAAATTTATCTGCATGTTCTTGAAAAATAGCATCGGAATCAAAATATCCAAATGGTGTTTTTCCCGGGCTGAAAGATGAACTACCTGGCCATATCGTTACGTTTTGAGAATAATCCATACTGATTCTTTATTAATAAATATCAGTAATAAAAATATCAATATTCATTTAATAAAGAAAGTACATCATCAAGTGCCGGATGTCTATGATTATCTTTTAATACAATCTTTGTTACGTATTCAGATACTTGAAGTTTAGCAACTTCATGTATTGCAGAATCATTTTTATGTTTCAAATCAATTTGTTGCATATCACCACATAAAATCATTAGTGATTCTTTACCTAAACGAGACAATACCATTTGAAGTTGCTGCTTAGTTAAGTTTTGAAACTCATCGATTACAACAACTGCATCATCAAAAGTTCTTCCTCTGAAATGTGAAAGTGATACCAATTCAATATTTTCTTCCGATTCCATTTTTGATAATATATCTGGTTTATTATAAATCTTTCTCATGTTGCTTCGAATTGGTACTAACCAGGGTTCCATCTTTTCGTTTAATGAACCTGGTAAAAATCCATTATCTTCATTTGATACAGTTGGTCTTGTTATAACAATTTTATTTATTTGTTTTTTGAAAAACATATCTAATGCAACTTGTACTGCTAACAATGTCTTTCCAGAACCAGCTTTACCTAATATAAAATTAAATGGATGATTTAATATTTGTTCTTTAGCTCGCTTCTGTTCGGCCGAAAGAGTTAATGAAAATTTAACAGGATTCTTGGGCGGTGTTTTTTCTTTATTTATTGCCATAACTCGTTCCTTAAAACAATTTTGTTAATGACGTTTCTATCAATTGAACACCATGAAGTGTTTCAATTTTACCTAATGCAAGCTGTCGTACTGCTTGAAATGATTTTCTGGGTGGGTATGGTGTTAAAATTTTAACTGTAATCAACTCTTTACCTCGTCCTAAATCTTGATCAATATTACACATAAGTACCATGCGAATAGCTCGTATTCTATCAAGTACATCTACAAGATTTCCTTCGTACTGGATTCTCCATTGCATTGAATATTTAATTCTCGTTGCTGCCATATTATATTTAACCTAAACTTATCATTAAATAACTACCACTTCTCCATAATTGACCGTTCACTGACGGATCAGCAGTTGGAAGTGATGCTGTATAAAATAAAACAGTACCTTCTGATATAAATTTATCAGTTACTGATACATAAGAAATTGAAGCAGATGTAGATGTCAATGTAGTGTCTGTTAATGAAGAATTTCCAACTTCAATTCTGTCAGCTGAACCAGTTCCGTTTACAGTAAAGTCTGTTGCATTGTGTGAAATACTTGCTGACTGGATAGTAACATTATTATATATGTTGCTTATTGATGCTGATGTAGATGTTAATGTAGTATGAATTGATTCAGTTACTATGAATTGTGTTGCTGAACCTGATAAAAATACAACTGGTCCAGATGATATAGTAAATGAACCTGAGATTACTACATCTTCACGTATACTTCCAGACAATACCCCGTATAAATCCGAAGCATGACTCGACGAAATTAATCCGCCTGATGCTATTTCTGTTAAATTAGTTGAAAAGACTCCCATCCGTTTCCTTTATTAATAAATATCAACGATTAAAATGTTTTATTAAGTGTAAAAATCTTTGATTGAATTAAACAATTAACATCATCAAATTGCGATGTTATTACTAAAGTATTATCAATTGTTGTATCAAATGATGATGAATTTATAAAACTAAAATTAGTTCCATTAAA
>Ga0129342_1000724_pt1 | contig 14599 bp, 19 predicted proteins | sample CPBDNA_5_FD_94426 | JGI IMG/M metagenome (GOLD analysis project Ga0129342, IMG submission 94426) | Freshwater to marine salinity gradient microbial communities from Chesapeake Bay, USA - CPBay_Sum_15_0.2_DNA | ecosystem: Environmental > Aquatic > Marine > Coastal | place: USA: Chesapeake Bay...
ACATTTTTGATAAATAACTATCATCAAGAAGTTCATCCTGGAGTTGGATTCAATTATGCATACGCAACCGGAATCGGAATGCTTGTAGCATTTGCAGCTAGTTTTGTAATATTTACAAAAGATAGGCTCAAAAATTAATTAAGAAATTTATTTTTTACACTAAAAATATAAGCAATTACTCGATCTTGCGATCATGCCATTTGACGAGATTGAAGTTCCAAAAGAATTACGTGAATTCATGATTGATGGTGCTGAAGAAACTATTCTTGGACAAACAAATGGCGCACTAAAACAATATCGTTATGGAAATTTACACATTAGAGAGTATGAGGACAAATTTTTAGTACACACTGATAAAATTGATCCAAGAAAAGATCCTATTGGTCATCTTGTTTATGATGCACCAGAAGTATTGATTGGTTTGGCATGTGCAATTTTTGGTGGTTCTAAAGTTGCAAAATCTGTTTTCAATAATAATTCAAAAAAACTTTCTTTAACGTCAGGATTGATTTCATCAGTTCTTTCTGGATATATCGGATATGTCGCATCAAAAAAGATCAAAGATTATTTGGAGTAAATCATGTCTGCTGGAAGAACAATCTATGTACTGATCAAACTATTGCCGTCAATTTTAGCTCTACGTAAAGATAGAAAAAAATGGACACGACAAGAAAAAAACACAATTGATTCTGAGCAATTTAGAAAAAATGCAAGAAAGGCACTTGATACTTTTGTTTCACTAGGACCTGTATACATCAAACTAGGTCAATGGCTCTCATCTAGAGCAGACATTCTGCCTCAACCATATCTTGAAGAGTTATCAAAACTACAAGATAGTGTTCCATCTGCACCATTTGAGCAAGTAAAACCAATTATCGAAAAAGAACTAGGACCAATCAATGAAAAATTTGATGATATTGACACAAATTCCATATCTGGAGCATCACTAGGCCAAGTTTACCGTGGTTCAATTTCTGGACAACAAATTGTTATCAAAGTAAAAAGACCTGGTATTGAAAAGGTTGTAAAGGAGGATCTAAAAGTTCTAAAGAAAATCCTGCCACTCGCTTTAAGATTTGTTGATCCTAATCTTAGGTATTCAGCAAAAGCTATGCTTTCTCAATTTGTTGAAACCATAAAAGAAGAAATGGATTACACAAACGAATCTGAAAATCTCAAAAAAATCAAACAAGATCTAGAAAATAATGACAAAGTAATTGTTCCTTCAGTTTATGATGATTATTCTTCAAAAAATGTTCTAACTATGGAATATCTGCCTGGAATTAAGGTCACAAACGTACAAGAACTAGATGAGAAAGGTGTTGATAGAGAACAACTAGTAATTGATGTTCACAAGGTCTTTTTTACCATGCTTCTCAAACATTCTCTTTTCCATGCAGACCCACATCCAGGAAACATCTCAGTAACTGACGATGGAAAATTAATTCTCTATGACTATGGTATGGTGGGTAGAATAAACAATGAAACTAGATACAAACTCATTAGACTGTATCTTGCACTAGTTGAAAAAAATCCTCCTAGAGTTGTTAACGCAATGGCAGAACTAGGGATGCTTACTCCTGAATATAACCGCCATGTAATCGAAAAAGGAATTGAGCTATCTATTCGAGCAATGCATGGAAACAAACCTGATGAGATGGAAGTTCAAAGTTTGATGGAGCTTGCAAATCAAACAATGAGTAAATTCCCTTTTGTTCTACCAAAGAATCTAGCTCTTTACATGAGGATGGCATCAATAATTGAAGGAATCTACAAGACACATGATGTTGATTTCAAGTTTGTCAAAGTTCTAAAAAATATTCTTCAAGAGGAAAACATGATTCCAAAGGCATACGTTGAAGAACTAAAGATATCCTTTGACAAGTTTGCAAAATCAATTGATTCGGCATTACGATTAGGACCTGAAATGGAAAAGTTCATGGATGAAGCTAAACTTTCAATGTATAGAAAAAAGCCAATGGTATTTCTTGGAGGAAGTATTTTTGCATCTGCAATTTTCATTGGTTCAGTATTGTTATACCAAACAAATGAAATTTTTGGAATTTACGGAATGATTACTTCAGGTGTAATAATGATATGTTCTGCAATTTTTAGAAAGTTCTAGTTTTATTCTATTGAAATATCTTTTCCTTTCTTAGTTACTGGGATCACTAATGTTAAGACACCATCTTCGTATTTTGCTGAATCAATTTTTTCTTCACCTTGTTTGATATCAATTGGAAGTCTGATTTTTTTATCGATGATATTTGGTCTTTGTTTTGAAATCAATGATTCAGATTCTTTATCATCTACCTTTTTCCATGCTTGAATTGATAAAATATCTCCACATAGTGTTAGTTTGATATCTTTTTTTGAGAATCCTGGGATATCAATCACCACTTTGAGATTATCGGAATTTAGATGCATATCAATTGGTGGTAAAACAAATTCGTAAAATTCTCGTGATTTGTTTCCAATTTCTTTCATCATTTCTTTTACTAATCCCATTTCGTGTTATGTGGCAAATTTTTGGTTATAAACCTTGAGAGTAATTTTGCTAAAAACAAAAAAGTTTAGGATGCTTTTGAGCCTTCTAAAACTCCAGAATCTCCGTGAATTCTATCTATGTGATTTGAAAGATCATCTTTACTCTCAAAAATTGATTCACAGTAAGGACATGAGTATTCTTCTGCCATAGTATGGATTATTCTAAGAAGATATTAAACAATTCGTAAATTCCAAGTCTGCTTTGATAGATTTTTAATCAATTAACTTCTGTATTTTGATAACTTATGATAATTGTAATTGAAGGTGGAGACCAAGCAGGAAAACTGACACAGTCAACTATGCTAGAAAAAGCACTCAAAAAAAGAAAAATCAAAACTAAATTGTTTCATTTTCCAGATTACAAAACTCCGATTGGAAAAGAAATTAGACAATATCTTGATGGCAAAAGAAAATTTCCTCCACAGGTAATTCATTGTTTATTGTCTGCAAATAGATGGGAAAAACTAGAGCAAATCAAACAAGCTCAAGAAAAAAATTCTGTTCTTATAATGAATAGATATTATCACTCAAATCTTGTTTATGGTCTTGCAAATGGAATGAAAGAAAAATGGCTTGAAAATCTAGATGCAGGATTACCGAAAGCAGACCTTGTAATTTTACTTGATGTCTCCCAGAAAGAATCCTTTAACAGACAAAAAACCAATCGAGATAAATTTGAGAAAAATGAAGAATTTTTGAGAAAAATTTCTAAAATCTACAAAATTACTGCAAAGAAAAAACGTTGGAAAATAATTGATGCTACAAAATCTAAACAAGAAGTACACGAAGAAATTATGAAAACATTTTCAAAGAAAATAGGATTATGAAAAAAAATTATCTAGACATAATAGATCCGATTCATGATTTCATACGAGTTTATGATCATGAATTATGCATCATTGATAATCCAATTTTTCAGAGATTAAGGCGTATTAGACAATTATCTGGAGCACATCTAACCTATCCCGCAGCCCAACATACAAGATTTGAACACTCTCTTGGAGTCATGCACATTGCCAGTCAGGCAGGTCAGGCACTAAATGAGAAGGGATTTTTCAAATCAGATGATATTGAGATACTCCGATTAGCAGGTCTCTTGCATGATATTGGACATGGACCATTTTCACATCTATTTGAAGAAATAATTCAAGAAAAGAAAATTTCTCATGAAGATTTTGGTAAGGAGATTATTCTGAAATCTGAAATTGGTGATATTTTGACAAAAAATGGTTTTGACAAAAAACTCATCACAAAGATTGCTTTTGGTGATTCAAAATTTCAATACATGAATGAAATTGTTTCGGGTGCCCTTAGTGCAGATATGATGGACTATCTACTTAGAGATGGTTACTTTACCGGAGCAGAACATGCAAAAATTGATCATAAAAGAATTACACAATCACTTGACGTTCATCAAAAGAAACTTGCCTTGGAACGCTCAGCTCTTTATTCATTTGAATCAATGATGCATTCTAGATATCAAATGTTCAAAGCAGTTTATTTCCACAAGACAGTAAGAGCGGCAGAAGTAATGTTGCTTGAAGCATTAAGATCTTCTGATGATGAGTTTGGATTCTCCACTTTTAATCTAGATGAGTTTGTTCAACTAACAGATGAATATGTTCTCTCTAGCCTTATTTCATCAAAAACTCCAAAACTAAAACAAGCAAGAAAATTTGCACAAGATTATCAAAACAGAAAATTGCTAAAATGTGTATTTGAGAGCATTTTGACAAGTAGAAAGAATCTAAAGAAAATTAAAACAAATGAACTAAGATCCGCCATATCCAAAAAATCCAAAGTTGAGGAAAATGAGATTTTTGTTGATAGTTCAGTAACTCCCTCTATCCCACTTGCTCCTTCAAAAAATGAATCAAAATCTATAATTCTGATTACAAATGAGGCTGGGAAATCTTCCGCAAAAGAGATGCCTATATCTGAAATACCTGTAGTTTCAGCAATTTCAGGCTACATGAATATACTTAGAATCTACACTCATCAAAAGAATAGAAAAAAAGTTGAAATTGCCGCAAAATCCATCATTGGTGAACTAGAGTGAAAAAAAGAATTGTAATCAAACTATCTGGGAGAGTTTTTGCCATGGATAATGTCAAACTCCTCAAAGACTGGGCAGAATTTCTAGTAAAAATCAGTAAAGTCTGTCAACCAATTATTATTGCTGGCGGTGGAAACATTGCAAGACACTACATTAACCATGCAAGAACTTCGGGAGCTGACGAATCAACACTCGATGAATTAGGAATTGAAATTTCTAGGTTAAATGCAAAACTGCTAATTTATGCTCTAAAAAATAAAGCATATTCTCATCCGCCAACAACTCTGCAAGAAGTTAGACATGCTGTAGATGATGGACTAATTGTAGTTGCTGGAGGCCTTCATCCAGGTCAAAGCACAAATGGTACTGCTGCATTGATTGCAGAAAAAGTAAAAGCTGAGCAGTTCCTTAACGCAACTGATGTTGATGGGGTTTATGATATGGATCCTAACAAATTCAAAAAGGCAAAAAAATTCAAACGAATTGAATTAAAAAATCTCAAAAACATGTTAGTTCATGAGGATTCTGTAGCCGGAGGATATGATCTCATGGATATAGTTGCCCTAAAAATTATTGAGCGCTCAAAAATCAAAACAAGAATTCTCAAAGCAAATCCAAAAATTATTGAAAAAGCCATAAAAGGCGGTAATTTGGGAACTGAGATAATTATACCAACAAAATAATTTTAACACTCATTTTGAATTGTAGGTCTAGTTTCAGTCCATATCAAGATCTCTTTTCCAGGGTACTCTTCAACTCCTGAATCTCGAAGTTTTTTGTAAATTGTCAAGGCCTCATCTTTTTCTACTGCCTTGGATTGAGCCTTGGTATACCCATCTTTATCTACTATAATTGCAACATGTCCTTCATCTGAGTTCACAACTGCTGTAAAATCTTCATCGCCCACTGGTTGGAATTTACCATCCACCTTCTTTGTAGTCAGAGTCAGCATTCCAAATCCTGCTGCCTCAAACATTTTCATTTGAGACTTTCCTGCTCTTTGTTTTCCTTGTTGCACTGCTTGGAAATACTGCATAAATTTTCTCCCCCCCAATGGTATAATAACTATCTCAACATTTAAGAAATCAAAGGAGTTTGCAAGAGTTATGAATCCTAAAATTTTTGTTGGAGTTGCAATTGCTGCACTTGCTGCAGTATTGGGTGGAATTTTACTTATGGGTCCATCCATCGATATAGAGTCTCCAACACAAATGTCTGGGAATTCAGACGTTGAACAAGTCAGACCTATTGAAATTGAATTAGAAGAGATTGTTGTTTCAAAAATATCTGAACGTTCTGCAACAATTGATGTTGCATTTGAAATTAAAAATCCTAATGATCGTTCTATGATTGTTACTACAATGGATTATCAATTGTATGAAACAGGATACTCTCAATCTGAGCAACTTGGTGGAGGACAAATTGGACATAGAGCTGAAGGAATGGTAGAATTTGGTTCAAATTACTATACTCTGCTTGGTGGAAACTCTATCATTTTACGAGATGAGATTGTATTAAGAAATTCTGGCAACACTCCTGAATTGTGGTCTGATTTTGAATCAAATACCAACACTTGGAAAGTTTCCGGTGTTGTGTTTTATAATCTGAGTTCTATGACTAGTGGTCAGGAAAACGAACTTTACTTTGAATTTACTCAATAGTATCATAAAATCAAGAAATTATGATAATTTGTTTTTAGAGACAAAATATTGGCAAAGTTATAAAAGCAATCTCATTGGGATTTTATCAAATGGCAGAAGCAGGAATGGCCGCATATGGCGCAGCAGCAGGAGTCGCAATTGCACTAGCAGTAGTGTGTTTCGCTCTTCGTGGTAAAGGACATCCAGAACCACTAGATTAAACAAAAAGGAAATTACTCCTTTACAATATTTTTCATTTATCTAACTAGTCTTGTTTGCCAAGTCCTAGCATTTCAGCAAGAGATGTTTGTTTAGTATTTTTCTTCTTTGTATAACATCTCTCATAATATTGACATTCAGTACATTCTTCAGATGGCTCTAAGATTGGTGTTTTTCCCTCTTTGAGAAGATTGTTCAAAACTCGAACTCTGCGTATGGTGTCTTCGAACATCTTTTTGTTACGTGTTAGTGAAAACGTTGATTCTTTTCTGTCTCCTGTAATGTAAACTACCATACCATCTTCTTTGTCATATATCCACATGCATGCATTTAGGTATAAGACATCACTAGCATGTGGATTTTCTATTTCCTCAGTAGCTGATCTAAATAGGAGGATTGCGTCATCTACAATCATATCAGCTTGTCCACGAAGTTTGATCTCGTTAATTTCAAAATCCTTTGGATTGCTACCATATTCCAATTTTCTCAATAATCCTGAAAGAAGCTCATTGAATCCTCTTCTTTCAATCTCTAAAGGCTCTAATCTGTCATAGTATGAACGTCTCATACATCTAACGACTTCTTGAAGATGGATAGTTTCAAAGTTCTTAGAATCTATGTTTACTTCAAGTTCATTTCCAATTGATTTTATAGCATTTTGAATCGTAGTTCGGAAATCTCTATCTCCCATCATGGTATATCACTTTGATTATTGGATCCTTATAGGTTAACTCATTATGTTGGTCAAAAATTTTGAGATTTTACCTGCAAATGCTAGAGTTACAAAATGTACTCCAAAGCCAACTACTGCTCCTAGGACTAATTCACCTGCCCAAAAGTAAATTCCCAAAAACAGTGCTAAAGGTGGCAATGAGAAAATCATGGCCATAAATGCGCTAACCCAAATAGTATTGATTACTGTCTCTGTTGTTATCTCATTTTTCTTCTTTGGGAATCTAATCATTTTAGGTCTATTCTTCTTCAAGAATCAATTTTGACATTGTAGTCTCTGTAGGGATTTTCTGCTCTACTGCATATGCAATTGCAGCCAAATTCCTTACCTCAAAGCCTGTTAGTTTTGTGATTCCAATAATTGTTGCAAAACTAAACATCTTGGTAAATGCTCTGGCAGATGAATGGTAAATGCTCATCTCAAATGCTCTTTCAAATTCAGCAACTGCATCTAACTCATTTTCAATCTGTGGAATCATGTCTTTGTATTTGGTTGTGGCAAGCTCATTTAGTGCATCTCTGACTGAACCAGTTGCCATCATTCTTCCAAGAAGTTCTCTTGGGACAGTTGGAGTCTGAGTCACAATCAAATCTTGAATTTGTGATTCTTCTAATCCCCAGAATTTTCCTCTAATTACACTAAGAAGATTGTAAAAGTCAACATCCATCCCAACAATCTTTATGACATCTCTGTCTCTTGTGTTCTTTAGAGCACGTCCTAACTGCTGGTACAAAATTTTATCAAAATATGTGTCAAAGACTTGAATGTTCTTTGTCTCATTGTATAATGTTGCAGCCTTTGCAATCTCGTCTCCAAATTGAACTGAGTTTAGACTTGCAACCGCTTCTTCAAGATCTTTTGCAACAAGAGATTTTATGATAACATCTCTTTGTTTAACTAACTCCTCTGCACGAAGATTGATGTGATTTTCAATCTCTTCTTGTGTTTTCCCTAAGACCTTTCCTTTGAGAATTAATTTTAGATTTGAGATAATGAATTTCATATAATATGCATCAAGAATATCAGAGTCTCCTGCAGTTTTTGCAATGGAGTAATGAACTTCAGCTAATTGTCCTCTAAGTGCTGATTCGATTCCTTGAGAGGTGTATGGTTTTTGAACATCATTAATTGAGTCTCCGTAAACAGTGTTCTTTATTCTGGTCATAAATTCATCAAGATCTCTTGATTCTGCTAATGTCTGAAAATCAGCCCTATTGAGTAATTTTCCTCTTTGGCTGTATGACTTTACTGATGCGTAGACGTTCTTACCCATTTGAAAATCGTTTAAGAGTAACGGATTTTAATGTTTGGCGATCTACTCAGGAACAAATTCTACGTGATTTTATCTAAAAATTTGATAGCATCTTCTTTTTCTTGCTTTGATAGGTCTACAAAAGCTACCAAAATCTCCTTTTGAATTTCTAGTGATTCATCTGAAATATCCTTCAGTTTTGTGAGATCAAATGGTAGTAATTCCTTGATCTTATTATCACAAAATGCCTTGACATATTTTTGAAAAATAGAGTATGCGAATTTGGGACTATTCTCTAAGAGACTAGATAGGATTTTCTCAAACTCTTTTTCTCCAGATTCAGACTGTGAAAAAAATTCTTTTAGCAATTTTTCTCTATTTTTGATATCACTAATTGAAAGAGCGATCAAAATCCCTTTTTTTGTGAGATGATAATATGGAATTCCTTTTTCTTGAAGTGCTTTAGGGCCTCTTTGTAGAGGCAATCTTCCATCTTCTTCAGCAATTTCCATTGGGAGTAGGATTTCATCCAAATCTCTAAAAATCCCTGAATAGATATTCTTCCAGGCAATTCCTTGTTTTTTTGCCATTTTTTGTGATATTCCAGTTCTAGTCCTTTCAGCAGGATTTGCATCACTGGCAAGGATGCCAATAATTGATCTTTGTCTCTGTGCTTCTCCAGTTAACTCCTCTCCCTTTGTCTTGAAGGTATCAAAAATTGCTAGTTTAGTTTCAGACTTTCCCATTTACCATCACTTTAACATAATTTCCATATTTTATGTTAGTATCAGAATATACTAAAATATAATAATTTACTTTTCTAGACATTCTTGGGTCTCGAAGCCTTAAATAAAATCCAATTTCGATAAATTCAATGAATTCTAGGAACTACAAGTATGCTCTATTACTTGTAGCCGCAGTATCCATCACAGCAGCAGGTGCTATGTCACAAGCATATGCACAAAGCGTTGAAGATGGTATGGACGGATATGTAAAAGGAACCAGTGGAATTTACACTGGTAACCCTAACGAATGTTGGGTTGATAATGGCGATGGCACTTACTTACCATGTCTTATAGACACTGGTGATACTGCCTGGATGCTTACAGCAACATCATTCGTACTCCTTATGTCCCCAGGTGTCGGTTTCTTTTATGGCGGTTTAGCCAGATCAAAGAACATCGTCAACGTTCTTGGTATGACTCTCATTGTTATGGGTCTCATGTCAGTACAATGGGTTCTATGGGGTTACTCACTAGCATTTGCACCAAACGCAGATGAAGGCGCAAACCATTTCATGGGAAGTCTAGATTATGCTGGATTTAACATGGTATCACACTATGCACCGTTAGGTGAAATAGGCCCTTGTGGCGATACGTGGTCAGCAGCCTATCAAATGCAATCGATGGTAGATGGTGAATATTGTAGTCAAGGTTGGCCAGGAACTATTCCTCACCAAATGTTTGCAATGTTCCAAGGAACATTTGCCATCATCACACCAATTCTAATTATTGGTGGTTTGATTGACAGAATCAAATTCAGTGCACTAGTCATATTCGTACTCTTATGGGGTACCTTCGTTTACGACCCAATTGCACACTGGGTCTGGGGAGGCGGTTTCATAGGAAACGGGGCATTAGACCTCAATCCAGACTTATCGCCATCGCATGCGTTAGACTTTGCTGGTGGTACTGTAGTACACATTTCTTCAGGATTTGCAGCATTGGCTGGAGCCTTAGTCCTTGGCAGAAGACTTGGATATGGCAAAGTGCCAATGGAGCCACACAACATCCCAATGGTGGTACTTGGTTCAAGTATCCTCTGGTTCGGATGGTTCGGCTTTAACGCAGGTAGTGAAGCAATGGTAGACGGCATTACCGTCAGCGCATGGACTGTTACAAATACCGCAACTGGTATGGCCGCAGTTACTTGGGTCTTGATGTCATGGGCACATACAGGAAAACCAAGTATTGTTGGTGCAGCATCAGGTGCAGTAGCAGGATTGGTAACAATCACTCCAGCTTCAGGTTGGGTAGGTCCAATGGCTGCAATCATTATGGGAATTGCCGCAGGTACAGTTTGTTATGCATGTGTAGCATTCAAGAATGCAAGAAAGTGGGATGACGCATTAGATGTATGGGGAATACATGGAATGGGTGGTCTTACAGGTGCAATTTTGACTGGTACATTAGCAAGTCCACACATCTGGGATACTGGAGACGGTATCGGTGCATGGACTGGAACTCCAGAAGGAATGGAGACCCAAGCAATCAGTATCATTGCAGCAGCAATCTCAATTGGATATGCATTTGGTATAACCATTGTAATCCTAAAGGTAATGGACGCAGTATGGCCAGGCGGAATCAGAGTCACTCCTAAAGAAGAGGAGATTGGTCTCGATTTGGCTCAACACGGCGAAAGAGCATACGTCAACGAATAGAAAAAACCCTTTTCTTTTCTTCTTTTTATTATTCAATCCAAATCAATTTAGATTTGATCATTTTATCCAAATCATGTTAATTACAACTGATGAACTAAGTTCTCTTCTAGATGATTCGAATCTCATTTTAGCTGATACACGTTCTTTCAAAGAATATTCTGAAGGTCATATTCCTGGAGCAGTTCATTTGGATCTGTTTGCATTTCACTGGATTGATACATCAAAACAAGGAATTGAGAATTTCAATAACCAATCAAAATCTCTATTGTCATTTCTTGGAGTAACTCCTGAAAAAAAAGTAGTCTTTTATGATTCAGTTTCTGGAATGCTTGCAGCTAGAGGAGTATGGATGCTGATGTATTTCTCTCATGAAAATGTCATGATGCTTGATGGTGGAATCACAAAATGGCAAAAAGAAAATCTAACCATTGAGACAAAACCAAATGGTTTCAAACCATCTGATTTTTCAGGCAAAACCAACCCTGAGATAATTTCTGGATTTGAGTATATTCGAGATAACCTTGAAAATATGAAAATTCTAGATGCCCGCTCTCCTGGTGAATATGATGGTAGCACAGTTAGGGCTGCTCAATCAGGACATATCCCAAATGCCATCAATATTGACTGGAGTCAGAATCTCAAAGAAGATGGGACTTTCAAAAGCGATGAGGAATTATCAAAAATGTATGATTATCCCAAAGATACTGAAATTGTGACTTATTGTCAAGGGGCCTATAGGGCAGCCAACTCTTTTTTAGTTCTCAAAAAACTTGGATTCTTAAATGTCAAGGTCTATTTGGGTTCTTGGGGAGAGTGGGGAAATCGATTAGATCTTCCTGTAGAAAAATAATTTTTGCAAAAACCAATTAATGCTCTAAAATTAATCAAAGTTATGGATACTTTTGATGCAATCAAAGAGCGTCGTTCGGTAAAGCACTATGATACAACTCATAAACTCTCTGATGATGAGATTGAAAAATTAATGTCTCTAGCAGTTTTATCTCCGACTTCATTTAACATGCAAAACTGGAGATTTGTTTTGGTAAAAGATCCTGAAATCAGAAAGAAAATTCGTTCTGCATCATGGGATCAAGCTCAGGTAACTGACTCTTCATTATTGCTAGTCCTTTGTGCTGACCTCAAATCATGGAAAAAAGATCCCGGACAATATTGGAAGGATGCCCCAAAAGAAGCTCGTGAATTTTTGGTTCCTGCTATGGGAATGTTTTACGAAGGAAAGGAACAATTGCAAAGAGATGAAGCAATGAGATCTTGTGGTATTGCAGCTCAAACCATTATGCTTGCTGCCAAATCCATGGGATACGACTCCAATCCTATGATAGGATTTGATCCAGAAAAAGTTGCAGAAATAATCTGTTTACCTGAAGACCATATCATAGCTATGATGATTGTAATTGGAAAACAAGTCAAACCTGCTATGCCTCGAGGTGGACAACTTCCATTAGACAAAGTTGTTTTTACAGACAAATTCTGATGAAAAGTGGTACATCCGTGAAATTCTACTATGACTTTAATTAGAATAATGTCCTTGATGGTATATCTGGAGAAATGAAAATGAAGATAGCAATAATCTCTGTGATGTTAGGATTGGCAATTCTATTTTCAATTAATGTGGTGTTTGATGATGCTTTTGCAACTTGGAGAGAATCAAGAAATACTGTAAAAATTAGTCAAACAAATGAATATGCAAATTATGTTCATTTCCAACCTGAATGGAAAAGTTATCCTAGAAATCTAATTGTTGATGTCACAACAACTTGGGAACGTGAAATAATTCCAGGAGAAGAAGAAGAGTCTGATATTACAAAACATGGTGCAAAACAAAGACAAAATGGCCTTCAATATGTTAACAGCAAACCAGTTGTTGCAGTACAATATGATTATCGTGACTGTGAATCTCAATGGTTCCATTATGCAAAGACTGGACTTGATTTTCTTGGATATAATCTAAATTTCTTTAAAGAAGATGTATCCATTCCAAATAATGCATATTCTGATGAGTCTCAAAAACAAAAACTCCGTGATGGATTTGCTCAATTTGTACCCATTTGTACATCCAAGGAATCAACGAATTATGAATATACCATATCTGTGAATGATGATACCGTAGGATTTGATGTTTATTTTGTACCATCATATGTTCAGCAATGGTACTATTTCCAATACCCTGAAAACTTTGAACATTATTCTAATGATGGATGTTATGCAAACAACTTCCAAAAATTCTCTGGAGAATGTAATGGAGTTGACAAAAATGGCGGATTACTAATCGTACTTCCTGATGAATTGTCAAGACCAATGACAAAGATCTCAGTAGATTTAGTAGAGAAATAACCAATTTTAGAAATTATTGATATTCTTTTATGTTATCAAATTTTCAAGTGTTTATGGGATTTCTAAAGAAACTCAAAGACACTGCTGAAGCAGGTGTTGAAAAAGGAACTGACCTTGGCAAGAAAGGTGTTGAGAAAGGTGTGGAACTTGGAACCAAAGGCTATGAGGGAACAAAAGATGCAGCCAAGAAAGGACACGATAAAGCTAAGGGCGATTAGACTCTTTTTTTAAATTTTATTTTCTTTTCCAAACAAATTGGTTGTAAATTAATTCTGGTCTAATCTGTCTAAATGGCTGTGCGCCACCATCATACCATTTTGTAAAGTATTCGTACAAGTGCAATCTGAGTGACTGGATATACACAATCAATCCCTCAATCATCATGATTCCCAAGTTACCTCCAATAATCATTGCCCACGCTCCAACTGATTCGGTGCCTCCAAGTGAATTGAATGCATTGTTTACTGTCAGTAAGAGTGCTGCGTGCACCAATAACATAATTCCAAGTCTTGCATAACTAATTGTGTGAGCTAAGCTTTCTACTGTCTTTCCAAGGAATACTTCCATCACAACATTTGCAGCCGAACCTCCATCCTCAGGATGTTTCTTTGCATGCATTATTCCTCCAACCATCATCAATGCCATAGATGCAATTACAATAACTACTGCAATTCTTGTAACAATCCATACTTGTGCCCATTCTCCTAGGAATATTGTAACCCATGGAACAGCTTCTGTGTGAACTTTGGAATACATGTTCATTACATCATATTGTGAACCAATAGCACACATCATGATAACTACAATACCTCCATAGAGTGTGATGTTTGGAATTGCTTCCAAGTACATGACAATCTTGTGACCTTCTCTGGCTAATCTTCTGATTCTAAGAACCATTGCCCAAACTAAATGGATGATTCCGATGAATAATGAAACTTTGAGAATATTGATAACTTGTTCAAATGTTAATTCTGCAACACTGAGAATTCCTACAATGAAACTTACTGAATGTAAAGCTCCTCCTTCTTCTAACAATCCTTCTAATGGTCCCATATGATCAAGGTGATAACCAAACGCCTCTCCTGCACCAACACCTGCAATAGCTGCTGAAGCACCAGAAATGGCAATTAACATTCCCCATCTGGAAAGATTACCTTGTCCTTTGAATTTGAATAACAATCCCATTCCCATCAATAACAATCCGTGACCCAAATCTGCGAACATTAATCCGTAGAATATTGGCCACATCAGGGCAATCATTGGTGTAGGATCTGCTTCTCCCCTTCTAGGAATGCCCTGACTTTCAGTGATTACTTCAAAAGTTCTAACGAATTTTTTATTATCAAATAAAGTTGGA
>Ga0129342_1000727_pt1 | contig 14585 bp, 14 predicted proteins | sample CPBDNA_5_FD_94426 | JGI IMG/M metagenome (GOLD analysis project Ga0129342, IMG submission 94426) | Freshwater to marine salinity gradient microbial communities from Chesapeake Bay, USA - CPBay_Sum_15_0.2_DNA | ecosystem: Environmental > Aquatic > Marine > Coastal | place: USA: Chesapeake Bay...
ATGACCGGATCAACTCTCTTGATGGATGGCGGTGCGAGCCTCTATCCGCTAGATCCTGAGGATGTCTCGTGACATTAAGAGCAGCACAGAGGCGAGTTGGAATTACTCAAGATGCGCTCGCCCAGAGCCTTACGGAGCGATTTATTTTTGGTGATGAAGCCGTTGGTGGGATGATGCCATCGGCTCGAATCTTGGCTGAAGAATATGGAGTTTCCCGGCTTTTTCTCCGAGAAGTTCTGGCGGGATTACAAAGACAGGGCTTGATCGAAACGATACCGGGCAAAGGCGTTTACATAAGAAAGCCCAATATGTTGAATGCCGCAAGGAATGTTCATGCCACGATTCGCCAATCATCTGCTACCGCTCGTGATCTGATTGAAGCTCGTGGAAATCTGGAGGAGCAGTGCGCGGCACTCGCTGCAACAAGGGCTACTGACCAAGACATTGAACAAATGGAGGTCGCACTTCGTGCTTTTGATGAAGCTTCATCGCTTATTCCTCGAGCCCAAGCAGATATTGCGTTTCACTCGCTGGTAGCAAAAGGCACTCATAATCCAGTCTTGCAGATAATGTTTGGAAGCATTACCACTCTGGCATTTGACACAATGCTCCGCAGTTTGTCGGATCCCTCAATTTTTAAAGTAGGAGCACCCCTACATCATACAATTTTAAAAGCAATTAAAAACAAAGATGAGGATGCGGCTAGGCGAGCGATGTCAAAACACATTCATCTTGCAGAAAAATCTTATAAGTCAGATTTAGATCGTGAGCTCCGAGAAATCGCAGAAAGAATTGTAAAAGATGTACTCCAATCTAATCTTACCGTTGATGAAATACTTGATTCTGCCCTTCAAAACTATGAAGTGGAGTTGAAGCGGACATGAGAATAAGTTCGGTAAAGCCTTTTGTGCATCCCGATTTTCCTAATCTGGTTTATGTTGAAATTACTACTGACGAGGGAATCGTGGGCCTTGGTGAGAGTTACTATTTTGGCTCAACAGTTGCACACTTTATAAATGAATTTGCTGGTCCTTCAATACTTGGAAAAGACCCGCTCAAGCGAGAAGATATTTCAAAAACCCTCACTACGTATGTTGGATATAACGGCTCCGGTGTGGAAACTCGTTCCCGTTCAGCAATCGATATCGCGCTTTGGGATATCGCTGGCAAAATCTCCGATAAACCCATCTATGAGTTGCTGGGCGCAAAATCATCTCGGCCGCTACGGATTTATAACACTTGTGCAGGCAAGGAGTACATGCGCAAGTCCAATCAGAGTTCGAAATCTTGGGGTCTCGACCATGAATCAAGTGAATACGAAGATCTGAAGGCCTTTATGAGCGACGCTGGATCGTTGGCTCAAGAACTTCTTTCTGATGGAGTTACGGCCATGAAGATTTGGCCATTTGATTTATTTGCTGAGAAGAATTGGGGAAGCGAGATTTCTCCTGCCGATCTGAAGACTGGCCTCCTTCCAATTGAAAGTATTAGAAATGCTGTCGGGGAACGCATGGACATAATGGTTGAACTTCATGCGCTCTGGTCACCCAAAGCTGCAAAAGAGATCATGATTGCTCTGAAGGACTTTGGGATTTTTTGGGTTGAGGATCCGATCTACCCAGACAATCTCGAAGAACTTGAATTGTTACGTGGTAATGGAATGCCCAAGATTGCACATGGCGAGACAATCGCAAGTCGAAAGCGCGTAGAGACGCTGGTGAAACGTAACTTAATCGATGTTCTAACATTAGATCTATCTTGGTGTGGTGGCTTGACTGAAGGGCTTCACTTTGCAGAGTTAGCAAAAGCAAATGGAGTACGCATCGCACCGCATGATTGCACCGGCCCGGTGGGTCTAACAATTGGTGCTCACCTCTCTACGGCAGATGAAAATGCGCTCATTCAAGAAACAGTTCGCGCTGCTTATCGAACTTGGTATCCGCACCTGGTTGAAGGGATTCCACAAATAAGTGGTGGGACGCTCATTCTGGGCGATGATGCGGGTTTGGGTGTGAAGATGCGCGAAGATTTCCGAAAGGATATTCAAACACTGAGGCTTGCTTCTAATTCATGACTAACCACAATCTGAAGCGAGTCTTTCCTAGTCCCAGGGCTCTGCGGAGAACTCTGCGATTTAAGAGACTAATTCTTAATGGGAAAAAGCGACGACTCTCTAGGGCGCTCACTATCTCCGATCTTCGATTGATTGCGAAGCGGCGCACTCCAAGAGGACCATTTGATTACACCGATGGAGCGGCTGAATCTGAGACTTCTCTTGCGCGAGCCCGCAAGCGATTTGAAGAGATTGAATTTCTTCCAAATATTCTTCGAGATGTCTCCAACCTTGATACATCAACGGGCACATTGAATGAAAAATTCGCGCTGCCTTTTGGTATAGCTCCGACGGGATTTACCCGGATGATGCATTCAGAGGGCGAATTAGCGGGTGCGCGAGCAGCGGAGAATTTCGGCATCCCTTTTGTGCTCTCAACTCTTGGCACAACAACTATCGAGGATGTCGTTGCGGCAGCTCCAAAGGGTAGAAATTGGTTTCAGCTTTACATGTGGAAGGACCGCGAAGGTTCGATGCGGCTGGTTGACGCAGCTTGGCGTTCCGGAGTTAAGAACCTCGTACTTACCGTTGATGTTCCAGTAGCTGGCGCTCGCCATCGAGATACTAGGAATGGTCTTACGATTCCGCCTTCGCTGACCCTTGGAACTTTATTGGAGGCAGCTCCGAAATATGAGTGGTGGTGGAACTTTCTTACCACTCCAGAGCTACGTTTTGCCTCAATGTCAGAGTGGAAGGGTACGGTCGCCGAACTACTTGACTACATGTTTGATCCAACCATGACCTTTGAAGACTTGAAATGGATAAGAAGACAATGGAAAGGAACTCTTACCGTTAAAGGTATTCAGAACATTGAGGATGCAAAAAAGGCAGCTAAATTCGGCGCTGATGCGGTCATTCTTTCAAATCACGGCGGGCGACAACTCGACAGGGCTCCAATTCCGCTTGAGATGGTTAGTAAGTGCAAGAAAGAGCTTGGAAAAGATCTTGAAATTCACATTGATACTGGAGTCATGAGAGGTTCTGACATTGTCGCCGCTCTTGCTCTAGGTGCAGATTTCGTTTATATAGGTCGCGCCTACCTATATGGATTAATGGCAGGTGGTCAACAAGGAGTCGAGCGGGCGCTGGAGATTCTTTCCGGCGAGTTGAGGAGAACCATGAAGTTACTTGGGGTTTCGTCCGTTGCCGAACTAAACCCCAAGCACATCAACTTCTTGTAATTCCCAACTCTTGCATCACTCGAGAGACCACAAGGCCGGAGAATCCGCGCCTAGAGAGGGCTCCGTGGAGCCTTCGGTAAGCAACCTCATTCTCTAACTTCGCGTAAGCGCGAGCCTTCCGTTCCGCAAACTTCATGGCATTTTCGAATTCGGCTTCATCAGAGATATCGCTCGTGATCCATTCAATGATCTCATCGCTTACTCCTTTTGATCGGAGTTCGCCGATTATGATTCTTCGTGAAACTTTCTTAGTTCGCTGGCGCGATTCGCTCCAATACCGGGCGAACTCGTAGTCATTTACGAATCCTTGTTCTTGAAGACGGAAGAGGACTGCGTTTGCAGCCTCTTCTGGGATTCCTCGTTTTTTTAGAAGAGCAAAGAGCTCGCCCCTACTTTTCGCCCGACGACCTAGCGCAGTTAGCGCGATCGTCGTTCCTACTTGGTAGGGGTCGCTCGCTACTTCTTCTTCGAGGAGTTCTTTACCGCTCAACTCTAGAACTCGACATCAGCAGCTGCTTCATCGATTGCGGCAACTAGCGCAGGATCGATATCGGCGGCGGCGTAATGTGCGCGAATCTTCGACTCAATCTCATTTGCGAGATCTGGGTTATCGATAAGGAATTGGCGAGAGTTCTCTTTACCTTGACCGAGTTGGTCTGCTTCATAGGTGAACCAAGCGCCAGATTTCTTTACGATTCCAAGATCGACGCCAAGATCTAGCAAGCTACCTTCACGCGAGATGCCTACACCGTAGAGGATGTCGAATTCAGCTTGTTTGAAGGGGGGCGCCATCTTGTTCTTCACAACTTTGACGCGAGTTCTATTTCCGACCGCTTCTTGGCCATCTTTCAAGGTCTCGATACGACGGATATCCATTCGGACAGAGGCGTAGAACTTAAGCGCCTTTCCGCCAGTAGTCGTCTCAGGAGAGCCGAAGAAGACTCCGATTTTGTCGCGAAGTTGGTTGATGAAAATTGCAGTGGTCTTTGATTGACTTAAAGCGCCAGTGATCTTTCGGAGGGCTTGGGACATAAGTCTTGCTTGAAGTCCCATATGTGAATCACCCATCTCGCCTTCGATTTCAGCACGTGGCACGAGGGCTGCTACTGAGTCGACGACAATTAGATCAAGCGCACCTGAGCGGACCAACATGTCAGCGATTTCAAGTGCTTGTTCGCCAGTGTCTGGTTGGGAGACAAGAAGCGCATCAATATCAACGCCGAGTTTCTTGGCATATTCAGCATCAAAGGCATGCTCTGCATCGATAAATGCCGCGATACCACCAGCGCGCTGGGCATTTGCGATTGCATGGAGAGTGAGCGTTGTTTTTCCGGATGATTCAGGTCCGAAGATTTCAATGATTCTTCCGCGAGGTAGGCCGCCAATTCCGAGGGCGACATCAAGGGCGATTGATCCAGTTGGGATTACCTCTATCGGTTGTGAGGTCTTCTCGCTCATCTTGATTACCGAGCCCTTACCAAACTGACGTTCAATCTGGGCAAGCGCGGTATCTAGGGCCTTCTGCTTCTCAGGGGCCGAGTTATTGTTATTTGCTTCAGTTGGATCTTTAGCGGGTTTAGCCACTTTTCTTGCCTTTCTCTCTATCGTTGTTTGGTCCAGAAGGTACGGACTACCACCGACGGCCTGATCGAAATCGGGCGGAAGTGTGGAACCGCTCTGGTTGGGCTAACAGCTCAGCGCTGTTATTGACGGAAAGTCTACCGAACATTTGTTCTAATGACTTTAGGACACGCGGCGCCCTACGGTTTCCTATGGCCACAACCCCCTTCACCGCGCCCCGGCCGGCCGAATATGCGCCGATTCCCAAACCTCTAAAGCGCCGTTTGGTGAAGACTGAGCTTCCACCCGGGCCACGTTCGCCGCTATTAACCCTGCAATTTCAGAAGGACACCCCCGGTTTTCTTCGGAACGCACGGGATCAATTCGGTGAACTGACTTCCTTCTTCCTCGGCGGCCAACTCTTCTATGGGGCATTTGCACCTGAGATGGTTCATGAAGTTACGGTTAGTAAACAACATAGCTTTATCAAGGGCGTTGGCTTTGAACGGATGCGAAAAGTTCTTGGCACTGGGCTACTTACAAACGAAGAGCCGATTCATCTCCGTCATCGTAGATTGATGCAATCGCCATTTCACATCAGCAAAATCTCTTCATATGCCGAGACGATGCTTGCTCTAACTGAAAAGCACATTGCAAAATGGCAGATCGGAAATGAGATAAAGCTAGGCCCAGAGATGATGTCGCTTACCTTTGACATCGTCGCAGAAATTCTCTTCGGCACTGATATCTCGAAAGATACCGAAAGAGTCCAACGCTCCATGCATATCGCTATTGACCGAATTGAACGAACGATGTTACCTGGACTAGATCGATTAGATAACTTGCCAATCCCTTATTTCCGTAAATTCCACTCTGCTGCAGATGACCTAAATGAAGTTGCAACGAAGATTATCCGCAATCGAATTGATCAAGGAATTAAGCGCGATGATTTACTAGGCATTTTGTTAGAGGCCCAAACTCCCGACGGAGAGCGACTTAGCGCAGAAGAAATCTCTGATGAAACCTTGACGCTGATTTTGAGTGGCCATGAAACCACAGCGAATGTTCTTACCTGGGTTTTCTCTTATCTAAGTGAGAATCCAAAATACTGGGAGAGTTTGGCTACAGAGGCGGATCAAGTCCTTGCTTCTAGAGGTAGTGAAGATTTTGCTTCCAGGTTATTTTCGGCCCCAATCAGCTCTGCAATTTTCAATGAAGTTCTCCGCCTATGTCCACCAGTTTGGGTAGCGCCACGAAGAGCTCTTGAAGATGTTGAGTTAGGTGGAAAATTCGTGCCGAAAGGAGCGCATGTTCTGATTAGCCAATATGTAACTCAACGCGATCCTCGATATTTCAAGGAACCTGATCTCTTCAATCCAGATCGTTGGAGCAATGACTTCGAAAAGAGCCTGCCCAGAGGCGCCTATTTCCCATTTGGGGCTGGAACGAGAAAATGCCTAGGTGACCAATTCGCAATCCTGGAAGGACGGGTGATAATTCTCGAAATAGCGCGACGCTTTAGGCTCGAATTAGTTCGAGGTTTTCCGCAAGCCCAACCCCGCGCTACTTACCGACCCAAGGGTTCCGTGGCGATGAAAGTCAGCGCAGTTCGCTCTTAATATCGGGGTTATGGCGGAGCACCGCTCGCCAGATATCAGCCGGCTCCATCCCGATACTGAGCGCCTGCTCAATTGTCTGACCACCTAATTCAGCAAGAACAATGTCCTTCGAATAAGAAGGAGCCCAATCTGCTCCGAAGTGTTCGGTAAGTCGCCGGCGAAGTTCGGTAATTCGCATTAAAAATTAAAGAATTGATGCGATGCGATTTGCTTGTTCGCGCGAATGCTCATCAGAGAGTGGCGCTGTAATTTGACCCATCAACCAACGAAGAATTAATCCAACTCCCACAACATCGGTTGCAAAAATCTTTGAGAGTTGTGTATAGATCTCGACCCAGACTTTATGATCCCGAGCGGTTAGCGCAGCAGCCATTAAATCACCGTCGCGTTCAATCGCTTTTCTTAAACCATCATGCTCTGAAATCTCACGTGAGATTGTGTAAAGGGCTTCGGCGCGAGATTGGGCAACCAGCGCAAGAGTTGCGACCCGTTCAATCTCAGTTTCGACTAGCGCTACAAATACTTCATGCTTATCTCGGAAATGGTTGTAAAGCGAGGCCCGAGAAACTTCAGCTCGATCAGCAATATCGATCATGTTAGTTGCGCTAATTCCACTTTCACCGAGTAGCGCTTTGGCAGCGCTCATAATGGCGCCCCTAGTGCGGCGATGAACCGTGGATTGGTGTTGATAGTTTGAACGTGCGCTCGACTCGACCACAGCCAAACCCTACGCGGCGTTTGTGTCGACGACCGTAAGTACGGGGGTTTCGTGAAGCTTTATTTGCGTCGCTACTTCAACGAGTACTGATGAGAGATTTAGATTTAGCGCCATACAAATTGAATTCAATAACTCGGATGAGGCCTCTTTCTGCCCACGCTCAACTTCAGAGAGATAACCCAGCGAGACCCGCGCTTGCCGCGCTACATCTCTAAGGGTCCGTCCCTGGGTGGTCCGGGCAGCACGGAGCGCGCTACCTATGTGGGTACGCATCAACTCCATCAGGCAAGAATACGCGCGAAGGTAGCCAGAGCGCTCGCTACCGCGCCGGCTCTGATCTCACTTCGGTCACCTTTTAGGTTGAGATGCTCAACTTCTCTCACATCAGCCCCCACTATCGCGATCCAGATGTTTCCAGCCGCAATCCCATCTGATTCTCCGGGGCCGGCGACTCCGGTAGTAGCAATCGCCCAATCGCTGCCGAACCTCCGTTTCACGCCCTCGGCCATCGCAATCGCGGTATTCGAAGAGTAGACGCCATTGTTATCGATGATCGATTGGGGAACATCTAAATCATGAAGTTTGCTCGCCACCGAGTACGCAACGACTCCCCCAAGAAAGGCATGCGAAGCGCCCTCGTTATCTGTGAGCGCCTTCGCCAATGATCCACCGGTAAATGATTCGGCGATGGAAACAGTCTCGCCTCTTGATCTAAGTGATGCGATTACTTTTTCGCTAGTTGTCATTAGTTCAGACTTTCCTAAGCGCACTACGGAAATACTCGTAGCCAGTCCACAGCGTCAACAACACAGCTACTCCTAAAAGGATATCGCGTGGGATAAATAAATATTCCGGAAGCGGGAGAATATAGAAACCAACTGAGAAATTCTGCAAGAGCGACTTAATCTTTCCACCTCGGTTTGCTGATATTACTTCTCGCTTAAGGACTGCAAATCTCAGAACAGTCACTCCCACCTCACGGATCAAAATTATCGCGGTTATCCACCATGAGATTTTTCCTAGTACTGAAAGTCCAATCAGCGCAGTTGCGATAAATGCTTTATCTGCAATTGGATCGAGAATGATTCCGAAATTAGAAATTTGGTTTCGCTTTCGGGCGATTCGACCATCCAAAATGTCTGTCATTCCAACAACAAAGAACATCAACCAAGCAATGATTTGCCAGGTTGGATCATCGCCACCTTCTCGAAATAGCGCCCAGGCACAGAAGGGCAGCGCCAAGATCCTAAAAACAGTCAGCGCATTGGGAAGGTTCATAGTGGTTGCGCCACCAAATCTGCTCCGGCTACATCGCTCACGATGGCATCCACATATTCACCGATTCTGAACTTTGTTCGCGGTGAGGATAGGAATGTAGTGGAATCAACCTCCGGGCCCTGGTGTTCTGCCCGACCTTCGCCCGTTTCGTTATCCTCTACTAGAACTCGCACCCGCTCGCCGATCCGCTCTTGAGCCCGTTCATAACTCAGCTCCTCGGCGATTCGGCGCAACGATTCAGTCCGCTCTGCAATCACTTCTTCATCTAGTTTGCCTTCAAGCGTAGCCGCTTCGGTTTTATCTTCATCCGAATAAGGAAATATTCCGATTGCATCAAGACGCGCTTCGCTCAAGAAATCTACTAACTCCTGATACTCACTCTCAGTTTCACCTGGAAATCCGACAATAAAGTTCGAACGTATTCCAGATTCTGGATTAAGTGCTCGCACTTGGGTAAGTAAGTGTAAGAATTTCTCGCCATCTCCAAAGCGACGCATTCTTCTGAGAAGCGAACCCGAGGCATGCTGAAATGAAATGTCGAAGTAAGGGACTACTTTTGGAGTAGAGACCATAGCCTGAAGAAGCGTTGGTCGAATTTCTGCAGGTTGAAGATAAGAGAGCCTAATTCGCTCGATTCCATCAATCTCAGCTAAATCAGGTAACAGGCGCTCTAATACTTTTAAGTCGCCAAAATCTTTTCCATATGAGGTGGTGTTCTCGCTCACCAAGAAGATTTCGGAAACGCCATTTTCGGCTAACCACTTTGCCTCTTCAAGGATCTCAGTTGGACGTCGAGAGAGAAAGGCGCCGCGAAATTGTGGGATAGCACAGAAGGTGCAGCGACGGTCACAACCAGATGCAATCTTGAGCGGAGCCAACGGTGCGCTACCCAGTCGCTTTCTTGAAAATGCACTTCCTTGCCCCATTGAGGTTTTAACTTCCCGCTCACTTTGGCGAGATACTGGAGAAATGGGAATAAGTGAACGACGATCTCGCGGCTTGTGTGTCTCTACTTTTGCTCCATCAAGAATACCTCGTAGCCGATTTGAGATATCTCTGTAATCATCAAATCCCAGAATTGCATCCGCCTCCGGCAGCGCCTCAGCAAGTTCATTTCCGTAGCGTTCAGCCATACATCCAACCGCAACGACAGCTCGGAGGGTTCCGTCGCTCTTCAAGGAATGCGCCTCAAGAAGTGCATCTACTGAGTCTTTTTTCGCCGACTCGATGAAACCACAAGTATTAACTAAAGCTATATCGGCGCTACCTACATCGCTGGTTAGCTTCCAGCCATCTTCAGCGAGGCGGCCAGCTAATTCTTCTGAATCAACTTCATTGCGCGCACAACCAAGCGTTACTAAGGCAACAGTTTTGAGATTTTCGCGAGCAGCTGACACTCGCAGATTCTACCTAGAGAGGTGTTTAACCCTGGTTAGCGAGGGCTTGTGGGCCAAACTCCAGGCGTAAGACTTCGCCAACTCTTCCTGGAATACCTAAGTTCTCACCATTCACAACTAGTTGGAGCGCTCCAGCATTTCCAATCACAAGATAAAGGAGTTGATCGTCCTTAAAAGTTAATTCTTCGCCCTGTCGAATTCTGCCACTGTATTGAGTCGCACCGGAGCTATCACTTATTGCAACCCAAGAGAGTCCATTGACTCCTTTAAGGGTTACCTCTACACCCTCAACTTTCTTCGCGACTGGAGCAGATTCTTCAACCTGTTCTTGCGAAGTAACTGTAATCTCTTCGCCATCTCCAGATGTAATTACCGCACCACCAAATACCAATAGTGCAACAAATCCTGCAGCTACTCCAGTTAGACCCCTCCATGAAATTGGCTTGCGGACCTTTTTAGATGTCGTGGCATTAGTGTCATTTAAGAGTTCGCGAATTGATTTGTTTAGTGGAATTGTCTGCGATTCAAATTGCGAAAGTATCGCTTCAGCACTTGCGCCACATGCATTTGCGATATTTCTAATGTGGCCACGTGCATATGCTGGGCCTCCACACGTACTGAAGTTATCGCGCTCTAAATCTTCAATAACGCTTTCCGGTATTCGAGTACGTTTGGAAAGTTCGCCAGTAGACAGATTTGCTGTCTTGCGAACTTCGCTTAATGACGTACCGACCGACATTTCAACCTCGCAGAATTAGAGAGCGAATTTTACGCTCCTTAATTCCAGGTAACAACCCCTAAAGTCAATTAAGCCTCAATCTCACCCCTGTAATACTTCAAGAACAGAGGCTAAATCCTCAGGCTTTACCAAGACTGTCCGCGCTTTTGAACCTTCAGATGGACCAACAATCCCACGGCTCTCCATTAAGTCCATCAACCGCCCAGCTTTGGCAAAACCAATCCTTAGTTTGCGCTGAAGCATTGATGTTGAACCAAATTGAGTTGAGACAACTAACTCCACTGCTTGGATCAATAGATCTAAATCATCACCAATCTCATCATCGATAGAGCGCATATTTGTTACTGGCTTCAGTATGTCCTCACGATAAACCGGTTTTAGCTGTGATTTCACATGGGTAACAACTGATTCGATTTCACGTTCAGAGACATAGGCACCTTGAATTCGAATTGGCTTACTTGCCCCCATAGGTAGAAATAGTCCATCGCCCTGGCCCACCAATTTTTCAGCGCCTGGTGAATCCAAGATAACTCTTGAATCAGCAAGCGATGAAGTGGCGAATGATAAACGAGAAGGTACATTCGCCTTTATTAATCCCGTCACAATATCAACGCTAGGTCTCTGGGTAGCAATTACCAAATGAATTCCAGCCGCTCTGGCAAGCTGAGTAATTCTTACTATGCTGTCTTCGACTTCTCGAGCAGCGACCATCATTAAGTCCGCTAACTCGTCTACAACAATTAATAAATATGGATATGGTTCAAGAGGCGCCTCGGCATCTGGTGCGGCTGTTAGTTTTCCGGAACGGACCGCTTTATTAAAGTCATCAACATGTCGGAATCCATAAGTTGAGAGATCGTCATAGCGCATCTCCATTTCACGAACTACCCAAGCAAGAGCTTCGGCAGCTTTCTTGGGATTTGTGATGATTGGCGCAATAAGGTGCGGGATTCCGTCATATGCATTTAACTCAACCCGCTTTGGGTCTATCAAAACTAAACGGACATCATTTGGGGTAGCTCGCATCAAGATTGAAGTAACGAGTGAGTTGACCATTGAAGATTTTCCAGCGCCAGTAGCGCCAGCAACCAATAAGTGAGGCATTTTTGCAAGATTGGCACAGATGAAATTACCTTCTACATCCTTACCAAGGGCTATCACCATCGGATGATGATCATTTCCGGCCACGCTAGAGCGAAGCACATCACCGAGTGAAACTATTTCGCGATCGGTATTGGGAATTTCAATACCAACAGCAGACTTTCCAGGAATCGGCGAAAGAATGCGCACATCACTACTTGCTACGGCGTAAGCAATATTTTTGGAGAGCGCCGTGATAGCTTCCACTTTTACGCCGGAGCCGAGTTCAACTTCGTATCGCGTCACGGTGGGTCCGCGCATGAATCCCGTTACTTCACAATCAATATCGAACTCTTTAAAGAGCTCAGTCAGGGCCTGCACAATTGATTCATTTGCTTTGCTCTTACCTTTTGATGGTGGACTGCTTCTAAGCAGATCCATACCGGGCAAGGTATATGAATCGCTAGATGAGAGCACTAGTTGGACTGGTCGCGCCGGCTTAGCCGGTTTTGCAGCCTCGGGTTCCTTCGGAATCTCAACCGTGAACTCTTCATCAAAACTCTCTTCATCAATTTCTTCTTCGATATCTACATCTTGGCTCTTCACAAAATCCTGAACCAGAGGAGTCTCAAATGGTGGCGTTTCGGAGATCTCAAACTCTTCGATTTTCCGCTCACGTCTCTCTTCAAGCGCATCATTGACTTTATCTTTTGCACCGCTAAAGAGCCCTGAAATAGAAGAGATTACTGATGCGAAAGGAGTTGCGGTGATTACCAGAATACTGAAAAGAAAAATAAGTATCAGAATTGGAATAGCTAGAACATCAGTTACCAGCCCCACAAGTGGAGTCGATATTCCGTAACCAATCCAACCGCCACCTTCACGCATAGCGGTTGCGCCGGTATTTATTGAACTTGGATTGATGATATGGACCAAGCCAGTCGAACTTAGGACTAGCAAGAGGGAGCCAATAATCAATCTACCGTTAGCGGCCTTGTCTTGAGGAGTTCGAAATAGTCGAAAGGCAAAATAACCAAAGAGGATCGGGGTAAATATCGCGAGCCTTCCGAAGCCACCATAGAAGAATGAGTAGGCAGCATCGCCAAACCAGTTATCTAAACGCCACCAAGATGTTGCTGCGGAAACCAGAGCAACAATCAACAGAAGTAAGCCGAAACCATCTCGCTGATGTTCCGGATCAAGATCTCGGGCTCCCTTAGTAATAGTTCGGATAGTCGCGCCAAAAGCCTTTGCGATTCCACGCCAAAAACTTGTGAGTGCGCGCGAAATTAAGCTAAGGATGCCATTTGATTTTTTACCACTTTTTCGCGCCACAACGAAAAATCGTATGACAATTGAAAAAACAAGAGAGTGAGGCGCGCCGTTATACCTCTATTACAACCGGAACAATCATTGGACGTCGGCGATGTTCCCCGCCAACCCAACTTCCCACCGTACGGCGCACTACTTGAGAGAGTTGATGAGTTCCATTGATTCCACTCTTTACAGCGCCAGCAAGCGCTTGCTCTATTCGACCTCGAACTTCATCAAATAGCTCAAGATCCTCAGCAAATCCGCGAGCGTGAATATCGGGGCCCGCAACTATCTTTCCAGTCTGCGAATCAATGACCACAATCACAGAAATAAATCCCTCTTCGCCAAGTATCCGACGATCTTTCAATGAATCTTCAGTTATGTCTCCGATACTTTGACCATCAACATAGACAAAGCCACACGGCACTGCACCGACGATCTGAGCTTTGTTGTTTGCAAGATCAACCACAATTCCATTCTCAGCAATGACGACATTTTCGCGTCGGACTCCGGTTGATATTGCTAGATCTGCATTGGCCTTCATGTGGCGCCATTCGCCATGGACTGGCATAACGTTTTTTGGCTTTACGATGTTGTAGCAATAAAGCAACTCTCCGGCTGCAGCATGCCCAGAAACATGTACCAATGCATTTCCTTTATGAACTACCCGGGCGCCAAAACGAGTCAATTCATTTATTACTCGATAGACCGAATTTTCATTTCCGGGGATCAAAGATGAGGCAAAGATGACCGTGTCTCCGGGGCCGACTTTTATCCGATGATCACCATTAGCCATTCGCGAAAGCGCAGCAAGAGGTTCGCCCTGTGAGCCAGTACAGATTAGAACTACATCATCGCCATGGTCATCAATTTCATCTTCATTTATCAGCGTGTTTGGTGGGATGTGTAGAAACCCCAGTTCTGAGGAGAGCGACATATTTCGAACCATGCTTCTACCAATAAAAGAAACTTTCTTATTGTGCGTATATGCAAGATCTATAACTTGTTGTACTCGATGCACATGCGAAGCAAATGAAGCCACAATTACCCGACGCTTCGCACTTGCGATAACCCGATCCAAGACGGGCATGATTTCGCGTTCAGAAGTGGTGTAGCCCGGTATATCAGCATTGGTTGAATCGACCATGAAGAGATCGACACCCTCCCGACCTAATTCAGCAAATCTTGCTAAATCAGTAACTCTTCCATCAAGTGGGAGCTGATCCATTTTGAAGTCACCGGTATGAAGTACTGTTCCGGCTGGCGTCCTTATCGCAACAGCAAGAGCATCGGGAATGGAGTGGTTGACCGCGATGAACTCTAATTCGAATTCTCCAATTTTTCTCCGCTGGCCCTCTCTGACCTCAATGGTTACTGGCGATATTCGATGTTCTCTCAACTTTCCTTTTAGAAAAGCAAGTGTTAATTGAGAGCCAATTACCGGGATATCTTCACGCTCTCTGAGTAGGTATCCGAGTGCGCTTATGTGATCTTCATGGCCGTGCGTCAAAAAAATTGCCTTTACATCTGCAAGGCGATCTCGAATGTAAGAAAAATCAGGAAGGATTAAATCAACTCCTGGTTGA
>Ga0129342_1000731_pt1 | contig 14553 bp, 10 predicted proteins | sample CPBDNA_5_FD_94426 | JGI IMG/M metagenome (GOLD analysis project Ga0129342, IMG submission 94426) | Freshwater to marine salinity gradient microbial communities from Chesapeake Bay, USA - CPBay_Sum_15_0.2_DNA | ecosystem: Environmental > Aquatic > Marine > Coastal | place: USA: Chesapeake Bay...
AAAGGAATTATTGATCCAGTGCTTGTAACTAAAACAGCATTAAAAAATGCGGTTAGTGTAGTTAATACAATATTTTCAGCAGATTGTGTAATTAATAACGTAAGAGATTATGAAGGCAATTAATTACTACGTCATTGTTGATAAAATAAAAGAAGCGCCAAAGAAAGTTGGTGGCTTAGAACTTACGGAAGATCAAAATAAAGACGTAAGGTATTTAAAAGGGAAAGTCGTATCTGCAGGTCATCTTGCAGATGTACTTAGTAAAGATGATATAGTTCATTATGATAAACATGCTGGTCACGGTATTGAATGGAAAGATAAACTATATTATGTATTAAAACTTGGTGATATAGTATTAGTTGAATGAAATTAAGTGCTAGTGACATCAGGGAATTAAATTTATTAAAGTATTATAGGCTCATTCGAAAATGGGCCTGTAAAACTTATAGCCTAAAGGATGCTGATTTAGAATTATTAATCTATTTAGATTGTAAAGAACGATTTACACGTAATGATTTTATTGATGGCACCTACACATACAGTTGGGATAAAGATAGGTGGGAAAGGTTAAGAAGAGATGGGTGGATAGATGTGTGGAGGCATCGCAATAGAACAACAATAAAATACAGTATATATAAAACTTCTTTTAAATGTAAGCAATTAATTATGCGAATGTATCGTATAATGCTTGCAGAAGAAGATTTGCCAACGAGTGAAAGAAGTAAGTTTTATGATAATAAATCGTATACAGATAAAGTTTATAATAAAGCTATAGATGATATGATTAAAGATAAAGATAGATAATGGGTTATAAAATGAAAAACAGTATACCCGGTTTATTGGGTATAAATGAAAAACATTCAACACCTGATACACCAGTTTTTGAAAAAGATTTAGGAGAAAGCTGGGGTCATGCTGAAATGGATAGAACCATTACTATAAATAAAAATTTAAACGAAGAGCAAAAAGAAGATGCTGTTAAACACGAAAAGCAGCATATATTACAAATGCGTAGCGGTAGATCTTGGTATGACAATAACAATATATACCATAAGCCAAAGAAAGACGAACCGATACAAGTTTATAAAAGAGTGGGTAATAAAATGATTGTTAAAGGTCATGCAATGGATGTTGGAGATCCAAAAAATCCCGTAGAGAAAGAAGTGTATAGCATAACTAAAAAGTTTGCAACTAAAATAAAAAAATAATTATGCCAAGTAAAAACGCTCCATCAAGGAAAAAATCAAAAGGGTATTACGCTGAAGTAAATAAAAAAGGTGGCACTGGTTCTAAAGCCGGTGGCGGTATGACAGCTAAAGGCGTAGCTAAATATAGAAAAGATAATCCAGGAAGTAAACTTAAAACTGCCGTTACAACTCCACCTTCTGAATTAAAAAAAGATAGTAAAGCTTGGAAAAGAAGAAAATCATTTTGTGCTAGATCTAAAGGATGGAAATCTGAAAGAGGATTAGCAGCTAGAAGAAAATGGAATTGTTAATATGAAATCAAGAGGCTTAGGAGACGATATACATAATTTCACAAGAAAAACCGGTATTAAAGGTTTAGTAGATAAAGTATCACAAGGGTTAAACATACCGTGCGGATGCGAAGGCAGACGTAAAGCTATGAATGCCCTATTTCCACATAAATATAAAAAATAAAATCATGCCAGGAAAATCAAAAGAGGGCGGAGGCCTTCAAATAGAAAAATACGCATTTAAAATGGAAGATCCAAATAAAAAATATCAACAATTACAAAAATTATTTCCAAACGCAACATCAAAAGACACTATTATTGCTGGTCGTAGTATGGATAGTAATATGGCTAAAAGAATGCAAAATATGAATGCTATGAATGCAGCAGCTAGTTTAAATAATGCTACATCCGGTAGAGTGTCTAATATATACAAAGCTAAAAAAGAAGAAAAAAATTTTTATGATAATAAAAATAAACAACATATAAATGCTGCTGTATATAACAAACAGGAATTAAAAAATTCTTTTAAAATGGAAGATCTTTCGGGTGACGGAAAAGTTACTCAAAAAGATGTTTTAATAGGTAAAGGAGTATTAAACAAAGATGGTAGTAAAGCAAATGCGATGAAACCTAAAGGTTACCAAATGAATTACAAAATGGTAAACAAAGAAGGTTTAAAAATGGCGGGTAATCCAGCTTATAAATATCATGAGGATGGCCATGAAGAATTTGAGGTGGGGGACTTTGGAAATTTAGGTAATGAATATAAACAAATTTCCGCTATCAATACTGAACCTATTTATGGAACTTCAATTTCTAAATATACAGGTCCATTAATGCCAGATGAGCAATGGGCAGCTTTATCACCTGAGAAAAAAAGGAGTATGAATGCTGCGGTTGGTGCAGATGAAAAAGGGGATATAACAAAAGATATTTTATCTGGGTTTAATACAATAATATCAACATCAAGTATACCACAACCTGGTGCACCAGAAGTTAAAGGTGATGCGTTTAGTAATTTTGATGCAAGACAAAGAGAAAGAAGAGTAATGACTGATACAAGAAAAAGTAAAAGAGCAGCTATTAAAGAAGCTAGAGCTCAAGCAAATGTTGATGGATTAAAAGGTGAAGCTAAAAGAGAATATATTAAAGAAAAAAAGAATCAAGCTAAGCTTGATCAAGCTCAAAATAAAAAAGCTAGATTAGGCGTTCTAAGTGATCAAATAAAAAAGCAGGAAAGCCAAGCTGTTAACCCTAGTGTTGGTAAAAAAGGCAGAGTTATTGTACAAGAAGGAACACCGGGTTCTTCGACAACTGATGCTAAATTAGAAGCTATAAAATTTAAAGATTTTGTTTCTGGTAAAAAATCAGGTAATGTTAAATTTGCAATGAAACCAATGCAGCTTTCGCCTAAAGCAATGAATTACTTTAATAAAAAGAATAAAAAATAATGAAAAAATTATTTGCTAAATTATTTGGTGGGGCTGGATTAGATGTAGCAGATAAAATTGGTGGGCTTGTAGATAAGTTTGTAAGAACTAAAGATGAGAAAGCCGCGTTTGAAAAAGAAATGACTGTTATATTCCAAGAGCACGAGTTGTCATTAGAAAAAGAAATATCTGCAAGGCATAAAGCGGACATGGCATCAGATTCATGGCTTTCGAAGAATATCCGCCCAATGATCACAATATTCAGTTTAGTAATATATACTTTATTCGCTGTAACTGATGGGAACCTTGGTAGTTTTAATATTGCAGACCGATATGTAGAATTGATGGGACAAATTTTATCTTATGCTTTAGGTTTCTATTTTACATCTAGAGGATTAGAAAAGATTTCAACTATAGTAAAAAAATAAATTAAATGGCTAGAATAAGCACGTATATAAAAGATCCTGTTGTTACTAAGGACGATAAGGTTATTGGGTCCGATATAAGCGGGGCTACAAGGAATTATTCAATGCAAGACATTGCTGGTTTTTTAAATACGTCTAGCTTAATAAATGTTAATGGCCAGTTAATATATAAGTTTCAAATAGGCAGCACACCACAAGCAGGTAGTTTTACGGTAAACGGAGGGCAGCCTATAAATTTTTCAAATGTAACTTCAACTGATTTTTCACATATAAATACTAATGGACAAAACATTCAACAGTATTTAGAATATTTTGAAGGTTTGTTTATAATGCTTACACAAACAGATAATCAAAATAATTTTGGACAATATGAAATAACATCAGTTACTGATTCTGGAAATGATTATTCAACATTTACATTAACATTCAGGGAAGGTAATAATGCATTGGTTCAAGATAAATATTACGCTATGTCTTTTTCACCAAAAGGACAGACCGATAAACATTTAACTTGGCCAACGGATGGTTCATTCTACCAGTTTACGGCAAATACGGCAGTACCTATAACACATAATTTAAATAAATTTCCATCAGTTACTACAGTAGATTCAGCAGGATCGCATTTAGTAGGCGATGTACAACATATAAACAATAACTCATTTACATTAACATTTTCAGCCCCATTTCAGGGCAAAGTATATATAAACTAAATAAAAAAATATGGCAATCTCATTTTTAACGGGCTTAGATGTACAAGGCTCAATTAATCTTAACAAGAATGAATTACAAAATGCAGTAATTCAAAACTTAGCGACTGCTCCTGGGACGCCTTCGGAGGGTCAGATATATTATGATAGTACAGCGGGAGATAAGCAACTGTACTTTTATAATGGTAGTAGCTGGATACCCGTTTCTGGTGATATTCAAAGAATTCAAATAACTGCTGATGATTCAAACTCATATAATGTAACTAGCGGTGATTTCTTATTTACCATTTCAGGTGATACGGGAATATCAACAACATTAACAGGTAGTCAACTAGAAATTGATCTTGATGATACAGCAGTAACTCCTGGAACTTATGGTTCCACAACTGCAATACCAGTTATTACAGTAGATCAACAAGGTAGGTTAACAGCAGCAACAACAGCGGCTATTGTAACTACATTAGATATAGCAGCGGACAGTGGAAGTGATGATGGTGTTGTATTAGGTACAGATACATTGACAATTTCAGGTACAGCTAATGAAATTGAAACATCTGTTTCTGGAGATACAATAACTGTTGGTTTAGTAACAAACCCAACCGTTTCTGGTAATTTAATTGTTAGCGGAGACTTAACTGTTTCAGGTACGACAACAACGGTTAATACGGAAACAATAAATCTTGCTGATAATATTATTACTTTAAATAGTAATTATGCAGGTTCTTCACCAAGTGAAAACGGTGGTATTGAAATTGAAAGAGGAACTGCCGATGACAATGTAGCATTAAGATGGAATGAAGGAAGTGATACCTGGGAACTTACTAAAAATGGAACAGACTATTATGAAATCCAAACAGTTGGTGAAAGTACATTTTCTGCAACTATTGGTGATAACTTAAATACATCATTTACTGTAACACACAATTTAGGTACTAAGGATGTAATTGTACAACTATATGATTTAAGTTCAAATGACACAGTTTATGCAGACGTGGTAAGAACTTCCATATCAGTTGTAACAGTTAGCTTTGGTTCAGCTCCTGCTACTAACGACATCAGAGTATTAGTAAGTAAAATAGGATAAAATAAAATTTAATGGCTCAAAAGTTTTTAACCGATATTGAGGTTACGCGAGGCCTAGTTGACTCATCTGGAGATCTAGGTGTTGCAGGACAGGTATTGTCTTCAACTGGTTCAGGTACAAATTGGATAACTAACGAAGCAAATTCAACAGTTGTTTATTTGGATGAATTCACAGGAAATAACAGTACTGTTGACTTTACAATTTCAGTATCGGTAACTGACGAGAACATTACACAAGTATACATAGACGGTGTCTATCAAAATAAAGACACATATTCAGTAAGTGGTACTACACTTACATTTTCTACTGCACCACCTTTAAATGCAGATATAGAAGTTATAACATTTTCTACAGCAACTACCTCTGACAATTTAGCAGCAGGCTCAGTTGTTATTCCAGTTAAAAATACACATACTGCAAGTATAGCCAAAGGAGAACCTGTATATATTACGGGTAATGTTGGTGCATCAGCAAGATTACAAATTGCGCCAGCAGATGCAAGTAATAGTGCTAAAATGCCATCAGCTGGTTTATTATTACAAACACTTGCTGTAAACGAAGAAGGCTATGTAATTACAGGTGGTTATTTAAGAAATATTACAACAGATGTAATTGATGGTACAAGTACATCATCAAATAATACGGTATATGTAAAAGCAGGTGGTGGTCTTACAATGACAAAACCAACGGGTACTAATTTAATTCAAAACGTTGCTAAAGTTGCAAGATCATCCGGTGGTAATTCAGGATCGTTATTGGTTTCATCAATACTTAGAACAAATGACGTACCAAATATTACTAATGACTATTTTTGGTTAGGTAATTCATCTGGAGTTGCAACACCTACAGAATTTACAAGCACAGCAAGGGGCTTATTAAGTATAGGAGCAGAAGGAACAGCAGCGGGTGATGGTGATTTAGCATATAATAATAGTTCAGGTGTATTTACGTATACACCACCTGTATTAGGTGGTTTATCTGGAACTACAGATAATATAACAGAGGGATCAACAAATTTATATTATACAGACGCAAGATCTAGAAGTTCGATTTCTGCAGGAGGTGATTTAAGTTATAACTCTACAACAGGTGTTATGAGTTATACAACACCAACAACTATTGCATCATTAAGCAATCATGACACGGATGATCTATCTGAAGGTGCAAGTAATTTATATTATACAGATGCAAGATCTAGAAGCGCAATTAGTGTTTCAGGTAATGCTATAAGTTATAATTCATCAACTGGTGTTATAACATCTAATTATGAAGAAAATCCAACATTCACAGGAAATGTAACCATAAGTGGAAATTTAACTGTTGACGGTACTCAAACTATATTAAATACGCAAACAGTAGAGGTTGAGGATAATATTTTACAATTAAACACTACTCAGGGCTCACCAGATACAGCAACAGCAACTACGTCTGGTATATCTGTATATAGAGGTGATGGAGTTACACAAGCGAGTTTTATATTTGACGATGCAGATGACACATGGGATTTAACCAATAATTTAGTTGTTGATGGTAACGCATCTTTTGTAGGAAATTTAGCAATCAATACAAACAAGTTTACAGTTAATGCAACAACAGGAGATAGTGTTATAGCAGGAAACTTAAATTTTCCAGACGATAAAAGAATAAGATTAGGAACTTCAAATGCCTTTCAAATTTATTATGATACTACCGCTGCAGCAGGTCAAGGTGGTGGGATAATAACAGGTATTCGTACTTACATAGAATCAACTTTTTTTCAAGTAGGTTCAAGCACAAAAACTGCAATAGCAGTTGATGTAAATAACTACGTTATATTATACCAAAATAATAATGAAAAATTAAGAACAATAGGTACAGGTGTAGATATAACAGGAGCTATAAACGCAGATTCAGCAAATATTTCAGGAAGTGTAACTATAACAGGTGGAACAACTGATGGTTTAAATATTACAACATCAGGAACTCAAGATACTATTAAAATAGACAGAGCTGCTACGAGTGATAATGCAATGACTAAATATCAAACTGGAAGTGTTGATAAATGGATAGTAGGTTTAAGAAACACAGGGGATGACAATTTTAGATTTTATTCTTATGGTACTTCAAGTGATGTTTTAACTATTAATCAAGCAGATGGAAACGTAACTTTTGGAGGAAATGTAACTTTAAGCGACGATTTAGTCATTGAGAATGGCAATTCAACATATTCAGTTCCAGCGCCAGCAAATACAAATGTCCCTTTAATTTATTTAAGAAATACAAATAATACAGCAAGTACAACAACAGCACATTCAATAATTACATTAAGGACACAAATTAATGGCGGTGATCCTTTTATTTCTTTTGATGTTGAAAATGAAACTGGTTGGACAGCTGGTATGGACAACTCAGATAATAATTTTAAAATTACAACTGGTTGGAACGATGTGGGTAGTGGAACAGGAATGGCAATAAACACAACTGGGAATGCAACTTTTGCAGGATCAGGTACATTTACTAGTGATTCAACAACTGCAAGAGTTTTGTATTTAGAAGCTGGGGGTAGCAATGGAAATATAATTCAATTTCAAAAAAGTAGCGTAAATAAATGGGAACTTGTTGGTAGAGATGGAACTTTTTATATTTATAAAAATGATGGTACTGGCTCCGGCTATAAATGGCAAATAGATTCAAATGGTAATCATACAATCACTGGTGATGCTACTATTACTACTAGTATGCGAACACCTATATTTTATGATTTAGATGATACAAATTATTATTTAAATCCTGCTGGCGCTGCTAATTTATATAATCTTGAATTAATCGGATCAAAAAACACATATTTATATATTAACCCAGGAAACGGATACGAAGCAATGGTCAGGTTTAATGGTGGTAGTGGTAGTACTTGGTATGTAGGTAGTAGAATGACAACACAATTGATAGGCTCAACTGACGCTCATCATATCTATTCACAAACCGCAGGTAGAACTATTGGTGGATATGATACCGCAGGTAACCACTATGCATATGGCTCATCAAGAGCACCAATATTTTATGATTCAAATAATACTGCTTATTTTTACCACGGAGATAGCGGCGCTTCACTCGCAGGAACAATGAATATTCATGGGGGAACAGGGGGAAATTATGGTAACCAATTAATAGTAGGACAATCAAGTATTGCTTTACCATATACACTTCAAGATACCAATATAAGACCTGTAATAGCAGCCACAGGGCAATACCCAGTATTACATTTAAACCACACTGTAACAAGTAATGGTAGCCACGGACCTACAATACAATATTCACATAATGGAAGTGGCGCTAGACAATGGGTACATGGTAGTAGTGGTGACGGTGAACATTTCTTTTTTGGTTATTCAGATTCTTCTCAAGGTAATACGGATTACAACCCACACAATGGTATAGCTGGTTACGCAGGTACTAGTATGATGACATTTAAAAATAATGGATATGTTGGTATCGGTGGTGACTGGGGAGCATTAGGAGGTGGTGATCCAGGATATGCAATTGATACAAGAGGTACATTATATAATGATACAGATGTTAGAGCACCAATCTTTTATGATTCAAATAATACAGCATATGTATTAGATCCAAATAACAGCAATAATTCTGCTATAATTGCGGGTTCTGTAAATTGTCAAAATTACAATAAAGCAGGTTTATTATTAAATGCTTCTGGAACAGGATCATCAGGTGCTGCTTTTGGTATGCAACAGGTAACCAGCGAAGGTTGGACAGGTATATTTGTAGATTTTGAACCAAATACAGGTTGGGGATTATACCATGACAACCCTAATAACTATTTTTGTGTAACATCAGAAGCTAGCACTAATAATATGCGAAGCTTTACAGTTCCTTCAAGGTCTTCTGGAAATAGAACAGCATATGAAAAAATAAGATTTGAGCAGTCCACCGGTCATATTTTTGCGGGGGGTGATATGTATGCAAATACATTTTATGAAAGAACAAATACAAATTATTTTATAGATCCTTCATTAAATTCAACAATATATAATTTACAACTAGGTAGAAGTGGAAATACACCTAAGTTTGATATGTTGTTTAATGATCATGCATCTGGGCCAGGGTGGGATACAAGAATTTTTATAGGTAGAAGTGATGATCACCCAAATGGGACTAGCTTCCCAACATATACACCAACCGGGGGATATGGTATTCAATTCCAAGCAAATTCTGATGGTGTATTTTATGGAATGAAAGAATATAGTAGTGGGAATTATAGACCATTTATAAATTGGGGTGATGATAGTGGTGATACACCTATGGAAATTGCATTTAATGGCACAACTCAATTCACGCTTAGCTATGATGGTATTAATTATGCAACCAGTTCACATAGAGCACCAATATTTTATGATTCAAATGATACAAATTATTATGTGGACCCTGCATCAACATCAACCATGTATGTGGTTAACACGTCCGCTTATAGTAATGCTAATGGTGGATTCCAAGTTTTCAGAAATACAGGAACAACAGCACCAAGTTGGCCAACATCAGACCACACTTTTAGTTTAGAAAATTCTGATGCGGGATATTTATCTATTAACTTCCATAGAGGAGGATACACGTCTAATAATATTTGGTACACAGGAAGTGAAATAATTGTAGATACCACCTATCGCTCAACATCATCTTTAAGAGCACCTATATTCTATGATTCAAATAACACTACATATTATACTAGGCCATCTACATATAGTTATATGAACCAAATTTGGACTACAGGCGTAATACAAGCGGGAAGTTCTGGAACTGGTGATATATATTTAGGAAATAATGGTATCAGTGGATCTGGTAATCACTTCAGATTCCATACTGCCAGCGGCGCTACTTATTTTGATATGAATTCTGGAACTATTAACTGGAGGGAAGGTAGTAGTACTAGATATTATTTTTATCCATCTACTGCGAGCATAACTATAAATGGTTCGCTAACACAGTATTCAGACATAAGATGTAAAGAAAATATAGTTGAAATACCAGATGCTATTGATAAAATTAAATCAATTAGAGGTGTGTATTATAATAGAACAGATTTTAATACTGAACCTACTAAAATTGGTGTAATAGCACAAGAAGTTGAAGTTCTTATGCCTGAATTAATTTTACAAGCGGAAGATACGGATATGAAATCTGTATCGTACAATGAACTTACGGCAGTTTTAGTACAAGCAATAAAAGAACAGCAAACAATTATTGATGACTTGAAGGCAAGCATAGAAACATTAAAAAATCAAATAAATGGCATTAACTAAAGTATCAGGTAATTTTATACAAGACGGGTCAATAACTCAGGGTCATTTACATGCAAGTCACGGTATTACTACTTCAGATATTGGAGAAGGAAGTAATCTATACTTTACGACCGCCAGAGTTGATTCAAGAATAGGTGATTTAAGCACATCAGATTTATCTGAGGGTACTAATTTATATTATACGGATGCAAGATTTAATACTGCATTTGCAGCTAAGTCAACTAGTGATTTAAGTGAAGGTACAAATCTATATTATACAGATACAAGAGTTGGAAGCTATTTAACAACAAATAGCTATGCAACACAAAGTTATGTAAACACGCAAGTATCTAACTTAGTTGATAGCGCACCAAGTACATTAGACACATTAAATGAATTAGCAGCAGCTTTAGGGGATGATGCAAACTTTAGTACAACAGTTACAAATAGTATTGCAACTAAATTACCGCTTACTGGTGGAACTTTAACTGGAGCATTATCTGGAACATCCGCTACTTTTAGCGGTAATGTAACCGGTGCAAATTTAAATATTTCAAACTGGGATACAGCATACGGATGGGGTGATCATGCTAGTGGTGGTTACGCGGCGGATAGTGCTGTAATGAAACTAACTGGCAACCAAACAATATCTGGAACTAAAACATTTGACAATGGCTCAATTGTAATATCTGGTACACACGGAACTATCTCTTTCATGGACACAACCTCGGGTGAGGATAATTTTTATCTCCATGCTAATAGTAATAATTTTTATGTACTTGCCGATAGAGATGCGACGGACGCTATAGATGGTGGTTACGAATCCCCTCACCCATTACAACTTGAAGCCGATACAAATACAGCTTATGTTTTTGGTAGTGCTTTAAATATCGGTAACTGGGATACAGCGTACGGTTGGGGTAATCATGCGAGCGCTGGGTATATAACTTCATTTGATATAACAACACAAACAGATCCTAAGTATTTAAGAAGCAATGCAGATGATAGTTTTTCAGGTAATCTTACTTCGGCAGATAACGGTTGGATTAAATTTTATGCCGCAGAAGAAACAGACGGTAACGATGGTAAAATTGGGTCAGGGGTATTTGATACAGGGCTTAATATTGTTGGCGCACAAACTTCTGCTGGAACAGGAAGGCAAATAAGACTTTGGGGTAATGTAATTACTAACACGGGTTCAATTTTTTGGAACGCTGACAATGATGGATCTGGCTCAGGCTTGGATGCTGACTTGTTAGATGGCTTACACGCATCATCATTTTTACAATCTGAATCTGATACACTAGCTACAGTTACAGCAAGAGGTGCTAGTACAACAATTTCTATTGAAAGCAGCGGAATAACATCAGGAACAACCGCGGCTAATAGGGCTTTTCAAGTTGACGCAACAACAAAGGGTGCATTGCATTCTACATCGGCATCAGGAGGAACTGGAAACAGCGCTGACACAGCACCATTAATAACATTTACTGGGAATGGTACATCAATACAAGGTGGTATTTATGTATCACAAAATGCATCTACAGGTACAACATTAGGATTTTTTACTACAGATTCATATGCCGCAGGCCCTAAGCAATCTTTAACAATTGAAGACACTGGTAATGTTTATGTAAATAGAGGTTTTTTACAAGCAAGCAGTGATCTTAGAGCACCTATATTTTACGATTTAGATGATACAAATTATTATTTAAATCCCGCAAGTGGCAGTAGAATAAATAATATTGATGTTGACGGTGGAGCAGCTTACCCCTTACAGACAAGCTCGTCCCAAAGATATGGTATATCAATAAGAAATACTAATAACACAGTTAATACTAATTATGGTTGGTGGTGGTTCATGGATACTAATTTTAATATGGGCTTCCATGCTGATGGTGCGGCGGATAGACTAACATTAACAAAAGACGGTGATTTAATTATTGGGCAAACAAGTATTAGTTACACTTCAAATGACAATACCCCTGTTGTCGGTAGCACTACAACAAATAGGTTGCATATAAATGGCTCTATACAATTAACCAATAATGACGACGCTTTAGTAATTGGTCGTGGTACAGCATCATTTTTCAAAGATGAGGAAATTGGATTTGGATGGGGTGGTGGTTGGTACATGACTGATGGTACTTACCTAAGAGTAAGAAATAATAAAACTGTATATTCTACAGGTTCCATATATGCAGGTCTATATTATGATTCAAATGATACAAATCATTATTTAGATCCAGCGTCAACAAGTGTTGTTAATACACTTAAATTTAGTGGTTCTAGCAATAATGGTAGATTTGATGCAGACGAATGGGGTGTTAGATTTAAAACAGATGCTGGATACATATTATTTGGCCCTGCTAATACTGGCCACGCTCATATATATACTGATAGAAGTAACTTCTATTTTGATAAACAAATAATACTAAACGGCGGTAGTACAATAAACGCCGCTGATATAAGAGCAAGTGTATTTTATGATATAAATGATACAACTTATTATACAAACCCCAATAGCCAAAGTAGTTTACGGGGGGTTGCAATCAGAGGCGACCTTTCCACAACAGCAACAGACAACCAAATATTTTTCTACGGGACTGGAAATACAACAACTTCGGCAATAGGTTTTAAAGCTAATGGGGGAAATTTTGCAAATCCAACGGGCACTGGAGATGGCTGGAATACTTATTTAACTATGGATACCAGCGGTAGAGGGTGGGTGTTTAGACAAGGCACTGGCAGTAATAACTTTACCTCTTTATACAATTCTGGCTGGATTTTAAATAATGGTATATGGCAAGCAAACGCAAGTATGCGAGCTCCAATATTTTATGATTCAAATGACACTGGTTATTATACAGACCCGTCAGGCTTATCTGTAATGCATTCAATAAAATTAATTAAACACGTAAATAACACACCTAGATGGGATTTTTCAGCATACGTAGTTGAATCCCAACATTGGTATGGGAATAGTGGTAGCCAAACAATGTATCTTGGTGAATCCAACTATATCAATATAAGAAATACTGCTGATATTCATGGAGATGCTAGAGCACCTATCTATTATGACAGAAATAATACAGGTTATTATATGGACCCTGATAGCACAAGTAGATCTGGTTTACTTAGAAGTTATTTAACATTTAATGATTATGGCGCAGGTGTTGTTGGGACCTATGACTCCTATAGATACCAGTTAGTCTTTGCTATGGGCGACGCGTATAAGGGAGCTTTAAATGGAACCAATGTTAATAGTGGATATGGTATATGGTGGTCGCATCCTAACGCCGGTGGTGTAGCAGGAAACTTGGATGACCATGCTCCAATGGTTATAGTTAATGGCGGTTGGAGAGCCTCTCTTTCTGGATCCACAAGAGCCGCGTATGACATGCGCGCACCTATATTTTATGATTTAAATGATACAGGTTATTATATAGATCCTAATAGCACAAGTAATACTAATGCAATGAAGGCTTATCAATATCAAGGAAATGGAAATGTTGGTGGTACTGGTTCGGCTTCATGGCATCCAAGTGGAATTTATTCTGCAGGACATAACTGGCTATATGGTGGTATTAATGCTGGCGGTGCAAGTGTTACTAATATGGGTGATGCTAGGGCGAATATTTTTTATGATTATAATAGCACTTCTTATTATCTTGATCCTGCAAGCACCAGTTCATTAGTAACAACAAATATAGACACTTGTAACTGGACTTACGGTAGAACTGGTAGTTCAGCACAGTCAAACTTTGGATTAAATTTTGGTACAAATGCAAGTTTATATATGTGCCAAAGTACATATTCCTCTGGAGCTTATTATCAAATGATAAATGATACTGGGACTCCAATTAGAATAAGACATCAGGTTAGTAGCTTCGATACAACGGCATTCACAGATTCAATAGTTATATTTAATCACAACTATTGGAGAGGGTATGTTGGTATACTTAGATCACCAGAATATCCATTAGATTTAAATGGTCAAGCAAGATTATCAGGTAACTATACCACCTCAGATATTAGATTAAAAGAAAATGTAAGAGATAATGATTTAGGCTTATCTGATTTATTACAATTAAGAACAGTTATATTTGATTGGAAAACAGACGAAGAAATATTAGGTAGAACATTAGCTTATCAAA
>Ga0129342_1000732_pt1 | contig 14545 bp, 18 predicted proteins | sample CPBDNA_5_FD_94426 | JGI IMG/M metagenome (GOLD analysis project Ga0129342, IMG submission 94426) | Freshwater to marine salinity gradient microbial communities from Chesapeake Bay, USA - CPBay_Sum_15_0.2_DNA | ecosystem: Environmental > Aquatic > Marine > Coastal | place: USA: Chesapeake Bay...
CGAAAAAAAAGTAACAATTGATATTGAACCACCCGCCCCTATTACTAATCCATTATATCGCTGCGACAAATGTTTTCATCCTGATCATTTGAAAGAATTAGTAACCAGTACAGAAACTTACGGTTTTATTATATTGTGTGGTAATGAATGTATGTTTGCCACTGTCACCGGCAATAGCATCAAAGTATTGCAACAACTTGATGAAAATATACCAGGTAAAACTCGCCGTGGTGGTCAATCAGCCTTACGTTTTAGCCGTTTGCGTGATGAAGCAGTTCACAATTTCATTCGCAAATGCTGTGAATCAGCAGTTAACGTTTTCCTGAGCAGCAATAAAGTTAATGTTAAAGGAATTATTTTAGCTGGACCTGCTAATCGCAAAAATGAATTTTTTGAATCTAACATGTTAGACCCGAGAATCAAAGAACAAATCATTAAGGTTTGTGATCTTAGTTATGGTGGTAACGCAGGACTAAAACAGGCAATTTCAATGAGTCAGTCAACACTAGATGATTTAGAACTAATTAAAGAGAAACGATTGCTAAATAAATATATGGGTGAAATTGCACGCGATACAGGCTTATACTGTTTCACTATTAATGATGTAAATATAGCTCTGGAAGCAGGTGCTGTTAAAAAACTAATTGTTTGGGAAGAAATTGATCTAAAACGAGTGCATTATCGCGACACTAATGGCGATAATACTAAATATATCAAAAACAATCAAACTGTGCCTGAAGCGCTAGAAATTTACAGCGAAGAGAATTATGTTGATTGGATTAGTGAAAATTACAAACAATTTGGGTGTGAACTACATTTTGTAAGCAATAAAACATCAGAAGGCAGCCAATTTTGTGCTGGTTTTGGTGGTGTTGGTGGTATTTTACGTTATGTCATGGACTTCAGCATATATGGCGAACCCGAATTTGATAACGCCAATCATGACGATTTTGATGATTTTATATAAACATTGCCGATTCCGTAAATTTACAGGAGCAAATTAGCGATAACAAAATATAATTTACTGAGTAAATTATATGTGTGCACACATAATTCTGTTACTAATTATTATTTTGTTGCTATTTTTGTCAACAAAAAACAATCATGAAAACTTTATTGCTTTTGGTATACCTAAATTACAACCTGGGGAAAAACCAGCCCAAATTGTACCTATAAACACACGATATCCTAATTACTAAATTGCCCAAAGTCAATTAAACTGTTAATTTTTTTTAACAGCTACATACCGTTTATATAAATAGTTGCCGGCAACAACAACTGTTGCGACAACTGCAGTTACTGCTAAACCTTTAGCGACATTTATTTTAGTTAATTCTGGCATTATTCAATCTGAGATTTTTATTTGCCAAAATACAATCTATATTGTTCTGCGGTTAACTTATGGCTTATATGAGGCTTAAGTAACCGCTTAAATTCTACTTTATAAGTATCAACAATCGCTTCAGCCTTGTCTGTTAAAGCTGTCAGCTTGGCAACAGGCTCACCCCGGAATTTGGTAATCTCGTAAGTATCTTTTGCACACCGCAGCAATTCAAGATCTGGAAAAGCTTTTTGTGGGTTAATTACTGTGTAATAATGTGAACATCCACCAGTAATTTGCCATTCACCAAATGGGCTATAGATCCTACTAACATTGCCGAATTTAGAAATGTGGATTTTAAGCCCATTTGTACGGTTATAATAAGCATTTGGAAAAGATGACAAATGTTGTGCGCAGGAAAAATACGTGCCTGGGTAACTGTCACTGTTGATAATTCGTTCAATATAGACGCCAATCTCAATCATTGTCTGCAATAACAGCCGATACTCGTTAGACATAATACCAATTTTGTGATTCATTTTAATTAAGCTTCCATGTCCCGGACGGGGGTCCGGTCAGATAGTCAAAAAATATTATTGATTAATTATTAATTTAAAAACAACTTAAAAACAACTCTAATGAAAAAGTGTGAAAGAATTTGATTTACATGTAAATTAAAAATATTATTTACAAATTATTTTCGCGATCGCTCTTGTAGTATAATGGTATTATGCCTGTTTCGTAATCAGGTGATCTTGGTTCGATTCCAAGCAGGAGCACAGGCAATCAAAGTATATATCAGCAATCCTTTTTGTGGTTCAACTCCATACTTCCCCATTTTATGTTTTTATGGGGAAGATTCGGTTAAAAATATATACTGTGTCTAAGGTAGTGTTAATCCTTATTGGTTGGGAGACTAGTTTCGAAAACTAGTGCCAGAAATGGCTTGCAGGTTCGATTCCTGTCATTACCACATTTAACAAATATTTATTACAATAAATTATTGCAATAAATATATGTCGGATTTTAAGTCTTTGGAAATATTCAAATCAAAAGAATTCAAAAACCTGGTGAAATGTCTCAAACAGAAAAATTGTGTTGATAAAAAGTTTTTGTCAGTCTACGATAAATTAACTCAAATGAAACCGGTTGATCCATTTGATACTCCCAGAGTATTGGAAATGTTAAAATTATTTCGAGAATTAACCGAGTTAACATCTAAACAACGGGATTTAGAATGTAAATATAATAACTGCCTCAAAGAGACAATTACTTTTGATAAATATGGATCACAAAAAATCATCAAAGATATTAATAAAACAGAAAAAATCATTGCACAATTAGGTAAAATGAAACAATTAGCCAAAAAAACAGAAAAACGTTAGTAAATTGGAAAACAATTATTTCATGGACTACCCCCTGAAAGATTGTAAATTTTACTTTTATTTTCTTTTAAATTTAAAAGAAAATAAAAGACAAAAAATTTTTCTCAGAATTCTGATTGTTTCAACATATTACGCAATTCAACCAAATTATCAATAACTGTTGACAATTTTTGACAATCTGCTGATTTTTATTATCATCAATAACTTTTTCGACATGACAAATAAATATTAACCAATTATTGAATTAACAACAAAAAATTTAATGAAAATCTTACTGACCAGCAAAAGCCCGTTGAAAATTCAGTCAGTTAAACAATGTATTAATACAAATAATGATTACATTGAAACTATTACAACTAACGGCGTTGAACAACCAATTGGGGTTAGGGGTACTCAAGATGCAGCGATGTATCGTTTAGAATGCGCTAAAACAAGCGATTTATCAACCTATGATATTGTATTATCTGTTGAGAGTGGGTTGAATGTTAACAAAGAGAAATTAACAGTTACAGATTTTGTTGTGGTGTTACTGTATATTCCTAAGGCAGATAAAATTATCACCAGAGTTGGCGGTTATCTAACCACAGTCAGTGATAAAGATACAATTGAACAAATTAACAGTAAAACCTCATTTGGTAGTCTGGTCCATAAACAAAATCCTGATATTCCTGCTAATAATTGGGGCGAAGCATTAGCAGGTGTTTCACGTGTTGATCAAATGGCTGATGTAATCATTGATATTTTACAGGTTCATGATTTATTTAGTGCTTGCACGGTCTATCAAGATTTTCCGCGACCTGGAATCAAATTTCTTGATGTGATTTCACTATTTAGCGATCCAAACATGTTACATATACTTGAAAGAACCACAGAATCATTGATTTTAGACAATACTGATGTTATTTTAGGTTTAGATGCCCGCGGATTCATTCTTGGCGGTATTTTAGCATCATATTACAATATCGGATTTGTTCCGGTTAGAAAAGCTGGCAAATTGCCAGGAGAAACATACTGTGTTAGCTACACCAAAGAATACGGTGAAGACATGTTTGAACTTCAAAAATCAGTTGATCTCACTGACAAAAACGTCTTAGTTGTTGATGATATTTTAGCTACTGGAGGCACTGCATATGCAGCGGTTCAGTTGGCAAAATTAGCTGGTGCCAAACAAGTTCACAGTCTGTTTATTGATAAAGTTATGGAACCAAATTTTCATTTTGGCGATTATTCTGTTATTTTTGGTGCACCTGGTCGCCATTGCACAAATTAACGCAAACTAACCCGAATACATTCATATTCAACATCTTCACTGTGATAAACACCACTACCTGCTTCACTCAAATCAATATCTACATTATCATGGTTATAATCAGGTTCACATTCCTCTAAATATTCCATATCGATCAAATTAACTTCGCCATCTTGCGATTTGTAAATATCATCAAGTTTGCAATCCTTATCCAGTTCAACATTCAGTGTTTCGCGCCATTTATAACCACCTAATTGCCATACAAACGGTACATAAACAGTAAAATATTCTAGCTTAAAGTCTTTTTCATCAGTTACATCAATTTGGTTAAAACTTTCACAATCATTCATTAATAACACTACTGCGTTGCCCTTGAGTAATTCTCTGATTGTCTTTTCTTCTGTTATACCTATAACACGCCACGACTTATCAATATCATCAATACATTGCTTTGTTGAATTAACAACATCTAGTTGATCTTGAAGCTGTTGACGCAACTTTTTTAGTGTACCGCTTTCAATTTGCAATTTAGACCGTAAATTTAACAGGGTACTAGCATGTTCAGCTTTGGCTGAATCAATTTGATTTACGATTTTACGCAATTGTTCCATTAATACTATTTTTAGTGTTTCAATTATTATGATTTGCGATGAAATATCGTCTTGGCGATATTTCAAAAAGCAAAAATATCGCCAAAGCAATATTTTTGAAATTTTCTCACTCAAAATTTTTACCTTTTATTTTCTTTTAATTTTAAAAGAAAATAAAAGTAAATTTCTCACTTTTTCAGGGGGTAGTCTATGAATTTTATTTTCTTTTAAATTTACTAGATAACATTCCGCGATTAATTGCCATTTATTGAATTCCAACGGGATGGAAACAGATCTTTTGTAGATTTATTCCGATAATCAGGACCAAACCATCGTTTAGGATAAAAAATAAGTTTATCCTGATGTTGATTAAAATATGCGCCCCACCAGCTAAATGTACTATTAGCAATAATATTATGTTGACATAGTGACATTAACAGCAATTGTTGCCAATCTGTAAGCTGATGATTAACCGGTTGAAAACGTAGTTTTGGATATTTTTTTTGAAGTTGTTTCAAAACCTTGTTAACCTTATCATTGTCTTTGTATTCATAAAAATATAAAATTTGCCAGTTATCACGTTTAGTCATTTTTATCAATTTATCAAGTGCAAACTGGTAATATTTAAAACTCATAACTGGATGATAATTCTGTATATTGGCAAAATCACCGATTCTAAAATGTAAACTGCAATAATCATCTGGATTAAACTTAACTTGGTCACGAAGTTGTTTTTTATAACGCCAAAGTTGCAGCAACTTGTAAATGTGTTGTTTGTTGTGTTGAAAATATTTATGGCTCTGAAAATAGCCCCAAAGTTTGATATTGTCAGGTTTTTTGGGTAGTTTAATAGGTGAATAATGAAAATTAGTCTCTCTGACTTTGTGTACCCTGACTGGTTTTCGTAAAAATTTGCGAAATCCCATTAGAAAATCGTTCCAATATGTTTTGGTCCGATGACCATGCAAAATATCACGTTTTTCAAGATAAAAATCTATTTTATTATCAACAGAACAGGAAACTAAGGCAAAAATTTGAAATAACTGGTTACCTAAACCACCCTGGATCTCAACAGTTATGTCGTTCATATATTTATCAATCAATATTTTTCTGTTAATAAATCATCAAATATTGACGTATTTTTAATATTTATTAATTTAGCAATATTTAACTGTTAGAAAACAAAAAATCAAAAAAATGCTGTTGTTCGCATCGCTGACCTTTTAACCCTTTTAAAATTTTAAAAGAAGTTTTAAAAGGGTTAAAAGACTGTGCCTACTAAATTTTAAAAGACGTTTAAAAGACCACCTTTTAAATTCTTTTAAAATTTTAAAAGAGTTTGTAAAGGCAACTTTTAAATTAAAAGTAAAATTTTAAAAGGCGTTAAAAGTAACAGCGAGAGGTTAGCGATCGCTGATTTTATTAGTCCGCATGGTCTTAACGACACTGATAGTGCAAAAAAATCATTTTCAACTTTTTTTTAAAAATCGAGCACGTTTTGTGGGAACACAAAATGAAAAGAAATTAAAAGAATTTTAAGGGTAATTATGGTTCATGTGAGTTTACGCGCGCGCGCGCGCATCGGTGCACTAAAAAAAAAGTGAAATTATGGCGCAGATTTTGAAAAAAATGTTGAAATTTTCGTAAGTTTGTTACAGAAAAAACCCTCAGACTAAGTTTATCCACGAATAAATTTAACCCATTTTCATAAACCTTTTATTTCGCGGGCTTTTTTAAAGTAAAATAATCGATGTATAATTTCATACCCTTTTAATTATCCATCATCGCTAAATTTTTTTTCCGATGGACCTTTTAAAAATTTTTCAAATTTTCTTTTGGTTTGTTTTAATTCTTCTAAAATTTTTGAAAGAATTTTCATAAATGATCCGGATAAGCTAATAAAAACTAATCAACTAGCTTATCCAGGTAACACTAGTCAAAATTTCAATTTGTTAGTACGGCACTTTAAAAACGATGAAATAGCAGGACTGTTTAACAGCATCACGTTTTGTGTTCCAAATTTTTGCTTCCACTTCTATCCACTTTGTTCAAATCTTTTGAGTTAGTGAGCTCAAAAGGCTAGCCTTTTGAGTGAATTTTTTTTGCCTTTTCCATTTTCATAAAATCCAGGACTTATTTGAAAACTTGTTTTCTTTTGATTTTTTCTATTAATTTTAAAAGGCAAAAAAAATTTCAAAAGGCTTCGCATGGATAGTTAGAAAAAAGTTAGATGGATAGCCGGATTATCAACTAGTTCAAACTGGTCGATGATAAGCTAGCTTGCATTATCCACACTATTATCCAGGATAACGACTATCCGGATTCATGCAAGGTGGAAGGGCTTATCCAGACTTTTTATCCAGAGAAAAGAAAAATAAAAGTAAACAGTGTATACTGTATTTTTCTTATGTTAAAAGGCTTTCTTTTAGCCTTTTAATAACCGATTTTCACAGTATATACTGTATTTACTTTTGTCAAAAGAAAATTCTTCTATCCGCGGATAGAAGAATTTTCCTTGTTTTTCCTCGAAAAACATGGTTTCCAAAAACGTGCTCAGTGTATACTGTATTTTTTCATTTTTAATCCAAGGATTATCACGAATAATTCCGAAACTCCGGATGGATTTGTGCACTAACAACAAGTGTATAATTTTATACATAGCACTGAACTAATTAACAATTTTTTTAATCAGACTATCTCGATCTGTGTTTATCCATTATCGACAAGCGGCTGAACTAGTTGATTTTAAAAGTAATTAAAAGTAACAGCGACCAAAAGGGTTCTATTATCGCCAAGCCTTTTAATTACTTTTAAATTTATTAATGTCCGCAGCTTGTCGAAAGTGAACATCAGCAGCCGAACTAATGAGCAAATTTTTTATTTTATTATCAATATGTTGATCAGAACAAAAAATCGTTCATTAACTCGACTGCTAATATTCACTTTGTTCAAAAACAGAAGAACTATTACCGTTTTTTAAATACGACAATAATCTATTGTTGCAACTTAAAAAATGTTGTCTAGTTCGACAGCTGATGTTCACTTTCGACAAGCCGCTGAACTAGTGGATTTTAAAAGGTGTTAAAAGGCTTCGCGATAAAAGGGCTTCTATTGATCGCTGTTTCTTTTGTCTCCTTTTATTTTTATTACCGTTAGCGATAATCCAGTGGACAGTTACAGTGAACTAGTGGTTAATATTTATGATATATACAATGGGTTATTGTATCGTTAAAAAAACGCAACTAACTCTATTGACGTTATCGACTTTGTTCAAAAACGGCAGAGTTAGTTGCGTTTTTTATTGTAGCAATAATTTGGTGTTATAATCTAATATATGTTGTCTAGTTCGACTGCTGATGTTCACTTTCGACAAGCCGCTGAACTAGTGGATTTTAAAAGACTTTAAAAGAGTTCGGGAGATAGTGTGATCAAATTTGGATTAAACAATATTTTATTAATGTTATAAATTAATAACACGGTAGTTTAACAACAAATTCAGATCCCACAAAATGCGCATGCTAAAAGTTTTTCAACAGTACAATAATACAAAAAAGTTTAATATTGAACTGATTTTACTGCAAATAATTGGGAAACAATACGGCAAAAAGCAAAAATATCTCCGAAGCGATATTTTTGAAATTTTTCACAGAATTTTTATTTTCTTTTATGAGCCTTTTGAGGTAGGTGGATAGAATTAGTGAATTATCCGGAATTTTTCAAAGTTCTGGACTACCCCCTGAAACAAATTTTTTCCTATTAAATTAATACCGATTTATTTTTGTTTATTTTTGCGTTGCCACATAGTAACATCAATCATGTATGGATTACCATTAAATAATAATGATTTTACAGCTGTTTTTTTACAACCGAGGTCAAGATGATGATAACCAAATACTTTATATTTAAAATTACCATTTCGCAACTCACTTAAGCCGTCAGATTCACATAATTTAGGGTTTCTTTTGCGCCGCAAGAATATTTGTGTGTTGTTTTTACGGTTGCTGTGTTTACTGTTAGTTTTATGAAATAAAGCATGATAAAATCCTTTACGATACTCCGGACGTGATTTATGATTAACCCTAACAGTCATCTCACAATCTTCACTACCCCACCCATAAAAAATATTGCTGTGACCATTAACTAATTCATATTGGTGTTTTGAAAACAATGTCACACCGCCATAATTATACTGCATATTATATCGATTCATAAATAATCGGGCTGGCACACTTGGAAAATTATAATCACTATTGATCGGTAACAAATCAACATCATGGAAACAAAAATAATCAAAGTGATCTTTGAGTAGTTCAAATCCAACATTAAACAGTGCTGCTCGATTAAATGGTTTTTGATCCCTTTGGTGTATCACGAATATTTGATGTTTAAAATGTTGCAAATAACTGCTAAGTCTCGGTATAAATGTTTTTAAATGTTCCAGTCTGTCTCTATAAGGAACAATTATAGCTAATTTTTTATTTTTGTGTTTGGGTTGCTGTTCATAAATTTTAAATCTGCGTGGCACAATTGGTAAACGACGATGTTTTCGCATATGTTTTCGTCGTTTTTTGCGCGCTTCAATTTGACGTTCTTTATTCATATAAATAATCCATTGATTATATTGCGATTAAATTATTGTTGACAATAATTTAAAATTATCAACAAATAACAATAATGTATCAATGTCATTATTGCCGACTTAAAACATTTGATCGGCGTTCACATTTAAATCAACATCAAGACAAATGTATTTATCGCAAAGCACCCCGAATTTCCAAAAAAAAAACATTTATGACTGAAAAAAATCGAGGTATCATGGAAATTGTACAGAGTATCAAGCAAGATTTAAAAAAAACCAATAACCATCTTGACACGATCAAAAGAAAAACTGAACGCGAACTTGAAGATATGAAAAATAAAACTAAACAAGAGCTCGAAGACATGAAAAAAACAACTAAGGAAGAATTAGCTGATATTAAAAAGAACGCTCAGACCACAATTATTAATAATATTAACAATTTCAACAATATTAACATTACCAAAGAATTACCCACATCATGGTATGATGCACTAGTTACTAAAATGGGTAAACAATCTGCTGTTAAATTATTAAATAATTGTTCATCTGACGGTAATATTGTTAAAATTTACACTGAATTATTTCCATCACGCCGGATTAATGATAATCCTGTATTTTATGAAAATAAAGAAGGTTTTAAATATTTAGATGATAATAATTTAGTATCAGATGATAAGATTATTTTTGCCATTGCAAAAAAAATCCAAGCAGCTATGCTATATGCAACTAATGAACTAATTACAGAATCGATCAAACTCAATAAAACTGCACAGTTATATGACGTTTATGATATAGGTACCATGCAAAATACTGCAATGGACCTGAGTTTTATTGAGCAACAACTTAGCAACTATATCCAGATGGAACTAATCGGATAGATCATCGGCTGACGACGGGCACTGAAAAAAATGAACCCCAGATAGTAGTTCTATGTACTGTTATTTTACCCCGGCTGCCGTGACCATCCTGATTAACGCATTTACTAAACAATTGAAGATCGCACATGTTGATGACCAATACCAATTACTTGATCTTATCAATACAACAAAGGCGGATTGTAATGAACCTGAATGGTTGCAGGTAAAGAAGCAATTAGATGCACTACATAACATGTCTCAAGCTCCCGATGGTGTTATTGAAGATTTTGAATGTGATTTTGCTGATGCTGAAACAGATTTGTTTATAATGTATTGTGTTGCAAAGGCTCAGGCAACATAAACAATTAATTACTTTGCGGCATAAATTAAATTATTGAAGTTTAATAAAAAATAAATAATGGAAGCGTTAATTTATGACATGGTTGAGCTGTTAAAAAAACATTATCAAATGCACACTCTCCATAGACAAAAATCCAAGGCGCTCGAAGAACAGCTTCGCGACTTATCTAAACTAATATCTCGCGATCTGCTAGCTGAAACTGAAGAGGTACAGGAAAATTACTTATTTTTTCATGACTTAACTATGGATGCCCAACAAGAATTTTTGGAACGGCATAAATTAGAATATGAAGACATTAATTCTGAATCTGCTATAGCAACTTATACATTAATCAAAGAGCATTAGCACAAGCTGCAGTCACGCTACCACAACACGCAGCTTGCGTTGGACAGTAATGATCATAAATTTTGTTGTGATCGTGATGATTATATGGTTTTTTGTGTTTTTTGTGTTTTTTGTGTTTTTTGTGTTTTTTCATCGCTTTCATTAACTTGAGTTTAAAATTATATTCACAATCCAGGTTGGCTGTAATTAATATCGCTAAAATCAATAATAATAGCAGAAAATAAACGTGTTCTTCGTTCATATATTATTAATCAGAATCTCCATCCATTTCATCTAACATTTCAACTAACGATGGACTCATTAGATTATTGATATCTATCACTAAGTCCAACAACATTGTTCTCCAACTTTGACTTGCATTCCGTAATACCTCGCGCAATCCTCTAATTTGGGTACTCATCACTGTGTTTTTACTGCTATCAACACGATTTTTTGCGAAATCAAATAATTTTGCATCATCATTCTTGATTGCGAACATCATCACATATCCTAATCCACTGTTATGCCAGATGTACATTGCTATTTGATGGACCATTTCTGTGGACATTTTTATAATTTGCATTTCTTTGATTGATTTTTGCGGAATTTGATAATGCGTAGGTTTGTATCGATCAATATAATATGGCAGCATTTTTATGTTATGACTCGAAATAAAATTCAAAAGGCTAGTATTACCGTGAATATTGACAATTTTGCTTAGTTGATTAACAACTTCAGTGTTATTATGAATATGAGCAAATTCTAATGCAGTTCCAAAAAGTTCTTTGTTGTTTTTTACAAGTATAGTGTTCGGGAAATCAATTCTGTCAGGATTAGCTTTGATTTCTTTTATCAAAAAAGGAGATAAGCTGTTATTATAAGTAGCATAAGCTAGTGTCATATTTTGTGCTTGATGGGTTGCACGTGAATATGTGACTGAAATAATCCATTTATCTGATAATTCCGCAGCTATAATTGCTAGCATTGAATTGAAGTATTCATTTGTATTGTTTATAATATAGGTTTTAGCAGCTTCACAGAAAAAATGGTTGATTAATCTAATATTGACAATGCTTCTAGCATCAAAAAAAGATAACAGATGCTTGCAAATACCATCGTCTATTCTATCCATAAACATAAATTAGTTGATCAATTTATTATGCAGCCAGAAATTCTGCCAGAAATAATTTCTTGCGAATATTTTGCCGTTAAATTAATGTTAAAAAATGATTATAGTAATTAGTATGGTTCTTATTGCATCAATATTTGGCACGATTTTTTAGTAGGCTGTGTAGTTGCGCTGATTTTTTCTAAAACAGCTAACAAAATCACTCGAAAACTGGCAATATCAAAAAGAAGAAAATGATAGACGAAATGCAATGTTTTGGTGGGCATAAAATTATCACTAGTGTTTTCAATAATAACTTTGGTTTGCGGATAACACAAACTAAATTAAATATTGATAAAATTAATGATTATTGTCAAAGCCATAGGTGACATTGGTGTTTATGACCCTGATGTCAGGAAATTGGTGAATAAATTAAATAATGGACAAGAATTCATTGCTATACTTGGCGATAATTTTTATCCATACGGTTTGCAGAACGATGCACAAGTTAAAGCATATTTAGAGACATTCGCTAAGGTGAAAACACCTATTTATCCGATTTTAGGTAATCATGATTATAGCAATGCAGATGTCAGGATGCAGATAAAGTTTCCATATTGGTCAATGCCACACTACTATTATTGTAAAATTTATGATAATATTGGTTTTTGGTTTATTGATACGCAACTTTTAGATCCAGGTGATAAACGTGATAATAATGTTTTTATGAATCTTTGGCGTTCACTAGAAATGGTACATGGTGATGTGGAAAGAGCAGCAGAATATCAATTACAATGGCTAACAAATAGCCTACAAAGACATAAAAAACTTAAATTCAAAGTGGTTTTTGGTCATTATCCTATATTTACAGGTGGAATTCATGGTGATAATATTAAATTAGTGCAAAAATTACTGCCGTTATTTAAAAAATTTAATGTAACCACATATATTTCAGGTCATGATCATAACTTGCAGCATATTCAACGCAATGCTAACGGTTATAATTTTCATCAATATATTAGTGGTTGTTCAACTAATCAATGTGCCTATGATAAAATCATGAAAAAACATGGCTTGCAATTTTTTAGCAGTAATCCTGGTTATATTAAATTGCGATGCACCAAAAAGACATTAAATATTAGTTTTCATGATATTGATAATCAAACAGTTTACAGCAATCAACATAAATAAATTAACACAACAAATGTGTTAATTTAATTATTTTTGCGGCTTAGATTGCGTTAATGCAATCTAAAAAGATGTACTAAATAAGTTAGTTGCAGGAGCAGGAGCAGGAGCAGGAGCAGGAGCAGGAGCACTTGTGCCTACTGGCAATACAGTTTTGCCAGTTAAAATAACATATAAACAATAAGCTGCACCAATGCCCGAGAAAATACAGGTTAAAATGTTGCCAATTTCTTTTTTTCCCTGTGTTAATAATATGATACTGCCAATAAAAACAAGTGCACAAAAGATTAAACCAAATACTAAGAGATTCATTATATAATCCACTTGAATTTTAATTTGCGCTGGCACAAATTAAATTGGAAACATTATTTTGATGTTTTTTCAACCAATTTATTATATACCCAAAAACTAGTACCATTTACAATAAATGCACGGACAATTACAGTGTTAAGTCCATGCCAAAAATTACCCATAGCTAATGCTTGCTTTAATGTCATTGTTGATGAAGCTTGGATCCTAGTTTTTACTACATCTACAGGATATGTGACAATCCAACCAGTGACACCTGTCATTGCTCCTGCTAATCCAGGATGGAAATTATAATTATCGCGTAATTTGTGATAAACATAAAAATACAAGGCCATTGCTGGACCTTCGCGCAACATAGAATATTGTAATCCACGATACATCGGAAATCGCAACAGATTTTGACGCACAGTATTTTTGGTTTCTTTTTTATGAAGTTGACGGTTAATCTTCCAGACATCAAATGGATTTGAAATAAATGACCCTGCAGTACCAGCTATTGCGCCACTTATCAACCAGTTACCAGTATGTTCATGTAAAAAATGTGATAACCCAAAAAAAACACTATTAATAACAGTGTTACCTACCAATGGCGCGGCAACACCGTTATATAAACGTGTATATGGTATGCCATAACTAAGATCGTAGCCTGACTGGCGCCAAACTTTGTATGTATCAAATGGGTGACCAACAATAACTTGTGTTAAACCGGCTGCTGCGCCCCTCAAAATTTCAATGATATCTTGGTTCATATTAATTATTGTATTATTATTCATTTTAGATTGCGCTAGCGCAATCTAAGCTTCAAAAATAATATTTTTAGATTGCTGTGCGGCTTAATTTATTTCTGCAGAAAATACTTATCGCAAAATTTAGCTATTTAATTGATCTTGACTAAATAAATATCAATGCAGCCTGAAAATATGTCAGTGTTTAATTTGGATGAGCTCGCCGAAAAGGGGTCGCATTTTTTGTATGAAAAGTTAGGCGATCATCACCAAACATTTGGTATCCTACGTAATGGGGAAATTGAGTACAGACATTACGGCATTAAAAATGATATTGTCGCTATTGATCAGTTAGAAATCGGGAAAACTTATGAAATTTGTCTATATAACAGGGGCATTCCCGTAAACTTTACAATCACATCATTTAATGACAATAAAGTTACCAGCGATTCGGGAATAACAATTAATGTCCGTGACACACTCTGGTACTTGTTACCCGAAACCGAACCCGAAACCGAAACCGAAACCGAACCCGAAACCGAAACCGAA
>Ga0129342_1000733_pt1 | contig 14544 bp, 18 predicted proteins | sample CPBDNA_5_FD_94426 | JGI IMG/M metagenome (GOLD analysis project Ga0129342, IMG submission 94426) | Freshwater to marine salinity gradient microbial communities from Chesapeake Bay, USA - CPBay_Sum_15_0.2_DNA | ecosystem: Environmental > Aquatic > Marine > Coastal | place: USA: Chesapeake Bay...
GGTATTGTTGATACCGATATGATTGCAGCGAATGCGGTTACGGTTTCAAAACTACCGACGTCAATAGATTTAAGTGGAAACACCGTAACAATGCCTTCGGGTAGGGTGGTAGATGTAGTTACTAATGTTTTCACTAGTTCTGGATCTGGTGACTCAGTATCTTTTACCGCAACAGGTCTTAGTGCATCAATCACTCCTAAAGCAACGGGAAACAAATTAGTCATTGTGGTTTGTCAATTTTTGGGTAGGTCACCATCAACTCACGCCCGACTTGATTTTGGAATTGCTAGATCAGCTCCATCAAGTTCAACCATAGCAAGACAATATTATGTAGGGCATGACGGTAATGTTGGATCTGTATGGCAGTTTATAAATCCAATTGTTGGTGTAGATACAGCTGCTTCTACTGCTACACATACTTACTTTACAGAAATCAGAAAAGCTAATGCAACAAGTTACGAAGCTAATAGCTGGTGGGCAAATGGATATGGAGCATCTTCAAATAATTACATGATTATTTATGAGGTAGAACAATAATGATCAAAATAGGTGATGCTTTAAATGCGCTATCTGTTAATGAATGGACTCTTACGGGCGAGCCTTCAAATGAAACAGAATTTAACTCTATGTTCAAAAAAGTTATTGGGGTTGATGTAAATGATCGAGCTGAACTGTCATCAAATCCTAGCGACTTTGGGATTACTTGGTCTCAAGTAAAAGCTAAATATGATGAGTTAGTCGCAAAAGAGCCACTCAAAGCCGACATCGAGCAAGCGAAAAAGTTATTGGCTGAGTCTGATTGGGTTGTCGTGAAGATTGCTGAAATGAATCTTGAAGGCACGGACGTAAGCGGTCAGTACCTTGACATATTAAGTCATAGAAAACTTATGAGAGAGCTGATTAATTTAAAAGAAACGGAGATAGCAAATGTCTAAAATTGCTTTAACTCCCAACGCTAGTGGCACAGGTACGCTAACCATTGCTGCGCCTAATACGAATACAGATTCAACGATTAATCTTCCAGATTCTGCTGGTTCATTTGTAACAGCAGATACGTCCGGTAACGTTGGGATTGGTACGAGTTCAACTTCTTATAAGTTGGATGTTCAAGGGACGCCGGGCTCCAATCCGATAGCATTATTCAAAAATACAGCAGCAAGTGGAGAGGCAACATTGAGGTTGCAAACAGCAGCTAATGATAAAGCGGTTGTTGAATACTACACAAATGGAAACGGCAACTGGAGGGCAGGTCCGGGAATAACAACTGCGGGTGCTTTTGAAATAAATAGCGTTACCGCTGGCGCAACAAGGATGCTTATTGACTCCAGTGGTAACTTGCTGGTAGGAAGAACTGCTCCGGGAACTATTAATGTTGCTGGAACTTGCATTGTCCCAGATGGTTCAATAATTATTGAAAGAGACAACAATCAACTTATGTCTCTAAATCGCCTGAACGGAAACGGCACACTTATTCTTTTTCAGCGAGGTGCAGGGAATGTTGTTGGTAGTATTGTAGGTAATACTTCATCTACTTCTTATAACACTTCATCAGACTACCGCCTCAAAGAAGATTGGCAACCAATGTCAGGCAGCATTGATCGTGTTAAAGCACTCAATCCTGTCAACTTTGCATGGAAGGTTGATGGCTCAAGAGTTGATGGATTCTTAGCACACGAAACACAAGAGGTAGTTCCTGAAGCAGTTACTGGAACTAAAGATGCAGTAGACGCTGATGGAAATCCAGAATATCAGGGGATTGATCAGAGCAAATTAGTACCACTATTAACTGCTGCGTTAAAGGAAGCAATTACAGAAATTGAATCACTAAAAGCTAGAGTAGCTACATTGGAGTCAGCATGAGCACACTTAAAGTAGACGCGATTGTAGATTCGAGCGCGGGAAACACAACCACGATCAATGGTGTTACGCCTACTGCCTATAACACTATGGGCAAGAACCGCATCATTAATGGTGCTATGGAGATTGACCAGAGGAATGCGGGAGCGAGTGTTACTCCATCAGCAAACGTATACACATACACAGTTGACAGATTTTCTGCATATTGCAACCAAGCATCTAAATTTACAGTTCAGCAATCAACTACTGCGCCTACTGGATTTATCAATTCATTGTTGGCTACTTCTTCATCTGCATACTCTATTACAAGCACAGATATTTTTGTACTTGACCAAATGGTTGAAGGCTTGAATTGTGCGGATTTAGCATGGGGGACTGCAAGTGCAAAACCAGTAACTTTATCTTTTTGGGTTCGTAGTTCTTTGACAGGAACATTTGGAGGTAGCATACAAAACTCCGCACAAAATCGTTCTTACCCATTCAGTTACACAATATCATCGGCAAATACGTTTGAGCAAAAAACCATCACAATTGCTGGTGACACATCTGGCACTTGGTTAACTACAAGCGGTATTGGTATGCGTGTTTATTTTGGTTTGGGATGTGGTTCAGTTCAATCAGGAACTGCTGGTGCATGGGCTGGTGCTTCTTATTATTCAGCCACAGGCGCAACCAGCGTAGTCGGCACATCCGGAGCAACCTTTTACATCACAGGCGTCCAACTAGAAGCTGGCTCAGTAGCTACTGAGTTTGAGCGCAGACCTTATGGCACTGAGTTGCAGTTGTGTCAGAGGTATTATGAAAAAGTGACTACGGGTGGTGGCGGAGTAGTAGCTATTGGTCATGCTGTAAATTCTACTGCTGCTGTTTCTTGTATTCAATGGTCTACAGTTAAAAGAGCAAGTCCTACTATTACTACAGTTGGAACTCCTATAGCTAGAGATGCTGGAGGAAACAGTATAGCAGGTTCAGTTAATACTGAAGATAGTAATCCCGGTTTATGGCAATTTAACATTACAGTATCTGGCGGATTAGCTGCTGGAAACGCAAGTCAATTAAGATTTTCAGGTGGTTACTATGCAGCTAGTGCGGAGCTTTAAATGTATAAATTAACAAAATCATCATACGAACAAGCAGAAAGTACAATTATTAAAAGACTTTCTGACAACGCCTTCATTCCCTTTGATCCAGACAACACAGACTACCAAGAGTATCTGAAGTGGCTGGCTGAAGGCAATACACCTGAACCTGCGGATAATTAAATAGCAATGGCTAAAACTAAATTCAGTGAACACACAAAACCAGTGCCTAAGCGCAATAAGTTAAGCAAGCGCAAGAAAAAAGCGCGTATTGCTCGTAAAGCTAGGGCTAAGAGTCCGTTATTTAGATGAGTACCAAATGGAAGACTTAAACCAACAGATTGGTCGGCTTGAAGCTCAAGTAGAAGAACTTCAACGTCAGATGTCAGAGATGCGACAAGACATTAAATGTCTCTCTAATCTTATGACCAAATGGAAAGGAGCCGGAGCCGTATTACTAATCCTTGGCGCCTGCTTTGGTTGGATCGCGGACCTCGCTACCCGATATTTTAGATAGGAGTTTAAATGGCAATACCGTTTCTAAGTGCTTTAATTGAACCAGTAACCGGACTTTTAGATAAGGTCATAGAAGATAAAGACCAGAAAGCGAAGTTAGCTCATGAAATTGCTACGATGGCGGACAACCACGCGCACCAGTTGGCCTTGGCCCAAATCGAGGTTAACAAAGCGGAAGCGGCTAGTAGCTCAACTTTTAAAGGTGGTTGGAGACCGTTCGTGGGTTGGGTTTGCGGTACTGCCTTTGCTTATCATTTCGTTATCCAGCCTTTGGCTATTTTTGTCTTGGCTTATTACGGACTAGAAGTACCCGACCTACCAGAGTTTGATATGGGCCAGTTAATGACTGTGCTTATGGGTATGTTAGGACTTGGTGGTTTACGTAGTTTTGAGAAGTACAAAGGAGTATCTAAGTAATGAGTTTCATCCTGTCTCAGCGTAGTCTTTCTAAACTTGAAGGAGTTAATGAAAGATTAGTTAATGTGGTAAAAGAAGCTATCAACGTAACCGAAGTTGATTTTGGCGTGATTGAAGGACTACGGACCGAGGCCCGACAGCGGCAGTTAGTTGAAAAAGGTGCCTCTCAGACAATGAAGTCTAAACATTTAGATGGATTTGCCGTTGATCTAGTAGCTTATATTGACGGCAATATCTCCTGGGAACTAGCTGTTTATGACGAAATAGCTGATGCTATGAAGTACGCCGCTGGTAAACAAGGGGTATCTATTAGATGGGGTGGAGCTTGGAATATACCTGACATCTGCGACTGGTCAGGGGATATGGAAGCAGCTATGAACTATTACATAGATTACTGTAGAGCTCAAAACAAGAGACCTTTCATTGACGCTCCACACTTTGAACTTATCTAAGAGCTACGGGTTGTAACCAGTCTTTCCACTGGTCACCCATCACCTGAGTAGATACCTGTTTCTTGTCTCTAAGTGCCTTAACAATCTTAGCATCAATTGTTTTAGGACAGACTATATCGACGTAGACCACGTTATTCTTCTGTCCGATCCTATGAGCTCGGTCCTCTGACTGTAATCTATGTTCTAAGTTATAACTATTAGAATAATACACAACAGTATTTGCAGCAGTAAGAGTGATACCCATCCCTCCTGTCTGTGGATTACCGACAAAATATTTACAGGTTTCATCCTTCTGAAAACGCTCAATAGCCATCTTACGATCATCATCGTTAGTCTCTCCAAAATAAGTTACAAATGAATTAGCCCCGTACTTTTCCTTTAAAGCCGTCGAGATCTGTTTTATATCGGTAACATAGTTTGCCCAGATGATAACCTTATCAGGGGCTTCTTCTAGTACATCTAATAATTCATTTAATCTGTTAGATGGTAGTTCGATTAAGGTACCGTCATCAGCTCTGAAATGACCACAAGTAATCTGATGTAACCTAAGTATCTGAGTCAAGACATTGTCGACGCTTACTACATTGTTTTCAAACATGGCAAAGGCTAATTTACTTAACTCGTTATAAAGCTTCTCCTGTTCTTTAGTAAGTTCAACATACCGATATTGATAGATCTTATCTGGTAAATCTAGACACTCGTCCTTTTTAATACGGTAACTAAATTGTTTAATTATCGACGATAACTCGTCTAGACGCTGGAAACCCACTACCTTCTTAAAGGATCTCGGCCCTGACTGCATGTCCATCATGATAGCATAACGACTACGAAAGCTGTAGTAACTACTGAAACCTAACAAAGCCGGATGTAAGAATTGACACTGGCTGTATAGGTCTAGTGGACTCCTGGTTACAGGTTCACCGGTCAAGATACGACGATACTTAGCTCGTTGGGCTACCTTAACAAGGCTCTTAGTCCTAGCTGCCTGTGGATTTTTGATAGTTGTCGATTCGTCTACCACCATCATTGAGCGTTGGGAAGTTCCTAGAAACTGTCTAACAAATTCAGTACCTCGTTTTGTACTAAAAGCTTCTACGTTAACTAACAATATTCGAAGATCATCACTGGGCCAAAGAATATTTTCTAGACGTTCCTGATCTTTCTTCTTTGGAGAAGCTGTCCAAGCCGCTAACTTAAATCTGACATGGTCTGGTAGGTGAACAGGGAACTCGTTGTACTCCCAGTTCCTGTAAACTCCCTTGGGGGCCACAATGACAACGGAATCTATTCGACCGGTGTCATAAAGCCAGGCGATTGTGTCAACAATGACCTTAGATTTACCCGTTCCCATCTCCATAAACAGAGCAAACTCATGTTTCTCCTTTGAACATTCCCAGACTTCTCTCTGATGCTCAAAAGGGCGGGTTTTAAATGGATAAGTATTTGTATTAGACATAGTATTTGCCGTGATCTCTGTTAATCCTCGGGGTTACATTTCGTAAAACATTCGAGAATTTGGTTGAATTAAGTTAACACCTTGCTTAGCTCTAGTCAAGGCAACGTAAAAGACCCGATGTTCGTCATCTGGGAACTGCTGCATGTATTTATAGGACCGAGCAGCCATGTCGGTGATGATTGCGACATGATCAGCTTCACCGCCCTTAACACCATGGATGGTATTGATCTTGATCCTTGGAGTATTTAACGACTCGCCTTGTCTGTCGGCAGCTAAAAAGTATTCTCTTAGAGTCGGGTTTAACCGATCAAACACCTCTTCCCACGGACCATAATCAACAGGGAGCTCGTCTAAAGTATATAACTTCTCGTCGTCAATATGCTTCATCTTGAAGCCATGAAATCTACGAATGTTTCTAACTTGAGAACCAAACAAGGTCTCACCCTGGCCTAACTTAAACCAGTCTTTGATAGACGCTAAAGCTTTAGACTGTAGTGGTTTACGTGTAGGACTTTCATAGGGAAAACCACTTTGTTCACACAGGCGTTCATAATCTCTAAGAAGATAACTGTTTCTAGCTAGTAATAGCCAGTCCCCAGTTTCTAGTTCAAGATCATCTACTGTAAAGCAAAATCTGACGTAGCCTGCAGCACCACTTGAACTGAATCGTTTGGGTATTCGACTGGTGATATTTGAACTGACTCGAAGTGCCAAAGAATGTACGGCATCAGGCACCCTAAAAGAGCGCTCAAGTACTCGCTGTTTTCCTCGTAACCCGGTAAAGTCGTGTACGCTTGCCCCGGCCCACCGGTAGATAGCTTGATCGTCATCTCCAGCTGCATATATCTCTCCTACGTTTTCAGCAATCTTATGTATAACAGACCACTGTAGCTTACTTAAATCCTGGGCTTCATCGACAAATAAAGCTTCTAACTTTGGTACACTACCTGCGAATAAATACCGTTCTAAAATATCTGTAAAGTCAAGTAAATTATGTTTCTGCTTATATAATTTAAGTGTCTTAGATACTAGTTGTAATTCATCTAGGTTTATATCATCATCAATAGTATCATTAATAACCTCGGATAGTTTAACTTGTTTTATTCTAGCTAAATTATCTAAGAAAAATAATCTATCTCCTAATGGTAAACCTAAGGAATAGGCATCTTCATTTAACCCATGCCCGCTAACTTCTAACCCTAGGATATCACCTAGTTCTAACCAGTTATTCCGCTGCATCATAGCGTTGGTGTTTAAATTTAACTGGTGAAAACAAAAGCTATGAATAGTCCTGAAGTACGGTAACTCTTTAGGACTTAGGTCAAATCTCTCCTGGGCCCGGATCCTAGCTTCATTAGCCGCCTTCTTAGTAAAAGCTAAATAAGCTATTTGATCTGGCTTAATACCTTTGTTTAATTGATCTTCAACAAAGCTCATACCAAAGGTAGTTTTCCCAGTACCTGGCGGGCCAAAGATAATATTCCAATCAGAACGGGATATCATCTACTGGCTCCACATCCTTAGATACTTCAAAGTCACCTTCATGCTGCTTAAATTCTGGTATCGACCAGCAGTTAACACCTTTACCTTTACAGTTAAAGAAATGGTGTTCAGCAGCATTTGCCTTTAAGACAGCAGTTATCTGATGTACTCGATATTCTCTGAAATGCATACGATCTAGATAAGCCATAAGGTCTGCCATCCTAAAGAAATGCTTACCTTCATCAGTCCAAGGTTTACCTAAGATTAATTCATCACGACTCTTAGCTTGCACTCGACCCGTACAAAATCTTTCAATATGCTCGAATAACTGTCCCACTGGACTAGCATCAACAGGAGCATCTATGACTGTAAGATTCTCAAACAAATGGTTGATCAGCTTGTTCCAAGCATTCTCATTCATCTTGTTTGGCATGATGTTTAGTTTCTCCATACAACGACGTTGAAACCGACGTTGATTCTGGAGATCATCTGTATCTAACTCTAAACGTCCACCACCGTCTACATCTAAAAACCAAATAGGTGGAGTGGTATTAAACTTAGTTAGACTATGTATTGCTGGCATATCATTAGCACCGTCAATACCAAACTTGCGCAACTTACAGACAGCTGCATTACAATAAGGAGCAATAGGTGCGCGACTACAAGTATATTGATAGTCTTTTCTACTAGCCGATTTCACCACACCTTGGACCTCGGTACTACCTAAGGGTGGATCCATTAATTTTACATTATACTGTTCTAAGTCCTGTTGCCAGTTGTCAGGATTCTTCTTACGACAATAGACGGCAATGTTAAACAGGCCATTGTTTCTAGTGCCTGCTGGAAAACCTTGTGTTGAAAGATGCTGTAGACAGGGAGGTCCGTCGTCAAATTCTTCTACTAGGGTAGGTACTTGTAATTCTTCTAGTTGCTTTGCACTTAACCAATGCTCCTTAACGCGTTCGACAAAGACCTTATGGGGCATCTCATTACACCACCTTGTCTTACCGAAGTAAGGCATATTGATCCACTGCCCTATATCCCCTCTTTCTGCGAGGATATGTGTCTGTTTCGGAAAAATTTCGCTACCACCAAAACCTAATCCGGCAGCAATCTCTTTCAATTTAGCTTGCATAAGAGAAGCTGATACCCACTCTCGAGTAAACAGGTACAAGTGTACGCCCCCTGATTTTGACTTAGCAGGAAACAGGGGTAATTCATACTTATGTAGCTTTTTATTTATATCGGTAAAATTTAAGCCATCATAAGTATCTACATCTATTGCTCCAAAACGACATTTAGAGTCATCATTTATTGGAATGATTCCAAGAGACTTAACTCCATCGAGATGCTGCTGCCACTTATCTAAAGTAACATCTTCACGCACAGTCTTAGCACGACCTTGTTTTTTACCGTCTGCTCGTTCACTGTTAATCTCGTATTCGCCATGAGCCCTAGTTAAACCTAAAAAGATCTGATTAAATTCTTCAGCAAGGGTCATAGTTTACGAGGAGGGTTTCCCCTCCCCGGCCTCGTTAGAAATGGGTGGCAGAATCCATATCTGATTCAGGAGCTGGTGGCGTAGTCTTAACTTCACCAGCAGAAACAGACTGTCCAAAAGATTTAGCTGTTTGATACAAAGCTTTATCTTCAACTGGACCTTGAATCTCGATCACCCAACCATACCAACTACCCTTGTCGTTTTGTTCGAGTTGCGTGGTTAGTTTATATTGATGGCTATATCTAGCAGGAGTAAACATGTTACCTGCGTTATCAGTAAATTTAATACCTCCCATTAAACTATTCCAACGGCGATTCTTCTTTAACTGTGTACTGCTCATAGTAATAAGTCCCTTGTCGAGACCATTAGCTGTTAGAGCGAGTACAAAGTGGTTAGCTGTTTCAACTAACAGATTACCATTAGAACTAATGAGACGGCCATCAACTTTAGAAGCGTTAGTTACAACTTCTGAATCAATGGTATGTGAACCAACATAACCACCACCTTGTTCACGAGGTCGCCATTCTATGAACTCACGTTTGTAAGCGCAAGGAATAACAATAAGTTCGCTTACACATTCTTCTGTAACGCTGTTAAAAATCTGTCCAGCCTTAGCACCATCAATGGTATCTAATTGTGGACTCATCTTCTGTAGCACACTGAAAAACGGTATAGCATAGTCTTGAGCGGTTAGACCGTCAAAACCATCGTTAGCATCTTCGGCAAAAAATTGTACTGCAGGAAGTTGCTCTTTTTTTATTTGGATCTCACGAGCCATGGATCAATTCTCCTTAATACTTGTTTGTTGCCCTATAAAAACACCGAGTAAGTCCAGGGGCAACGGCTGACCTAACTCGACTTGTTCACGCACAAAAGCACGTAGCGTTTGCGGATGAACTCCAGTCTTATCTGTATATGAAGTACCCTTGTTGATCAATTCAGCCTTGAATTCAGCTGCCTTTGCATCTTCACCTCGACCAAAATCTATGCTGACCGTATTTTTAATTAAGTCGCCATGACCTTGGTCCCTGAGCCAGTGAAGGGCTTCATGATATCGCTCCTTTGGTATAGAGCAGTTATAAAAAGGTTTAACAGAAACTTTCTGTCCTGTGGATAATTCAAAAGAATTCATACCACATTCAGACATAGCCTCAGGTAAATCTACCTGACTGACTTGTTTGTGTTCATCCTTCTTATTTTTCAATTGTGTTTCTAAATCTTCGATCTCTTGCTCTAACTCAAGTTGTTTCTTTGCTAAACCACTGAGCGTAGATAAAGTAGAATCGTCAATGTCAAAAGTATCATTCATCATATCTCCTAAAAATATCAACCTCAATCGGAAAGTAGACTCGCTCTTGTTTATCCCACTTGAGTAGTTTAAATTTACCTCCTGTTACATGACTTGCTATTGCTGTTGCAAGACCAATGGCAGCAGGATCTCCCATACATAACAAATAGTCATGTATCGAAAAACTTCTTAAAACCATGTGCAATCGTCTAACAGTCGGGCCAACAGAATACATAATTTGACCAGGTGGTAAACAAATCTTTATCTTGCCAAACTGCTCAGCAGGAATAAGATTCTTACCCAATGCTTCCTGGACGACGTAAACTGTAGACATCAAATCTCCTTTCTGCAAATATATTAATATTATTTTTATTATCGGGACATATCAGTAGCAAAAATAGTTTCATTTATTTTTTGCCAGTCAAACGGCTTATGAAACAAAGTTTTCGTAACTTCTCTCACATCAACTCTAATCTGGCTATTTATTACCGCTTTAAATGTATCTTTTGCTGCTAATAAATCTTGCCCTTTAATAACTCCAATAGTGTCCTTAACTCTATATACTACTTTTAAATTACCGCCGACACTTATACGTCTTATGAACCAAGCTAACTGGGAACTACGTAATGAGATATAGTTACCAGATCCAGTTTTCAGTTCAATCCAAACTTCAACACCATCATGGCAGGCATTAACGTCAGGTACGCCTACCGAGATAGCATTTTCTATTCTAACAAAATGACCTTGAAGATTAGTTCTCAACAAGGCCCATAATTGGGCTTCCGTTGCCATGGCAATTTTCCAGCTTTAATGTTTGTCCATAGACCCCTGAGTAAGCTTGAAATAGATATGGACTATCCTTTAAAACTTGATCTTTAAAATTAGGATAATCAATCTCACATATCAAATCGGCTATTGCTTCACAAAAGTCAATCTTAAGAATGTGTATCCTAAAAGGATAATCAGCCTCTGTTAATTCAATTATCTCATGGTTTGGAAATAATTCGTTAAAGACAATTGGTTCACGAGACCTGACATACAACCATCGGCCCATTCTATCGTCTTTATCTTCTACAACACTTAAAAAACCATCTTTAGTATATATCCACATTTCATTCTCCTTTTAAATCGCCCCAGTTAGGGCCTGTTTCAACATCCACTTTTAATGGAACATTTAATTGTACACAATTTTCCATCACAGTGGCAATTCTCTGTGCTTCATCACGATCGACAACACTCAAGTCTAGTTCATCATGGACCGTGATATGAGCTACGATACCCTCTTTATATAAATCAACCATTGCCTTTTTCATCATATCGGCACTTGAACCTTGGACCAAGGCATTTAAGGCTTTATGGGTCATTGAACGACGCAGTGGTCGACCTTCCCACACCTTTTCAGCAGCCGTCCTATTTAAAGGCGACTCCCTGTTTGGCCAAGTATTTCTACTGTCAGCAGGTTCAAACATATTAAAGTGCCGCTGTCTACCTAACAAGGTTCTAATCTGTCCACGCTGAGCTGCAGCTTTACTACATTCTGACGCTAGTTGTCTAACAAACGGTACTCTTGAGTGATACTGTTCAAACAAGGACTTTGCTTCGTCCATCTCAAGACCTAGTTGTTGTGATAACTTATAAATACCCATGCCATAAAACATGCCAAGATTGATAGTTTTGGCTTGCTTACGAGAGATACTTGCCATCTCGGCTACCATCTGGTGGAAGTCTGTGGCATTATTGTTATTAAACTGAGTTACAGCTTCATCACTACCACGTAGTCTACGAAGATGCGCGTAATGTAATAAGACCCTAGGTTCTTGTTGACTGTAGTCAAGACACGCCCACTGGGCGCCCTCGTCCGGGAGGAAGAGAGAACGCACCAGCGGCCCCCAATATTCATCCCTGGCAGGGATCTGCTGAAGGTTCGGGGTCGAGGAGGAGAAGCGACCAGACCGAGTGCCATCAGCATCCTTGCGCAACGCGTGGAATTGTGCATGGACTCTGCCATTATACTGCATCTTTAAACAAATGCCTTCAATAAAGTCACGACGCATCTTATTTATTTTTCTAAATTCGACTAGATTCTGACAAAATGGATGCTCATGTGAACTTAACCAGTCAGCAGTAAACGACGGATTACCATTCTGGGTCTTAGGATACCATAAACCTAGTTTTTCAAATGTGAATTGAATGTCCTGATTAGCCCAAGGTTCTACTACTCGACCGGCTATTTCTCGTAATTTATTAAGTAAATCAGCTTCCTTACTCAGTGAATCTTCTTTAAGTAACTCGGCCTTTTCTAGATCGATACGAACACCTTTGAACCGCATGTCCAACAAGATAGGAACTAGGTCAGATTCTAAAAGAAATATGTCCCAAAGGTCATTATCTTTTAAGATCTTTTCTTGTTTCTCCCAAATAAGTAACGGTAGACGAGCATCAGCTTCTGCATAAGGTCCGACATACTTGCTGTGTAGTTTCCAGAGCTCAGACTTCGGATCATAGCCTTGCAGAGTTGCTGCCTCACGTAAGAGCTTCTCATCTTTTTCTTCGTTCAGATAATATTTAGCAAGGTTATTTAAACTAAACCCACCATCGCGTTCCTCGTCAATCAGGGGTTCGGCAATTTGAATATCACGTATTGGCCCATTGACTTGAATACCCGTGGCTCTGAGCCATTCTAAATCATATAAAAGATTAGCTCCTACTTTTGGCTGATTACCACCTAAAGTATCTCGTAACCAGGCAATGCATTGCTCTTTATCTAAGTTACCGCCATCTCTATGACCTATCGGAAAGTATCCGCAAAAGTTATCATCGGCTGCAATAGATACTCCAACTAGTTCACCATCATGCCTGACGCCTCCTGGACCGCTAGTCAATAAGTTAGGATCTCGAGTCTCACAGTCGATTGATAAGATCTTGGCATTAGTTAATTGAGGGAACTCTTTCGGTGGCTGCCACGCTGAGGTCGGCAAAAACATTGACAACTGAGCCATACTCTATCCATTCTCCTTTCCAGATGTTACGTGGTGTCTTATCGATATAGCTCTCAATAAAAACTATACGCTTACAACCAGTATTCAATAACAATTTTGTACAGGTTATACAGGGACTGACCGTGATATAAGCGGTGTAAATACTTTGGGTATTAGCACACTGTAACAGGGCATTCTGCTCTGCATGAATGGCTAAACACTGATCTAGTCCTTGTCCTTGGGGTAAAAGCGCTGCAACGCACGGGTCATCCAAACAGTGATCTGAGCCTCGAGCCACACCATTATACCCAGTAGCAAGAACGTGCTTATCAGCATTAACAAGCACACAACCAACTCGACGCCGACGACAAGTCGCACGAGCACTGACCAATTGAGCCATCGCCAAAAAGTATTCATCAGTCTTCGGTCTTGAATAAACCAGCATCTGCCGCCTCCCATAATAAATAAATTAATTCATCACCTTCAGCGTTGTCAAACTTAGTTAAATCTGGATTAAGTTGCAGGGTCCAATGACCTATGATCTCAGTACAATTTTTTAAGTTCTCCTCGTAAATGTGACCTGAACCAGCATTTAAATACAAGTTACCTAATCGATATTCAACTCCAGTCTCTCGTTTGAGGCCACTTCTCACATATCTAGCGATCATTGACATGTTAAAAACATCATAAGGCCAACCAAGCCATAAGTCAGAACTTCGCATAGTATCAATCACGTACAAATAACCATCTCGAATGATAAACTGAAGGCTAATAGTGCAAGGCACGTCTTTAGTTTCTGGTGGATTTTCACGCCAGATGTTAATGACCGCTTGTCGAGAAGCAGTATCCTTAGACAACAAGTCGATCACATACTCTATTTGACCTCTAATCTTTGGGCCATAGGCGCCAAAGAACGTTACACCATCATCACTAAAATTACTAATCGCATTAGAGTATGGACTAATACTTTCGACTCGATTGTCGCCACTAAGGATCCAAGCGGCTTCAGCAGCCATAAACTTATAACCTAGTTTTCGTTCTTTGACATTAACTATTGGATAGTTCATGTCAGTAATCGTCTGTAAACTTAACCATTCCTTGATATTTTTACCGCGAGGAGCAGCTGCAGTTCCAACAGAAATAACTTTTGCAAGAGCACCTAACCAACTATTAGTCGCAGATTGCATGTTTAAATACCTCCACTAAATCTATTTTGTTAAACCGTTTTACATAAGACGGGTGCGGTGCTTCTTTATAAACATCTAGACCTTGACCTAAAACCATCTCAGTTGCTACTCTGCCAAGAGTAATAATCTTTAATGGCTTTTGCATGGCAATCTGTCTTACGTTTAAATTTAAGCTGCCATCATGGTTAAAGGCATTACACCACATACCCCATTCTTCTTTATAGTTGATCTTATGTAAGGTTTCAGTTAAAAATAAGCTTGAATTGCCATATTCATAGAATGGCCAAAACATCTCACGATACTTTGGATTGACTCGATCACCAACAAACAA
>Ga0129342_1000734_pt1 | contig 14542 bp, 21 predicted proteins | sample CPBDNA_5_FD_94426 | JGI IMG/M metagenome (GOLD analysis project Ga0129342, IMG submission 94426) | Freshwater to marine salinity gradient microbial communities from Chesapeake Bay, USA - CPBay_Sum_15_0.2_DNA | ecosystem: Environmental > Aquatic > Marine > Coastal | place: USA: Chesapeake Bay...
TGCCTACGGGGGTTCAAATCCCTCCCTGCCCACCTTGGAGAGTTGGCCGAGTGGACGATGGCGCAGCACTGGAAATGCTGTAAGGGGGTAACTCCTTCGAGAGTTCGAATCTCTCACTCTCCGCCTTGGGACCGTAGTTCAATCGGTTAGAGCACCGCCCTGTCACGGCGGAAGTTGCGAGTTCGAGCCTCGTCGGTCCCGTTGACAAATTGTTCGATACTATCGTATAATATGTCCAAACCAGGGAGATTAACTCAGCGGTAGAGTGGTTGCCTTACAAGCAATAAGTCACTGGTTCGAATCCAGTATTTCCCATATATAAGTTATGACTGTACCCTTTTTTATTGAAGAACCAATCACCTGGAAGAAGATTCAGGTCCCCTACGATATCGTTCGGTATTGTGATGCTTTCACTCTTGATGCCGATAGAGAAGATCTTCGATATATAGATTGTGTATGGATGCACATGGGTTACTATGGTGTACCTAAACATGTGATGAAAGCAGTACGAGACGAATGGAATCCGCCAGTTGTTCCTGTATTTGAATGATGTCCCATAATCACAACTATGAACCTATGCCTGCCTGGGTTGCCTGGGCAGGTGTAGGATTGATGATGTTCACCGTCATCATCTTTGTTGTATTCACTCTTAGTGTAATGTACTTTGGATAACATGGAGCACTTATTTGTTTTTGGTTTTGCTTTCTTGTTGACTACAGCAATGGAAGCAACCTTTCCCGTTAAGAAACCTAAATGATGAACCACGCTGATCACACAACCTTCGAACACATTATTCATATGTTACTCTGTTGCATTGCTGGTCTAGGTATCGGCACCCTGGCAGTCTGGGGTTACAATAAAATTAAAGAGAACAAGAATCACAACCCGTGATACATACACATAGATATGAAAAACTTAATATGGTATCACTATGCAAAAAGTACGATGCAAAGAATGTAACACCGAACTTGAAGTAACTACAAAATTTTTTTGTTGTGGTTGCCCAAATATGTTAACTGTAACTGATGACAAGGTTTCTGCCAACGACTTGAGTAAAGTTGTGTGGAGTAAATCTAAAAACAATATTAAAAGTGGTGGTTTCCTGACAAATGATGACCTAAAATACCAAGAAGAACGGCGCAAACGCAAAGTTCGAAAACTCAACTTCGAAATCAGATGATCAACCTCCATCAACGTTACAACCACTATCTAAACACTGGCTTAAAACTTAACGATCACGACATCAATGAAAGGATTATAGCCTACGGGTGGAACGATGATGGGAAAGACATTGTTGGGTTCTATGTCTTGACAGAAACAAAAGAATTGACTTATACTAAGGATGGTTCACTTATCAGTATAGAAAACCGTAAAGTGAGTCAAAAAATTTATGCTGCGTAAAGGCATATATAATCCTATAGTTTGCGTTATTAATTTTTAACAATGATCAGGCCTACTTTTCAGACAAGAGTTGTTCCTAAACACCTTTCTTTCCAATACAGAGAGGACGGTGAGTGGGTAACTAAAACTGCAGAAGATCTTTTTGCTGGCAAAAAAGTAATCGTGTTTGCACTCCCAGGTGCGTTCACCCCTACATGTTCTTCCTTCCAACTTCCTGGATTTGAAAAGAACTTTGCTAAACTTAAGAAGGCAGGAAAACTGGATGACATCTATTGCTTGAGTGTTAATGACGCTTTCGTTATGGATGCTTGGTTCAAAGACCAGAAGATTAAAAAAGTTAAACATATTCCCGATGGAAATTTGGATTGGACTCGTTGGGCAGATATGCTTGTAAGTAAAGTCAATCTTGGTTTTGGACTTAGGTCCTGGCGATATGCGGTTATCATTGATGATATGGTAACTTCTCAGTGGTTTATTGAAGATGGAAAAACGGATCGTGCCGAAGACGATCCTTACGAAGCTTCTTCTCCCGAAAATATTCTAGAGTATCTCGAAGCATAAATGAAACACCTCATCACACCGTTGATGAATTTGGTTCATGCACATCCCGCAGCATTTGGTACTGTTGCGGGTATGTCCCTTCTTTTCCCGTTTGCTTTCTTTATCTGGGATAGTGCAAAACACCCAGAAAAATATAAAGAACATTAACGGAATGTAGCTCAGCTTGGTAGAGCACTCGCTTTGGGAGCGAGGGGCCGTAGGTTCGAATCCTATCATTCCGATTTCCTAATCTTTTTCGATGGAAAAAATTACTCTCCAATACTTGGAATCAAATTTCGAAAACATCATGGACAGATGTGAACAGGGACAATCCTTTCACATCATGACGCCTGATGGAAAGGACGTGGTATTGGTGCCTCAAAGTGAGGTTCTTGCACCACTAATCAGTCAAGGCATTGTTCAGCCTTATGAACTGGAACAAAGTGATAACCATTGTGCCGACAGTGATGATGACTGGTCAATGTACAGAGATCACATGGAGGGGTCTTGACTTAAACGACCTCTCACCCTATAATACTTCAGTAAACATTCAAGGAAAATGTCCGTCACAACTAAGTTCAAGAAAGACATCGAAATTCTTCGTCTCGCTGCAAGCGGTGAAATCTATCTTGACGTAAAGAATCCGAAACTTTACAAAAAGGTTGTTCGTTATTATCAAAACGAAGGCATCGAATTCTCTGGTGAACCTTTAGATGATTATGAAATCTTCATGGACTGTCTCGCACAAGATTTTCAAACCACAGAGGTTGCATGAAAATCATTCATGAACGTTTCCCGTATCGTTATGTTGAATGTGGAACCCTAGACAATGGGTTCCCCGACTACCGTATCCAAAAGGCCGATAGTTGGACTAAACGTTATAGAGACATGTATCTTCTAGACAATCAGATGCAACTTCTGACTGCCATGGAAGACTTTGAATATACTAAGTGGCTCGACCCCGATCGAGTTCCTTGTTACATCAAAGAAGAGTCGGTATCCTCTCAAAACTAGCCCTGGTGGAGCCAATGGCAGATTTACATTTACTTTTTCCTACTCCAGTATACGAAAGTACTCTTGATATTCGTCCAAAAGAACTCTATAAGATTATCAGTCTTATGGAAAAACAAGATTGGAGAGAAGATCAAGACCATTTTGGTAAACCAAATGGAGCAGTGACTAAGCCTAAAAATCTTCTTCTCGAAGAGGGTTTTGAAGATCTTAAAAATCTCATTCAAATTGAGATGGAAAAGTATGTGTATGGTATTCTGAACGTAGACAAAGATGCCCATGGGTTAGTATGTATTACTGCTTGGGGCAATAGATATAATAAGGGTGATTGGGCAGCAAAACACTACCATTCAAATGCAATGTTTAGTGGTGTGTTTTATCCCAAGTGCGTTGAGGAGGGTGGTGAGTTTCATGCCACCCGATCTGGACCTAGTTGGTGTACTTATGATTGGGAGATTAACACTACCGATGTTACTCCCCTAAATTCTCTTACTACACCATTCAAACCAACAGATAGAAAAATTCTTCTGTTTCCATCTCATATGCAGCATTATGTTACTCCTGTCCAATCCGACGATGTAAGATACAGTATCGCATTTAACTATATGTTAGATGGTGAGTTTGGTGAGTTCCGTGAAAAGTATGCCAAAAAGTACGGTCATGGAACTAATCATTTGACACTCAAATTCTAGTCTCGGGATGACTTAAAAAGCGCCCTGGTCGGGATGGGTCATCGACCCCTCGGGTTTCTTGCTTCCTAAAAGCAAGTGGTGCGGATGGGGTAACCCCGCCTGGTTTCCAATTTCCAGACAAAGAATTGGTGGCGAGCAAAGGTGACCTTATGGAAGTTAAAATTGGAAAGGAAATGGTTAATTTGGAACCAGATCCTAATTTAAAAGCAAATATAACTGATTTTATCGGCATCTATGATGATGCTGTTCCAGCAGAGTTCTGTCAACGTATGATAGACACTGCTGACAATAGTCATTTTGTGCAAACAAGACAGACTTTTGGTATTCAAGATAGACAACTTGTCCTGGATAGTTTTCATGCCCAGGATGTTGGTGCATTATACCGAAATGCACTAGAACCTTGTCTCAAACATTACATTGCAACTTTCCCATATCTTTCCAGTTTTAATTACGTTAGTAGTGCTGCCCTCCTTCAGATTACCCAACCGAGGGGTGGTGGATATCATATGTTCCATGCAGAAAACATTGACTGGAATGTCAATGACCGAGTTCTTGCATGGATGATATATTTGAATGATGTTGATGCTGGTGAGACGGAGTTTCTTTATCAAGGAATTAGGGTAAGACCTAAGACTGGTAGAGTTGTTCTTTGGCCCGCCAGTTTCACTCATTTGCACAGAGGAAATCCCCCTGCAAATGTTAAATATATTATTACAGGTTGGTGGCAGGGTGTGAATGGTCTTCGAGTTACTGATACTGCAGGATCTCAAGAGCACGTTACAACTGATTATCAGGGATGAGAGTATTAGTTACAGGTCATAAAGGATTCATTGGGTCTCATGTTTATGGGGCCTTAAAAAAGAATCATGAGGTTGTAGGATTGGATTATCCCGATGACATTGGATCTTGGGATAAGTATTCGTGCATATATCAACCTAAGTTTGATATAGTAATTCACCTTGCTGCATTCGCTGCACTCCGAAAAAGTATTTCTAACCCAGATATTTTCTGGGAAAACAATGTAGTAAAGTCTAAACCAATATTTGATTATTGTAGGGACAACAACATTCGCTGCCTATACGCAAGTTCTGCTGGAGTTTATGAGTGGTGGAGAAATCCATACGTCATGACCAAGAAGGTCAATGAACTTCAAGCGCCAAAGAACAGTGTGGGTATGCGATTTTTTAATGTCTGGGCAGAAGAAGATAGTAGACCAGACATGCTTTACCGAATGTTATTAGAAGGAAAGGCAAAGTATCTGACACGTCACGAAAGAGATTGGGTGCATGTTGATGATGTCGTTTCCGCTATTGAAATATTAATCCATTCGGATTATACTGGCACAGTAGATGTGGGTACAGGAGAAACTACTTCTGTTTTGGATCTCGCAAAATTTCTGGGTGTAGAGGGTCTTCCAATCAAAGAAGACACTCCAAATGAGCCTGATATTTTGAAGGCAAACCCAGTTGTACTAAGGGATTTGGGTTGGGTTCCCACGCCATTTATGGACAAACTCCAATCTAAATGTTATACTAAATAAACTGCTACACTTTCCATTCACTTATGACTGAAAGACAGAAAACTGCACTGGTTCTTGGTGCAGGTGGTTTCATTGGAAGCCATATGGTCAAACGACTGAAATCCGAAGGATACTGGGTGCGTGGTGTAGACCTGAAACGTCCTGAGTTTTCTGAGACGGCTGCTGACGAATTCGTTGTCGCTGATCTGAGAGACTACAATACGGTCCAGAGATGCATCCGTTTCACTGGTTATCTTGGTAACTACTATCAGCAAATCGCTGAAAAATTTGCAGAACCCTTTGACGAGATCTATCAGTTCGCTGCTGATATGGGTGGTGCAGGTTTTGTTTTCACTGGTGAAAATGATGCAGATATCATGCATAACTCCGCCTCAATCAACCTCAATGTACTTGATTGTGTGCAGAAGTTTAATGAAAACCACGAGGTAAATAAAACCAAGATTTTCTATTCTGGATCTGCTTGCATGTATCCAGAGCACAATCAACTGGATCCTGACAACCCTGATTGCCGTGAAGAATCCGCATACCCCGCCAACCCAGACTCCGAATACGGATGGGAAAAACTATTCTCTGAGCGACTCTATCTTACATACCATAGGAATTATGGTATCCCTGTTCGTGTTGCCCGCTATCATAATATCTTTGGCCCAGAAGGGACCTGGGAGGGTGGAAGAGAGAAGGCACCAGCTGCAATCTGCCGTAAAGTCGCTTACCTCCCAGAGACAGGTGGATCCATCGAGGTGTGGGGAGATGGCTTACAAACTCGTTCCTTCCTGTTCATTAACGAATGCATTGAAGCGACTCGACGAATGATGGACTCTGAGTTCATTGGTCCTGTCAACATTGGTTCTGAAGAGATGGTTACCATTAACCAACTCGTTGAGACCGCTGCCAAAGTCTCTGGCAAAGTGGTCCAGAAGAACTACAAACTCGATGCTCCTCTTGGAGTTCGTGGACGTAATTCCAATAACGATCTCATCCGCGAAAAACTTGGTTGGGATTATTCCCAATCTCTTGAGGAAGGAATTCGCATTACTTATGAGTGGATTTCCGCTCAAATTCAATCTCGCAAATCTGAAACTGATAAGGAACTTGTAAATGTCTAGTACAGCTATTAGAAAGAAGACTATTAAAATTGATAAAGATGCCGTACGGAAGTTGGATATTTCCGCACTGGAATCTATTTCTCTGAATCGTAACGACTGGCTCTCTGCTGGTCAGAGTGAGTATCGTCTGTATGCCTGGTTGTCCAGCCAGTTTAACAACTCCGTTATTCTGGATGTCGGCACTCGCACTGGCGGTTCTGCCCTTGCACTCTCCTACAATGATTCCAACCAGGTTATTAGTTATGATCTGATGGAACAGGGCGCAAGCCAAATCCAAAAGGAAAACATCACCTTCAAGATTCAAGACTTCCGTGAGGATGACACTCTCGATTGGAAACGTATTTCGATCATCATGATTGACGTTGATCCTCATGATGGTGTTCAGGAAGTCGAGATGATGGAATTTCTGAAAGAAAAGAATTGGAAAGGCATCATGCTTCTGGATGATATTGGTCCTGGTTGGCCTGAGGTTCAGGACATGTGGGATGCAATTGAAGAACCCAAGATTGATGTGACTGAAGTGGGTCACATGAGTGGTACTGGACTTGTAAACTTTGGTTCTAAACACGATATTGATTGGGCATGAAAATTCTAAATCTTGGTTCTAGCGGTCAGATTGGTGCCTATCTTTCGGAGTATCTTCGCAAGAAGGGCCATGTGGTTATTGATTTCGATAAGAATGAAACGCCTAATCATGATTTGACCGTAATCCCAAACAAATATCTTGAGAATGCAATTGAGACTGCAGACTTTGTTTTCTTCCTCGCATTTGATGTTGGTGGTTCTCGTTATCTGAAGAAGTATCAACATACTTTCAAATTCATTGATAACAATGCCAGACTGATGGCACAGACCTTTGGTCTTCTTGAGAAGTACAATAAACCATTCGTCTTTGCATCATCCCAGATGAGTAACATGTCTTACTCTCCTTATGGTGTAATGAAACGAGTGGGTGAACTTTATACCAAGTCTCTTGGTGGTAAGATTGTTCACTTCTGGAATGTCTATGGCATTGAGAAGGACATGGATAAGGCACATGTCATCACTGACTTTATTAAGAAAGGATTTGAGACTGGTGACATCTCTATGTTGACAGATGGATCTGAACAACGTGAGTTCTTGTATGCAGAAGACTGCTGTGAGGCACTTGAATCTGTCATGGAGAACTATGATCAGATTGACAATGATGCCAATTTGCATATCACTTCTTTCAGTCAGACTTCAATCTTAGAAATCGCAGAGATTATTCAATTCCTGTTTGCGAAACTGGGACGTAATGTTACTGTTTCACCCTCCGAGTCTAAGGACGAGGTTCAAAAAGATAAGCGTAACGAAGCTGATACATATATTAACCGATTCTGGAAGGCAAAGACTTCCATTCAGGATGGTATTACTAATGTGTTCAATGACATGAAAGGAGAATATGTCTGACCCTATCAATGTAATGAAGCAGGTCATTGAAATGGCGAAACGATCCCCTGAGGGGGTCGATATTCCCATTTTGGGCCCTGAAAAGAAATTTCCAATCAACCTTATCTGCAATGATGATCTGGAGCCATCTACTTCTGTAGGTAACCGATCTGTTTATACTCGTTGGACTAGAGATGGTTCTGGACTGGTTAATCTTTATGTTAACCATATGGCTCTAGAGGTTCTTAGGGATCCTACCGATAAACCCAAGTTTATTTGGCTCCTGGAATCCAGAGAAATTATTCCTGAACAGTATAAGTTCATCGAAGAGAACTACGATTACGTTGCCTCTAAGGTTGATGGTATCTTTACTTGTGATCAGAGATTAACTGAAGAGGCTGGTCCTGATGGCAAGATGCTTTATTGCATGAGTAATGCAGCACCTTGGGTAAAGGAAAGAGACATTTACACTAAGAGTAAACTCGTCTCTATGGTTGCATCTAATAAGGGTTATACCGAAGGTCACCGCCGTAGACTTAGAGTTGTGGACAAGTTCTATCAAGAACGTGGTGGTGACGATTTGTTTGGTTGGGGACTTCCTCAGGAATTAGCTTTGGACAACAAAGTAGAGGCCTTGAAGGACTACATGTTCTCCTTTGCTGTTGAAAACGCAAATTATCCAACTTACTTCACAGAGAAACTAACTGATTGTTTTGCCTGTGGAACCATTCCTGTGTACTATGGTACTGCAGGAGTGGCACAGTATTTTAATCATGAAGGCATCATCTTCCTTGATCAGAATGAACCCTGGGAAAATATTCCTTGGGAAAAGTTGACTCCAGAATACTATGAGTCAAAGAAAGAAGTCATTGAAGAGAACTTCCAAATTGCCTTGCACATGAGAGTCGCAGAAGACTACATGTATAAAAATTATCTTGTACAATTAGACCCATACAGAAACCAGAGGATTGATCCATTATGAGTACCGCAGAAGTTTTGCAAAACGATCGTAGTGGTTGGGAAGCCGAAGATCAAATTGCTGAGGAGTATCTCGCTGCTTGTGTTGAAGCGGTAGAATCCGATGAGGCATTCAGAAAGTTCAAGTCCAATCCCAAGTACACTACTATCCTTGAACATGTTCTAAAGGAACAGGGTTCTAACTATCTGAGTATGGCTGCTCAGATGAGTGAGAAGGACTTTTTCGATAACATTGAGAAGTTCAAAGAGAACGATAGTATTGGTGAACCAAACCTCCAACTCTACTCTGACATTGGTTGGATTTCTCCTACTACTGCCAGGTACATTAAGAATACTTTTGAGATTGCTTTTCTCTGCGGCGACACACCTCTTAAGAGAATTGTTGAAGTTGGTGGTGGATATGGTGGTCTGGCTAAAACCATTAGTTGCGTCTGTGAGTTTGATGAGTATGTTCTCATTGACTTGCCCGAAGTCAGTGCCCTGCAACGAAAGTACATCGATCAGTTCCCAGAGATCAAAGATAAGGTAAAATGTATTCCATGCACTGAGTACGAAGAGATCAAAGACATCGACCTCTTCATCAGCAACTATGCTCTCTCTGAGTGCAGTCTGCCTGTTCAGATGGATTATTATGATAAGTTGGTTACAAATTCTAAGTTTGCTTATATTATCTACAACCTTGTCAACTTTAATGATTTCTACTATAATGACTTCATAGACAAGATCAAAGAAGAATATACCTTTGATGTTGGCAAAGATTACGAAAACACTGTTATCCTAGCTACTAAAAAGTTTGCATAATGAATCGAATCTCTGATTACACTACACTGACTTGTAATATTGTTTCCTGGCTGTGTAGATATTGTTATGACAATAACATCCAATCTTTAGTGATTGGCGTTTCTGGAGGCATTGACTCTGCTGTTGCCTCTACTCTCGCAGCAAAGACGGGTCTTCCTGTCTATGCTGTGGGTATGCCTATTAAACAAAAGACACAACAGGAAACCCTTTCTGATGCACACCTTGCATGGTTGAAAGGTAACTATAGTAATGTAACTGTTCTCAAAGCAGATCTTTCTGAAGTTTTCGGTAAGTTCGTTGAGACTATCGGTACAGAATGTGGTATCGAGTATAGTATTAATAAAATGGCTGGTGCAAACAGTCGTTCTAGACTCCGCATGATGACTCTGTATCAGATTGCTGGATCTGTTAATGGTATTGTTGTCGGTACTGGTAACAAGGTAGAAGATTATGGAGTCGGTTTTTATACTAAGTATGGTGATGGTGGGGTTGACATTGCTCCAATTGCTGACCTCTATAAGTCAGAGGTCTGGGAACTCGGACGATTCCTCGGAGTGATTCCTGAAATTATCGAAGCAAAACCCACTGATGGTCTGTGGGATGATGGTCGAACTGATGAAGATCAGATTGGAGTTTCCTATGAAATGCTTGAGTGGGCCATGGAACATGGAGTCAAAACCCCGCCAGAGTATCTGAGTGAGAAGGAAACACTTGCTATCAATACCCTGACAAAATTTAATGCCCAAAACAAACATAAGATGGTTTCCATCCCAACATTTAAACTGGAGGTAAGTGAAGAATGCGTATCGGTGTAATCGGTGCGGGTAGACTTGGTATTTGTTTCGCACTTCTTTGTGAAGAAGCTGGTCACAGTCTAATTGTATCTGACGTAGTTAGTAGGTACGTTCAGCAGATCAATGCAAAGGAGATTTTTAGTAATGAACCTGAAGTAGAAGATCTTCTGATGCGTTCTGAAAACCTTAGGGCGACAACAAACAACCAAGAAGTTATTCGCAACTCCGATGTTATCTTCACGTTTGTTCCTACTCCTTCTCTTGAAGATGGATCGTATGATTCTCAGTATGTAGAACAAGTAGTTGCTGATCTTGAAGACTCTCCTAGTCTTGATGGCAAAGTTTTTGTGATTGGTTGCACGGTTAATCCTGGATATTCTGATACGGTTCAGGAAAGACTTTCTAATCGTGGAATCTCTGTGTTCTATAACCCAGAGTTTATTGCTCAGGGATCCATCATCAGTGATATGCGAAACGCTGACATGGTTCTTTGTGGTGGTGACGATGCAAATGGTTTCGATGCCATTTCTGAGATCTATAGTGGTATTCAAGATACTGAACTTCACTTCTATCCAATGTCCCGTAAGGCTGCGGAGATCACTAAGATTGGTGTTAACTGTTTCCTGACATACAAGATCAGTTATGCCAACATGATGGGCCAGATTCTTTACAAATCTGGGTGTGGTGATGAGATTGACACTGTTCTTGATGCTGTCGGAGACGACTCTCGTGTCGGGTCTAAATACTTGCGTTACGGATTAGGATTCGGTGGTCCTTGTCTCCCCCGAGACAACCGTGCATTGGGGCACTATGCAGATCAAGTTGGTCTTAAGTATAGTCTCCCCAGTGTAACCGATGATTTTAACGATGCTCACGCAGAGTTTATCTGTAACTATTGTGTGGAACAAAATGTAGATAACCTGCCTTTCTTTATCGAAAGCATTGCTTTTAAGAAAGGTTCTGATATGGTTGTTGAAAGTCCCAGACTTAGGTTGGTAGAAGATCTTCTAAAGAAAGGTCACAAAGTATATGTTCAAGATATTGAAGATGTACTTGACCAGTATGAAGATGACATGTATGATAAGTACGGGGAAGATAATATTATCTTTGTAGCCAACCCCACGGAAATTTATGAATCAGTTTGGAGGGTTGACCTTTGACGATTAGTTATAATCGACTTGGTAGTAATGGTAGACTAGGTAATCAAATGTTTCAGTATGCCTCTCTTCGAGGCATTGCTGCTAACAATGATTATTCTTGGATGGTGCCTTCCGATGATACTCAACATCGGGATAACTATGGTCTTTTTGAAACCTTTGAGATGACTCATGTTGAAGAGTCTAATCTTGGAATCAGTAACTTTGTTAATGTTACTGAGACCAATCATAACTTTGATGAGGCTCTTTTCAATACCAAAGATAACGTAAATATTGACGCTTATCTTCAGACGGAAAAGTATTTCAGTCACATCGCAAACGAAATCCGTGAAGACTTCACGTTTAGAGAAGACTATCTCACTCCTTGTGTGGAGTACATTGACAGTCTGGATAATGCTCCTATTTTCTTGCATATTCGTCAGTCTGACAACATCGGCAGAGAAGAGTACCATCCCATCCTCCCTGTCTCATATTTTGAAGACGCGCTAAAAGAATTCCCCGAAGACACTCCTTGTTTTGTATTCACCGATGATTTGGATTGGTGTAAGAAACAAGAGTTCTTCCAGCAGGATCGATTCCTGTTTAATGAGAGTAACGGTAGATATACATATCGTACTATTGATGGTACTGGACAGTATCAGAACACTCTTCTGCCTCAGGTAGATTTGTGTTTGATGAGTCTTTGTTCTGGTGCTATTATTGCAAACTCATCCTTCTCTTGGTGGGGTGCCTGGTTGCAAAACGATCGAGGTAAAGTCATTGCTCCAGATCCTAAGAAGTGGTTTGGTACTGCAATGACTCATCTCGATACATCGGACATTGTTCCTGAACGTTGGACTATTCAAGAGTGGAGTAAATAATGGCTATTACATTTCAGGGCCTGGGTAATGAGGGACGCCTTGGAAACCAAATGTTTCAGTATGCCTTCCTGAGAGGACTTGCACATAATCGTAAATTCGATTGGTTCATTCCTGGACCTGATGCAGATCGACTGGATAACTATGGTTTGTTTGAGGCTTTTAATCTGACCACATGTAAGATTGGTCAGAACACTGCGGAAAAGTTTCTTCCCAATAGGGTAGAATACCGTGACATGCATTTTAATGAGGAGATCTTCAATAACTGCGAAGATAATACTAACTTCTCGGGCAACTTCCAGACGGAAAGATACTTTGAGGCCATCTCTGATAGTATTAGGGATGACTTTACTTTCCGCAATTGCTATCTCGAACCCTGTAAAGAGTTCATCGATAGTTTAGGAGGACGTGATAAATGTATCTTTCTCCATGTTCGCCGTGGAAGTCCTGGTTTAACAGGACGCCGTGGTGAAAAGTGGTCTTACCAGATGGTACAGGAATACCATCCACTATGTAAGTCTGAATATTACAAAGAAGCCCTGACACATTTTCCTCTCAAGGATCTCAATGTTATTGTGGTTTCTGACTTGATTGATTGGTGCAAAAAACAAGACTGGCTTCAAGGCGATAATTTCCACTTCTCCGATTCTTCATACGAAGTCTTTGGAGATGGCGCGTCTGTACCTTACATCGACTTATGTTTGATGTCTCTCTGTAGTGGAGGTATTATTGCTAATAGTTCCCTTTCTTGGTGGGGTGCTTGGCTGATTCGCAATCCCAAACATCCCATCATCGCACCAGATCCCTGGTTTGGCCCTGCCTACGCTCATTATGACATGAAGGATATGATTCCTTCTCGATGGGTGAAACTGCATAATGACCCATCGCCTGTAACTCCTGAACAATGAAAGACGTAACATTTCTACTGCCTTGTAGAATTGAAACGGATGATCGACTTCGCAATGTCATTACTTCTGTTTCCTATCTACTGAAAAACTTTCCTGAATCTAAGGTAATGATTCAGGAAGAAGATACTAAGTCTATCTTCAAAGAGTATGCCTTTCCCAAAATTGAAAAGTATGTCGGGGATACTGACAACTTAATTCATATTTTTGAGGAAAGTGATGAAAAACTATTCCACAAGACACGCATTCTCAATGACTTGTGTGTCACGGCAGAAACTCCAATCATCTATAATCATGACGTTGATGTAGTTCTTCCAAAGAATAGTTATGAACTTGCCTATCATTCCATTATGAAGGAGGGATCTCATGCAGTGTATCCTTTCGGATGTGGAATTTACCAATGGGCAGTATCATACTCGGATGAACTTCTGGATAAGTTCCTTTCCTCTCATGATGGAAATGACTTTGATCTGGATGTACTTAAGGGACACACACAGAGAATCCCATCTTCAATTGGTTGGGGTCAAATGATTCAAAAGGCTGTAGAAGTGTCTATGGGCATGTGGAACGAAGAGTTCCTTTCTTGGGGTGCCGAAGACTGTGAGTTTTATTATCGTTTGAATCTCTTTGGATTCAAGGTGGGACGAGTAGTCGATGACATCTACCACTTTGAACATGGTAGAACATTTAACTCTCATTATCACAATCCCAAGTTCCAAGACAATGACAAACTTTGGCAGTGGATTAGAAATCAAGACCGCGACACTCTCGCTGGTTATTATTCCAACCTTCATTATCTCAAAGTAAGAGGAGAACAATTGAATGCTAGCCTTTAATCAGATGGGAAATCTGGGCCGTCTAGGTAACCAGATGTTCCAATATGCAGCGGTTAGAGGTATCGCTGCCATGCGTGGGTATGAGTTCTGTATCCCGCCCGAAGATTCGAAACGAGTAGATAACTATAGTCTATACCGTGCCTTTCAGTTGCCTTCGGTAAGACCGAGGAATCAATTCGTTCTTGATCGTGGCCACGCCCCTGTTGTAATGGAAAAACAGTTCCATTATGATATGGAACTACATACTATGTGTCCTAACGACGTTAGTTTGTTTGGATTTTTTCAAAGTGAAAAGTATTTTGCAAACATCAAAAACGAGATTGCTAAAGATTTCACCTTCCACGAATCAATCTCTGATCCAGTCAGAGAACTTATGGATTCACTGGACGAGGCGCCTCTCTTTCTTCATGTTCGTAGGGGTGATCCTAACCTTGTCGATGCTAGGGGATTTAAGTGGTCGTATACGCAGTGTTCGTCACAACATCCACCACAGCCGTTGGCCTATTACGAGGAA
>Ga0129342_1000737_pt1 | contig 14499 bp, 10 predicted proteins | sample CPBDNA_5_FD_94426 | JGI IMG/M metagenome (GOLD analysis project Ga0129342, IMG submission 94426) | Freshwater to marine salinity gradient microbial communities from Chesapeake Bay, USA - CPBay_Sum_15_0.2_DNA | ecosystem: Environmental > Aquatic > Marine > Coastal | place: USA: Chesapeake Bay...
CTTCGTTTAAAAGTATTCCATCGAACGGGCAGATGTTTCCTCTCTCAACAAAAGTGAATTTGCCATCGTCAGCAAAAGAAGTTACCGACAACAATAAGAATATAGCACACTTTAATAGATTAGTCAACATATTTTATTCCAAATCTTTGTTCAAGTTCATCAATAATCTTGCTTGGTTTGTTTTTGAAGTCATTTTTGAACTCTTCTTTCTTTTCTTCTTTGCTTTTCTCCAACTCTTCGCTGGCTTCAGTGTATTTCTTGTTTAAATCTTCGATTTCTTTTTGATAGTTCAAGATTGCTTCTTCTTTTCTTCTCAACTCTTCTATGTGAATCTCTTGGAGTTTCTGGATTTGCTCTTCATAGCTTTCAGACATCGCATCCATACTCTTTTTGAGAGAAGCATAATCGTTTCTCGTCAAAAGAATGAAAGCCAAAGCAATAACGAGACACACCCCTTGCCAGTTTTTGGTAAGGAATGTGCCAATTGTTTTTGCTAAGCTGGCAAAATCAATATTAATCATTATCCGTTCTTAAGTTTGACGATAGCATCAATAACAGATTGACCACCGATGTAAAGAGCACTGAGGTATAGCCAATGCTCGGACTCAATGTTCGCATTAAACATAAGAAGTGTTGCGACAATCCAAACTGTAAGCTTGCGAGAGATAACCTTTTCAAGTGTTCTATCGACAGCAGCCATTGTTACTGCGGTTGCCTTCTCTGTTGCCTTTCTAATGTGTTCAGTCATTTTATAGACCTCCTTGGCAGTAAATAGTCTCATAAATAAGAAACCCCCCCTGGAGGTGTCCAGGGGAGGCTGCTATTATCTTAGCCGTTTATCTTAGGTTGGCCAAGAGATTGCTTGAAGTCTTGTCAACAAGTCATCGCCATTGGCTGCGGCGTTGACTGCATCACGAATATCGCCGATGATGCCCTCATTGGAAGCGATTGTTGTGCTGTTCGAAGAAATGTTAGAAGCATTTGTCGAAACAGAACCGCTAAGTGTTGTAAGGTCTGATCCAATTTGGCTGATTGCTGTAGCATTATCAGCAACAGTTCCACTAACATTTGAATAGTCAGTATTAAGGATGTTACCGTCGATTGATATGGAACCGCTTGTGTGGATGCCGCCCTTGGCATAAAGAACAGTCGTTCCTGTGCTCTCAAGGTACAAGGAGTGTGCTTGGATGCCAGCGTATTCTGCGCCGTCACCAGAAGCAACGATGACACCTGGTTGACCCTTGGAGCCTTCGGAGTCAACTCTGAACTTATTGGTGCTTGCTTTCGCGAAGAGGGCAGTACCTTGAACAGAGCCGTTGTTCTTACCAATGATAAGTGCTGGAATTGTAGAACCAGCAGGAGCAGCAGTGGAACCAATTTGGACTCTGTTGTTGTTTGTGATTGCAAATCGCTCAATATTGTCGACCTTGAAGTTGATTCTGTCGTCAGTAGAGAAGTCAAGCATATCTTGCTGATCGGACCTACCGAGTGTAAGGTTGTCATTTGCGATTCCGGTAACGGCTGTGAGTGCACCGGATGCTTCTTCGATTGCGCTGACTGCTGTCTCAAGTGAGTCAACTGATGCTTCAACCGCAGTCATGTCGCCTTCGTCAGCAGCAATTCTTGTATCGAGTGACGAAACAGAGGTTGTTCTCGAAGAAGCCTCGCCGGAGACGGCAGTCTCAAGTGAGTTAACCGATGCTTCAACCGCAGTCATGTCGCCTTCGTCAGCAGCAATTCTTGTATCGAGTGACGAAACAGAGGTTGTTCTCGAAGAAGCCTCGCCGGAGACGGCAGTTTCAAGTGAGTCAACTGATGCTTGGAGTGCTGTGTCGGCTGCACCGCGAGAAGATGCTTCACCAGAAACCGCAGTTTCAAGTGAGTCAACTGATGCTTGGAGTGCTGTGTCGGCTGCACCGCGAGAAGTAGCCTCGCCAGAAATAGCTGTCTCAAGTGAGTCAACCGATGCCACAACAGCAGTCATGTCTCCTTCGTCAGCAGCGATTCTTGTGTTGAGTGATGATACGGCGGTTGTTCTCGAAGATGCCTCGCCAGTGACGGCTGTCTCAAGTGAGTCAACTGAGAGACCAAGATTAACAATTTCTACACCATCAACATCATCAAGCGACTCTACAAAACTAACAAGTTCTTGGAAAGTATCAAGTGTCGCACCAGCATCCTGGATTGTTGCGAGCTTTGTCTCGATAGAATCGACAGAAGCCTGAAGTGCAGTGTCTGCTGCACCGCGAGAAGCAGCCTCACCAGAAATGGCTGTCTCAAGTGAATCAACCGATGCTTCAACAGCAGTCATACCGCCTTCGTCAGCAGCAATTCTTGTATCGAGTGACGAAACAGAAGTTGATCGGGACGATGCTTCACTAGAAACCGCAGTCTCAAGTGAGTCAACTGATGCTTGGAGTGCTGTGTCTGCTGCACCACGAGAAGAAGCCTCGCCAGAAATAGCTGTCTCAAGTGAGTCAACCGAGCCATCAAGAACCGAATCGGCTGTAGCACGAGTTGTTGCTTCGGTGGTAACTGCTGTTTCGAGCGAGTTTACTGAACTGTTAATCGAAGAAGTTGCTGTTTCTTCATCACCAATACGCGTCTCAAGTGAAGATACGGCTGTCCCTCTTGATGATGCTTCGCCAGAAACGGCTGTTTCAAGAGAATCAACAGAACTACCAAGGTCAGCAGTAGAAGTAGAGAATCTAGTTTGAAGTGATTCATCAGCGGACTCAAGAACTGCAACGGTTCCTCCGGTAACATCACCGAGAATTGTACTGATTTGATTGCCAATAACAATCTTTGTGCGAGTGAAATCGCCATCTGTGAGGTCAGAATCTACGACAATATTAGACGAAGACGGCTTTGCGAACATCTTGTGTCCCGAGGTCGCTGTCTTGATATAAAAAGCTGTGTTTGTTCCCCATTCGAATGCAAATGTTTTTTGTAATGTGCCGCTCGTGAAAGCAACTGCTGGGGTTGCTGACCAAAGACCGACATTATTTTTAAAGTAAATCGAGTAGGGAATTTCCGAAACAATGAAAAAACCGACTTGTCCACTTTCTTTAACGGCACCGGCTTGCAAGTTGGGATCTGATGTACCGATGACATCAGTATCTACCCCTTCGACGATGACTATAGTATCACTAAAATCTGCCATGTTTAAATCCTCCAAATATATTTGATAAACATTTTTTGAATCTCCTCAGATATATTTGCGAGGAAGATTTCCGACTTTAAATAGTCCCAACCAAGGCAAGAAAGTGGGTATTTTTAGGCATTTGCAAAATCAAACATTAACTTGAGCAAAACCATCTTTTTTATCGATTGTAATCTGCATATCCACACAATCTTTGAGACTGTCCAAGTGCGAAATCAACAGAACTGTCTTGAAATAAGACTTAATCAAACTCAAGATATCAATGAATCCTTGCATGTTCTCTTCGTCAAGTGCTGTTCCTGGCTCATCAAGAATGAAGATATCAGACTTTGGTAGAGATGAAACACTGAGGAGTGCGAGGCGAATGCCCATTGCGGCAATCGTCTTTTCTGCTCCGGATCCCATTTCAAGAGGGCGAGGTTCATACGAAGGATGCTTAATAAAGATATTGAGTCTGTTCCCATCATCTTCAAAGAAGACTTCAAAGTCACAAATGTTTGCCAAGATTTTAGCAATCTCGCCATTGATGACTGGAAGCTTTCTTTTGATAACATCATATGCAATTCCATTCGGATGCATACAACGCATATAAAGATCATAAGCAGAGAACTCAGCTTGAAGGTTTAAGAACTCTTCTTTTTGATCTTTGATTGTTTGGACTTTTTGTTCGAAAGAACCAACTTCCTTGTAAAAGTCCATAATTTTTGACTGACATTCAGCCAAGTTTGTTTCAAGAGATGCCTTGGTGTATTTCAGATTTTTCATTTTCTGATTGTATTCTTCCAGATTCTCAATCACTTCCTTGTTAAGTTCGTAATGAGAAAGCTGGGTTTCCAACTGTTCGATTTCTTGAATCAAAGTTTTGATAATCGACTCATTCTTTTCAATCTTCAAATCGTGCTTTGTGATTTGGTTTGAAAGATTGTTCTTCTTGTTGATAAGTTGGTCATACTTGTTAAGATCATCATTAATCTTATTTGAATCAAGCTCCTTCAACTCATCCGAAAGGTTTTCTGTTTCTTCTGTAATCTTATCAATTTCTTTTTCATTGCTCGGAATCTTTGCTTTCGCAGCATAAGCATCCTTGATGAACTTACAAGTTGGATACGAAGAACCACAAGGAATCTGACTTAGAATCTTTGTCTTATCGTTGTTTCGCCCAAGCTCTTTCTTGAGGTCTTGAAGTTCTGATTCTGCTGTTTGAAGTTCTGAAATCAACTCATCTGCCTTTTCGCGCTTTTCCTGTAATGATTGTAAATCAAAAGCAGACTCAAAGTCAAGGATTTTTTCGTAAGTTGCCTTATCTTTTTTCCTCTTATCTTCAAGTTCAGTGTTTTCATCCGAAAGAGAAATCATTTGATTCTTCTTGTCACGAAGATCATCTTTGAGGCGAATCGTGTCGATTGCTTCTGAGGGGATTGAATCAATCTTCTCTTTCAGGACCGCAATCTCTTCTGTGCAGTTTGCGATTCTTTCGTTAATCTTTTCACAAGCTTCTTTCTTGGCATCAAGCTTTTCGTTTGTTTCGTCGAGTTTATCTTGAGTCTCTTCGATTTCTTGGTCGTAATCGCGGTTTTCAAGGCGACGAATAGCAGCACGAGTATCAGCAGCATCCTCCTTTGCGAGCTTAAACTTCTTCTCAAAGAACTCAAGGTCAAGGAACTTGGCCAGGATTTCTTTACGTTTTGTTGACCCTTCTTTAATGAAGGCAAGAGAGTCCATCTGGGTTGACATAGAGGAATACATAAAGTCATCAAGTGTTCCAAAGACTTTCTTGATGTTCTTATCTGTTTCGTTTCTCGTCATTCCGTTCAGACTCTTCACGTCGTCTGTAACTGGGTCATAGACACTAAACTCTACATTTGTTTTTGCTTCGAGGGTTTCTTCGCCTTTGAGCCTCTTGGTGTATTTTTCAGACTTTCGCTCAATGTAATAATCTCTCTCTCCAACAGAAATTATAGCTCGACCGGAACCATAATCTCGATTCTGATTAATGATGTTTAAGTTCTTTCTATCATTCTTAGAAGTCGAGTTGAAGACCGTGTAGAGCAAAGAATCAATTGTGCTTGATTTTCCTGAATAGTTTTTGCCGAAGATTCCAATAATCCCTTCAACGTTATCAAAGTCAATGCGGTTGTTTTCTCCATAGTTGAACAGGTTGTCCCATTCAAGGCTTCGAAGTCTCCAATTGACATTGCGCATAATCTCTTCGTTTTCTTCTGCGAGAGTATTATACTTGAGATTGAGGCTGTATACTTTTTCCAAAGTGCCCTGATCAATGTGATAATCTTCAAGGTATTCTTTGATAAGGTTTTCTTGAATTTCAATGTTGCGAAGATCTTCCGTCAGCAGATTCTTTGTTGAGTCCTCAACATCACCTCGTGTTCCTGCCGCTCGATTCAAAAATACAACACTTTCTGGATTAAATCTTTTTTTCGCAACCTCTGTTGCCTTTCGCATACGATCAACTGTTAGATTATTTTCGGAAACCAAACGTAAACGACACCCTTCTGGAACTTTGGTGTTCTTTGGCATCTTGCCAGCAGGAGTAAGCACGACCGTAACAAACGGTTTTGGGTTTTTAAGCTCGATATGCTCACAAGTAAAGTTTTCTTTATCTTGAATATCCCAAATCAAGAATCCTTTATCATTGGTTTCGCCATGATTCTGCTGAATTGTAGAACCGCAGTAGCGAATACGACCATCTTCATCAAGACGCTGGTTTGTCTTGTGAATATCGCCCAAAAGACCGTAATCATGACCCTCAAAGATATCAATCGGGTGTTCTCCGTGTGTCATAACCCATCCGGTATCTGTAGTGACACCAGAAATAGAGCCATGATAAAGAGCAATATTAACATTTTCTTCATTAGAGGGAGAAACCCAGTTATCTTCGTCAAAAACCGACAAAACATTCAGAGCAAAGCCATTTCCAAGGTCAGTTTCGCCAGCATTCTTCAAAAGATGAAGATTTGGGTGCTCAAGGGCATCCACAATAGGAGAAATAGCGTCTTGGCGGTTGGAATTCTTCAAGTTTCCATCATGGTTTCCAAGAATAACGTATGTTGGGGCGATATTTGCCAAGTTTGTGAGGAACTTGGAGCACATTTCGACAAATTCTGGTGAGATTTGTGTCTTTGTATGTGCTATATCGCCGCAATGGATGATATAATCCACCTTTTCTTGTCGCAAAACTTCATACATCTTCTCAAATACGACATTATACTCGTAGTGATACTTGAGATTCTTAATATGAGTATCGGCAATATGGGCAAACTTCAAAATGGTCTCCTATATAGACATAATTTGTTCAATCAAACTATCAATTGCTTCAATTTTACGTGCTTCAACTGACAATTTGTGAACTTCTTCTTTCGTCATATCTCCCAAATCTTTGTCAATCTGAGGATATGATACTTCTCTTACTTGGATTCCGTATTTTAGTAACAAGTTTTTGATATTTAGTGATTTGTATTTAGCATCAGGGTCAAGAGCAAGCAGAACAGGAGTGTCATGCATTGCAATTTTTCTAAAAAGTTTTGAGTTTTCTCTTATTGTTGACCCAAGGATTGGAACTGCGTTTGTTGTCTTGATAGCGTCGAAGACACCTTCTACGATTGTTATCTCTTCATCGAAGTCTAAGTAAAGTTCGTTAAAGATTATATCACGACTCACGGATGGATTCAAGTATCTTCTGTAATCATTTGTAAATGTTCTGGCAACAAAGTAGTTGAGGTCTCCTTTCGCATTAAAAGAAGGAATAATGATACGACCATCATAAGGACCGTCTGAGCAGTATCCTATTTTCCATCGGAGAATGTCAATTTCGTCGATTCCTCGCTTCTTAAGATAAGCCAAAGGTCTTCGTGATCTGTTTCTGTTGCATAAGCTCACAAAGTTGGGCGGCATTTCCAAAATTTGTTCTCTTACCTCTTCTTGTTCGCCCTCCGTGAAAAGCGATTCAAAGTCTGTTAAGTCTGTTCTCGTTCCTGATATAACCTTCCATCTTTGCTGGTCGTCGATAGAGCCAAACTTGCGAATGATTCTGTAAAGATTTTTACCACGAGCATCACAGATCCAGCATTTATAGACACCCTTTTCAACATTGACAGAAAGCTTGTTCTTGTGATGACCACAGTACGGGCACTTAAACAAGTATTCCGTGTTTGACATATAATATGTGCCCAGCACATTCTGTAAAATTGAAAGCTTTTCCGTCATACAACTAACTTAACGTGCCTCAACCTGTCTGTCAAGGATTATTTTCATCCAAGATGCTTCTGCCTGCCCTTGCGACGACCACTGCATCGGCGATATCGTAGCAATACTTTTGAATATTGCCCGCTCTGGTGTATACAATCTCGAACTCATTTTTTTCAATCATATGTTCCATAACAACATCTTTTGCTTTTTTGCCTCTGGGAACTTTTATGTCTACCTTGGATCTTGCGGAGATTGGAGCAATGTATTCCGGTTTCAATCCAAAAATCTGATAACATTGCCAAGAGACTGTCCCATTAAATCTTTGAAGGATTGACATTGTTTTTGCTGTTGAGCCACCTCTCTTAAAGAACATCAAAGCTTGCTCGATAAAGATGTGCTCAATCTCATGAGTTTCACAAAGATTTTTTAGATACTCTTCTGTTTTCTGAGCTTTCTCAAAGAAGTCTCCTGCTTTTCGCAAATCAATGTAATCTGCTAAAACAATCTCTTCATCTTTCAAAACACAAACACCAATAATGCTTGTGCTTATATCAAGCCCTAAAATCATTTATTAGAAGTCCACTTTCAATTTAAATGTGTATTGCTGATTCTCAGTCTTTTTCACTGGTTTAGCAACTGTTGCGATACCGATGAGATTCTTGTTCTCGTCATAAATGCCAATTTTTGAAATATAAGTTGTCTTTTGGAAAGAACCTGTTGGATCGGGGTATGGAGAATAGGTCGTATTTTTGATTTCGAGTTCTGGTTCAATAAAAGCTACAGAGCCAGAATCTGGGGTTTTATTTTGCCCATACTGAACATATGTTGGATTATTCGAGTGATTGAACTCTCCCTTGGCGGCATGAGCCAAGAGCGTAACCGTAGGGACATCATTTCTACCTAAGAAATCCATTTGATAACTTGAGGATGGTATGGTTCCTGAACCAGAAGCGTCATTTGCCCCAACAGCATAATAGAGCCATGATGAAGTCTGAGGGTTTGATACATCATTTAGATAATTTCTCGAAATACCAGTCTCAAGAGGCCAAGAGCCAGTTAATACCAAAAATCCTTCATTATATAGTACGGAGCCGGCAACCGAGCCAGAACCCGTGCTGCCTAATGGTCCTGTTTGCACAAGATCGCCGTTTTGCCTTGTATCTTGCAATCTTCCGATTAAGGTTCCAGAAATATAGAACTTTAAATCAACTGTGCCCTTTTTAATTTCAGATCCATAAAAAATAGAAGGTATAGATATCAAATTAAGTTTTTGATCGCCCTTATCTCCCAAGCTTGAGCTATAAGAGTAATGAGGGCTGAGATATTTGTAATAGTTTAATGTGTTCTTCAGTGCTCGAACATAAGGGCGAGACTCCCCTTGGCTAAAATATTCTCTCGATACAGAAGAGGTCAAGGGGTAAGACCCAGTAACAACGTCACCAAAGAGAAAATCTGTATTAAAACTGGTTGTAGAAACAGTCCTAAAGCTGGTTAAAGTACCATCTTTTGTTATAAACGGGTAGATTAATCCAGTATCACTCTCATTTCTATCAACATTTAATTCGTAGGCTGATATGAACCCAGGAGGAGCATTTGGAACACTAGTGGTAAAAGCACCAGATATTTCTGTCTGGTTATTTCTGTAAATCACACCATTATAAACTACCAAAGATGTCTTAGGATGGGTTTTTAATGTGTTGTAGATAATATCATTTTGGTTAAACTTTTTGTATGACATGACATTATCTTAGTAATCCAATCTCACTCTCAAAGTCAATTCATTGTTTTGGTCTTTCTTAAGTGGCTCACTTAACTTGGCGACTGCAAGAAGTTCGTTATCTGCGGAATACAAACCAATCGATGTGACATAGGCAACAGAAGGATCCGAGGATACATTCTTTGTTACGATTTTACTGCCGCTAAGGTATGTTGGGTTTGAACTGTAGTTGAACTCATTATTGTTTAATCGGCAGAAATAGACTGTGCTATTCAATTCAGTCGTATTGTTGAATTCGTTATCAATCCATTTGCTTCTTACATCGTCTGCGGTGCCTGAAATAGCAAGTGTTCCAGAGAATGTTGATGCATTTTCGAAAATATCAGAGGATGCCGTCAACACAGCCACGCCGGCTTGGTAATAAATCAAACCAACACCAGTACCTTCTACTGCTGCCGATGAAGTGTAAAGGACTCCGTATTCGCCTGCTGGGGAGTTGACTCTATAATCACTTTGTGCGCCATAGTCTCCAACGACAAGTTCGGTAGAACCAGACAGAAGTGTTAACCTATAGTTTCCTTTCTTAACCTCATCTTTCGTCAATAGACGAGAATAATTTAGGAAGACACAGGCATCAAGCTTATCTCCTTCTGTTAGATCACCGTTTCTGTCAAACTTTCTAACACTTCCGGTAAGATCGTATCCCACGAGAACCTGAGCCATTTGGTTATAAATGTTTAGCTTTTTGGCATTCTGAGCATTAGCCGATGCTGATAAATCGTTGCTGTAGCCATAAGTAATATCGAAAATGTGGTTAGCAGACGAGCTTAGGTAAGGATAATCATAGACACTCTGAAACATACCATGAGCATAGTTTTTAATATTCTCGTCATTATATGTTCCGGAAACAATTGTACCAGTGATTGGTATTGCTTCGTTTAGAAGAGTTCTTGTCGTTGCAACATCGTTGCTTAGTAAGTTTTTAAATACTGTAGCCATTTATTAAATTCCTATTAACTTGATTTCTTAACGAAGCGAACTGGGACATCAATTCTACTTCCTGTTGTGACACCTGTAATTCTAATATTTGTATCAATGAAAAGAACAGCAACACCATCAAGTGTGTCTGTACCGCCTAGTTGTTCAAACAAAAATGTACTAGAATTAAGATCTGTAGATGTTAAAATCGAAAACTCCAAAGAAGTGCCTCTCGGACCAGCAATCACCATTTGTGCGCCGCCTGATCCAGTGGATCCATCAAGAGTTCCATTTTCAGTAATATCTTTAACAAAGCCTGAGTCCTCTCCAGAAGAAAGATAATAACTCGCAATTTGATCATCATCTATAAACGAAACGCTTGCTGCATTGCTAGAGTCTGTTGATTGAACTAGTTTCCCAAGGCGGATATCCAATTCAACAATATATTGTGTCTCTACCAGATCAGACTCCAGAGTTCTATTGGGAGAAACCTCAGAAGTATTCAGCCCCTGATCTACACGAATATAGTTTCCTCCGGTACCATCGGCTCCATTAATCAATCCGCTGGTACCGGCATTTGTAAGTGCCGACTGTGTTGAACTATCAGCCGAAACATAAAATAATCCGGTTGTTGAATCATTTTCGGTGTTGGAGGCGAACCTAGTATTCAAAACAATACTAGGAAGATATAGCAAGTTTGTTCTTGAAATAGAAATAAGCCTAGAATTCAAATTTGATGTGTTATTTGTGAAAGCTTCCAAAACAGGTGTTTGTAGAATTTCTAAATCGTAATATGCCGAGCCACTGGCATTGTTTTTGTCGTATAAAGAGTAATCGATTTCATCATCGCCAAGTGCAAACTTTGCGATTCTAAATGTTCCATCCCCTTTTGCCAATCTTGCGCGACCGGTATCGGTCAAAACAGCATCAAGAATAATGTCGCCGCTATTGTCTAAAAATGCCATTGGTCTAGTTCCCTTCCTTTACTATATAATTAGTATCTAATTTTTTTAGTTTTCAAAAAAACAAGTTTTTAAGTTTTCTTAACTTCTGAGGTAAATGTCACATTCAAGTCTACTTGTTTGCCTGTTTTTTGTGATGTCAATCTAATCTTAAACTTTCTTCCGAAAAGTGACCTCTCTTCCAATCCAAGCTTAACTGTCTTAACATTTTTGGCAGACGAGCCGTCTCCTAAATTAGATTCTGCTTGATTTATCAAAGTCTGTGTTATTCTTGGCGAGATGTTCAATAACTTTTTACATGATTTGGTTGCAGTTCTTCCCTGCTCTGAGTTATCTGGTGTATACACCTCGACTAACGGATAAACAGCGCCACTGTTCCTAACTAGTCTGGCGCGATAAACTTGTGTAGGATTAGAGACTTTTCCATGAATATCTATTGACCTAAAGGTATAGTAATAATCACGATTAGGCTGTATTTCGTCGACAAAGGTTGCCGCAGAAGCTTTTTGCGGGCTGTCCAAATCAACATCAGTATTTATTGTTCGCAATAAATTACCATCAAAGTCTTGTATAGTTTTTGGCGGAGTCTCCATCCTGAAGATTTCAAAGAATGCAACCCTATCATCTGTAGTGAAAGTTATCTTACTATTGTCGGAAAGATTTTTGGTTTGTCTTATTTTGTCAATTGTTTGTTGCTCTCTTTGATTGAAAACAACTGGTTGTAAATCATAACTCCCGACACTACTATTAAGATTTATCCTAAGTTGATTATCAACACCAAGATACGGAATGAGATCAACATTTGGAGCGACCGGAGGATCGTCAATAACGGTTCCCACAATCTCGAAATATGGAACTTCTACCATCTTTACAAATGGCTTAGACAAAACAGACATGTACATTTTAAAATCATTCTCTTCATCGATAGGGACTTGTACTTGAGGGAACAATGTTTGTGCATATTTTGTTTCAAATTTTCTAGTTCTGTTTAAATTGGTTCCTGCGCCTACCCCCTCGGAAACTGTAGTTGATGTACCTCCTGTATCTCTAAAACGTGCCACCCTTGAGCCGAAATCACGAGGTCCGGAAGTACTTTCGACCAATTCTTCAAAAGAGGTGCCACCGGAAAAAGAGCCGCCGAGAGCGGTAGTTTCAGTGGGGAGGGTGCCCTCATCATCGCTTTCAGACTCATCATCATCGCTTTCAGTCTCCCGAGGAGTAATAACGGGATTTCCTCCAGTATACGATAATGGATAATTAACCGTTTCATATTTATAGGTTGTTCCTATAAGAAGCTGATAGGCTGACACTTCATATCTGTATTGTTTATCAAACTTTACTTGTGTGTCGATGTACTTCACCAAATCTATCTCATCAGTGTTTGGAAGCCATATAGTTTGGATAGGATCACTTCCGGTGCCAAACTTCGTAATCTTATATAAGACAGTCTCTGTGTATGACTGCTTGCCATCAGAGAAGTCAACATAATGCCTCTGGTATCTTTGGATAAGTTTCTTTAACTTGCCGAGGAATACGACAGAATTTAAAATCTTTTCAAAATGAGAAACTTTTTCTTCTCCATTGTCAGATAAGAATATGAATTCCGCATCAGAAGTTTCAAACCCTTTAACAACTCTTTCAATCCATTTCTCCAAATCGATTAGATATATCAACTTAGACGACTCAAATTCGACACTTCTATCTATTTTAAGCTCTCCACTTTCAAGTGCAAAATCTTTAGCAATTTCATAAATTCTTTCCACTCTCTCGGACAACAAGGAGTATTCTTCAATTTGATCGAATGTAAGTTCAGATCTTCTAGGGATTTCTGAAAGATAAGATATGAGAGATTTTGTCAACTTAGAGTCTTCTAGGATACTGGCAAAATCTCCCGCAGTTGAAGACATAAACTCAACTGTTGCATTCATCGGGAATGAAGAAACAAACTTGTCTGCCTCTTTTCTTAATGAATCGCTATCGACATCAAAAATCAAGTTCCTCATGAAAGGGTTAGCTTCTTCTGGAGAGACTTCGGAATTTAAAACATTGCCAAATCTATCAAAATAACTAAAGTAATCGATATTTGTATCTTCTGGATCTGTTGTGCCAATCCCCCTAAGAAGATTTGCCTCAACTTGTCCTCCGGCAGTAATTGCTTGAAAAATCTTATCATCTACAGCAACATTTTCTGAGTCTATGTCTTTTCTATATGACAAGAAGTTGTACAAGTTAGGTAAGAAATTTTCTATTTGATTTTCGCCAGATTGAACTGCTGTTTCATAAATTGGTGAATAATAGTTATAATCAAATTGGCCCTCAGCAAATAAAGCAAATTTTGCAACTGCTCCGAGGTCAGTCTGGCTTTTTGATAATGGAGTTCCTAATTCAAATGAGAAGTCATAATAGTCCTCCCTCAAATCAACTAAGCTAAAAGTATACTCTATCCAATCTAATGCATTGTTGTTGTAACGATCTTTTGGAGCAAAAACTTCAAATTGGTGTCTGGTTTCAAAGAACGGAAAGCCTTTAAGATTATTTGTTTTCTCGTTCCTTATCACAATATTGTAAGTTTGCCTTCTTCGGTAGAGAGTGGTCTCCCCATTTTCAGTGCGGTCCAAGTCCGGATTATAACTTTCTAAATCACCGTAGATTGGAAAAGGACTTGTTCCTTCCGGAAACCAGTAATTACCTGCTGCTGACCTAAATGGGTCCGAAGAAAGCTGACGCTCAGAAGTCTGAACGTCTGGGGCACTACCCGTGACACGATAATTTGGATTGGCTCCATATATTGGATCACCAAGAGAGGTTACGCCAACTTGAATGGTGGGGGGTTGGCGATCTACCGATCCCGCACCAGTGTCTAAAGAACCGCCTTCTTCTGATATGCTAGTGCTGCTGCCGGACACTATAGAGACCGTTGGTGCTACATATCCATATAATTTGGAAAAAATATAAAAATTTCTATTAAAAGAAGACATTATTTAAGCTCCTGCTCCTGCTGGCACATCTAAAATGAAAGTTTGGTCGTAAATTTTCATATTTTCAGTAGCATTTGGAATAATCCCTAAAGTATTGTTTTGATACATTGTCATCTTACAGATTAACACACCATCACTAGAATTGTCAAGTATTTCTCTTGTCAATGGAGAAAATATAGGTTTTAATATAAGATTGTTGCCATTTTTATCTTTCTGATAGCCTTGTAAAACTTCGACTTTCACCATCGTAGCATAGTTGTATCGCATCATTTGTATTGTTTTTGTAATTATGCATCGACCACCGAGAGAATCCCACTTATTTCTGACAAACTTACTCTTTGAGAACAATAAAGATCTTATTTGATTTGGAATCTGGGAGATTGATTCCACTCCGAAACCCGCGATAGCAACCGGAGGAGGGGTTAAAAGACGATTGACCACATTATTGGAAAAGCTAACGTCGTATTCTTTTATTGATATTGTCGTGGTTCTCAAAAA
>Ga0129342_1000740_pt1 | contig 14487 bp, 10 predicted proteins | sample CPBDNA_5_FD_94426 | JGI IMG/M metagenome (GOLD analysis project Ga0129342, IMG submission 94426) | Freshwater to marine salinity gradient microbial communities from Chesapeake Bay, USA - CPBay_Sum_15_0.2_DNA | ecosystem: Environmental > Aquatic > Marine > Coastal | place: USA: Chesapeake Bay...
GCAAAAGTCTTCAGAGATGGTAAAATTTGGATTCAAGAATATGAAAGAGGGAAAGCATTATACCCTGTCAAAACAGATGGTACAAGTACAAAAACTGGTACCGAAGTAACTTTCAAACCTGATAAGTCTATTTTTAAGGAATCTCAGGAATTTAGTTTAGAAACTTTATCCAATAGAATGAGAGAATTATCATTCTTAAATAAAGGAATTACATTATCTCTCACAGATAAAAGAAAAAAAGTTGAAGGTGAATTCGTTAAAGAAATTTTTAAATCTGAAGATGGTCTTAAAGAATTTATTAGGTTTTTAGATGAAAATAGAGAACCTTTAATTTCTGAGGTAATTTCTATGGAGGGAGAAAAAAATGGAATTCCAGTAGAAGTTGCTATGATTTATAATACCTCGTTTTCTGAAAACCTTCACTCATATGTAAACAATATCAATACTCATGAAGGAGGAACTCATCTTGCTGGTTTTAGAAGGGGGCTAACAGCTACTCTTAAAAAATACGCAGACTCATCAGGAATGTTAGATAAGTTAAAATTTGAAATTGCTGGTGATGATTTTAGAGAAGGCTTAACGGCAATAATCTCTGTCAAAGTTGCTGAACCTCAGTTTGAAGGTCAAACTAAAACAAAACTAGGTAACAGAGAAGTTAATTCAGCTGTGTCTCAAGCGGTTTCTGAAATGTTAGAGAATTATCTGGAAGAGAATCCAATTGATGCAAAAATAATTGTTGAAAAAGTAATTTTAGCCGCTCAAGCGAGACATGCCGCAAGAAAAGCTCGTGAGATGGTTCAAAGAAAAACAGTTATGAGTGGAGGTGGCCTTCCAGGTAAACTTTCCGATTGTTCAGAGCAGAATCCAGAACTTTGTGAAGTTTTTTTAGTTGAGGGGGATTCAGCTGGTGGAACTGCTAAACAAGGACGAGATAGAAATTTTCAAGCAATTTTACCATTAAGAGGAAAGATCTTAAATGTTGAAAAAGCAATGCAGCATAAGGTTTTTGAAAACCAAGAAATAATTAATATTTATACCGCTTTAGGAGTTACGATTGGAACTGAAGAGGATAGTAAAGCTTTAAATTTAGAAAAATTAAGATATCATAAAATTGTTATTATGTGCGATGCTGATGTTGATGGAAGTCATATTGCTACATTAATCTTAACCTTCTTTTTTAGGTATATGAAAGAATTAATCGAAAATGGATATATATATATAGCTACTCCTCCTTTATACTTAGTAAAAAAAGGAGCAAAAAAACAATATGCTTGGAACGATCAGGAAAGAGATAAAATTTTAGAGGAATATGGACAAGGTGCAACAATACAAAGATATAAGGGTCTTGGAGAGATGAATGCTGTTCAGCTATGGGATACTACAATGAATCCAGAATATAGAACTTTTAGAAAAGTAACCATTGATAATGCTGTCGAAGCTGATAGAGTTTTTTCAATGTTAATGGGTGACGAAGTTCCACCTCGAAGAGAGTTCATAGAGAAAAATGCTACTTATGCAAATATTGATGTTTAAAATAAATTTTTAACTAATGAAAGTAACAATTGTAGGTGCCGGAAATGTAGGTTCAACTTGTGCAGATGTAATAGCCTCAAAATCCATTGCAAGAGAGGTGGTTTTATTAGATATAAAAGAAGGTTTTGCTGAGGGTAAAGCTCTCGATATGATGCAAACTTCAACCACTTTGGGTTTTGGAACAAAAATTATTGGAACTACCAATGATTATACTAAAACAGCTAATAGTGATGTTGTTGTTATTACTTCTGGAATTCCGAGAAAGCCAGGGATGACAAGAGAAGAATTAATAGGAATTAATGCAGGGATTGTTAAAACTGTTTCCCAAAATGTTTTAGAACATTCACCTAAAACTATCATAGTTGTTGTTTCAAATCCAATGGATACAATGACTTATTTGACACTCAAATCAACAGGATTGCCCAAAAATAGAGTTGTTGGAATGGGTGGAGCTTTAGATAGTTCTAGATTTAAAACTTACTTATCTTTAGCGCTAGATAAACCAGCCAATGATATACAAGGAATGGTAATTGGTGGTCATGGAGATACAACAATGATTCCATTAACAAGATTAGCCACCTATAATGGTCTTCCAATTTCTGATCTAATTTCAAAAAACGATCTTGAGAATGTTTCAAATAAAACAATGCTTGGAGGTGCGACTTTAACAAAGCTATTAGGTACTTCAGCTTGGTATGCTCCTGGAGCGTCTGTTGCTTTTTTGGTTAAATCAATTTTGAATGATGAAAAAAGAATAATTCCTTGTTCTGTTTTTCTTGAAGGCGAATACAATCAAGATGATATATGTATTGGAGTCCCTTGTATTATAGGAAAGGATGGTTGTGAAAAAATTGTGAATATTGATTTAGATGATCAAGAAATGATAAAATTTGCCGATAGTGCTTCTGCTGTTAGGAAAATGAATTTAGCACTTTAAAATTTTACAACTCTGATAAATTATTTTATGTTTTTATCTATAATTGTTTTGTGAATAAGTAAATCCTATATTTGCTCGTTTTTTAATAAGAATAAATTTTAAGTTATGCATAATAATGGTCTAATAAAGTTTTTTGCTGTTTGCTTCACATTAGTTAGTATTTATCAAATTTCATTTACGTTTATAACCTCAAACATAGAAACTAAAGCAAGGGAATATTCTATAAATTCAGTTTCAGATTTAAAAGACAATTATGCAGATCTTAGAGAGGAAAAGTATAATAGTTTTTTAGATTCGATCTCTGATAAACCAATATTAGGTTTTACTACATATAAAAGTGCCAAAAACAAGGAGTTAAACAAGGGTTTAGATTTAAAAGGAGGTATTGATGTAACTCTTCAAATTTCTGTAAAAGATATTTTGAAAGGCTTAGCCGAATATTCCACGGACCCAATATTTAATAAAGCCTTAGATAATGCAGATGTATTACAAAAACAATCTGACGACACTTATGTTGAATCGTTTTTTGAAGCTTTTGATCAAATAAAAGGGGAAACAACTTTGGGATCTCCTGATATTTTCGCTAATAGATCATTGAGTGATGAAATTAATTTTGAAATGTCAGATGCCGAAGTTAAACCAATTATTCAAAGAAAAATTGACGAATCAATTGTGTCTGCTTTTGAAGTCCTAAGAAAAAGAATAGATAAGTTTGGTGTTACTCAACCAAACATTCAACGTTTGGGTAATTCTGGAAGAATTAGAGTTGAACTTCCAGGGGCCAAGGATGTTGCTAGAGTTAAAAATTTGTTACAAAGCACTGCCCAATTAGAGTTTTGGTTTACGGAAAAAAACGATCAATTCTTACCTTTTTTATCACAAGCTAATGAAAAATTAAAAACAATTATAGAAGAGCAAACAAGTGAGTCTAAATCTGAAGAAAAATCTGAAATTGACGATTTATTAGCTGATGTTGAAGTAAACGATTCAATTTCAAATAAAAATAATCCTCTATTTGATTATTTAGTTGGTACAGGATATCAAGGAGGGCCAGTAATTGCTCAGTTTTTAGAAAAGGATCAAAAGAAAATTGAAGGATATTTATCATTGCCAGAAATTAGGCAACTTCTTCCTTCAAATAAAAGATATACTCGTTTTCTTTTCGGAAAACCTGACATTAATAGTAATGTTGTTGACCTTTATGCTATACAATCTAATAGAGAAAATAAACCACCTCTTGGTGGAAGTGTTGTAGTTGATGCAAGTCAATCCTTTGATCAAGTAGGTTCACCTGCAGTATCAATGCAAATGAATGGTAAAGGCGCTAGAACGTGGGAAGAAATGACAGGAAAAGCTTTTAAAGATAAAAGTAATATAGCTATTGTTTTAGATAATATAGTATATTCTGCTCCAGGAGTTTCAAGAGGAGCAATCTCAGGTGGTAGATCTGAAATTTCAGGTCAATTTACATTAAACGAAGCTATTGACCTGGCGAATGTTTTAAGAGCTGGTAAATTACCAGCTTCTGCTGAAATTATTGAGTCTGAAGTTGTTGGTCCTTCACTTGGTAAGGAAAATATTGAAAAAGGTATTAATTCGTTTATAATTGCCCTCATCCTTGTTTTAATTTGGATGATTTTCTATTATGGACGAGCTGGAATTTATGCAGATGTTGCATTGGTTTTGAATTTGATTTTAATTTTTGGAATTTTAGCTGGACTAGGTGCTGTGTTAACACTTCCTGGCATAGCAGGTATTGTTTTAACAATTGGTATGTCTGTAGATGCTAATGTGCTTATTTTTGAAAGAATTCGTGAAGAATTACACAAGGGGAAAGGATTGAAGCAATCTGTTAAAGATGGATTTAATAATGCCTTATCATCAATTTTAGATGCTAACATAACAACTGGATTGACAGCCTTAATTTTATTTGTATTTGGCTCTGGTCCAATAAAAGGGTTTGCTACTACACTATTAATTGGAATTGCAACTTCATTATTTACTGCAATTTTTATTACTAGAATGCTAGTTGATTCTAGACTCTTTAAATCTAAAATTTTAAATTTTTCAACTTCATTGACTAAAAATTTATTTACAAATATGTCAATAACCTTTTTAAATAAAAGAAAAATCGCATATTTTGTCTCAGGTTCATTATTAATTCTTAGTATATTTTCTTTATCTATAAACGGTTTAAACCAGGGTGTTGATTTTGTTGGAGGAAGAACTTATACTGTAAGATTTGATAAGGATGTAAATCAAAGTGAAATTCAAGAAAGTTTGATTGATATTTTAGGTAATGCTGAAGCAAAAACTTTTGGATCTAATAACCAATTAAAAATTACTACTAATTATAAAGTTGATGTTGAAGGGACTCAAGTTGATGATGAAATTGAAAATAAAATATTTGAAGCATTAAAAAATAATTTACCAAATGATTTAACATTTGATGAATTTAGAAATGGAGCTGATGATAAGTCTGTAGGAATAATGGGTTCTTCAAAAGTAGGTCCTACAATAGCTGATGATATTAAAAAGAATTCATTTTTAGCTATTTTTGGTTCTTTATTTATTGTTTTTCTATACATCCTTCTTAGGTTCAGAGATTGGCAATATTCTTTAGGTGCAGTTGCAGCTGTTTTTCATGACGTTTTAGTTGTTCTAGGTATCTTTTCATTAACTTACTCATTTATGCCTTTTAATATGGAAATTAACCAAGCCTTTATTGCTGCAGTCCTTACTGTAATTGGTTATTCTTTAAATGATACAGTTGTTGTTTTTGATAGGATCAGAGAATTTAGATTGATCAATAAATCATGGAAATTTGAAAAAATTGTTAATGGAGCTTTAAATAGTACTTTAAGTAGAACTTTGAATACATCTTTTACAACATTAGTAGTATTGCTTGCAATTTTCCTTTTTGGTGGTGAATCAATCAGAGGATTTATGTTTGCACTTATAATTGGTGTAATTGTTGGTACTTATTCGTCAGTTTTCATTGCAACTCCTGTAATGTTCGATACATTAAAAAAGAGTCTGAAAAAGAGTTAATTGCTTTTTCTTTTTGAGTATAACATTAAACAAATTCCAATAATTATAAAAGGAATACTTAGCCATTGGCCGGTAGATAATATACCCAAGGTTTCTTCAAAACCACCTTGGCTTTCTTTGACGTTTTCAACTAAAACTCTAATTGAAAATAAACAAGTAAGGAATAATCCAAAAGTAAAGCCTTTGTATTTTTTTAAATCTGTTTTCCAGTAAATATTCCAGAGTAAAATAAATAATAATAAATAACCAAAAGCCTCATAAAGTTGGGCTGGGTGTCTTGGAAAAATTTCTCCTCTGTTTTGAAAAACAACACCAAAATTAGAATTTGTATAATTTCCAACTATCTCTGAGTTAAAGAAGTTTCCTATTCTAACAAACATTCCACCTATAGAAATTGGAATAACTATCCTGTCAAAAATCCATAAAACTGAGTCGTATTTAAATTTATATTTATAGATAAACATGGCAGTTATGATTCCAATTGTAGCTCCATGGCTAGCCAATCCTCTATATCCGACAAATTTGTAACCATCAATAAAACCATATAACATAGAACTGTTGATATCTTTTTTGATTGGTAGTATTATTTCAATCAAGTGATTTTGAAAGTAATCCCAATTATAAAAAAATACTTCACCAAGTCTTGCGCCAATTAATGTCCCAAATACAACATAAATAAAAAGAGGTTCAACTAAAGAAACAGATTTGTTATCGTTTATATAAATTTTTTGTACAATATAATAGCCTAAAGAAAATGCAATTATAAACATTATACTGTACCAATATATAGTTAATGGTCCTAGGTTTAAAAACACTTCGTTTGGAGCCCAATCAATTTTAAAAATCATCATATTATTATATTTTTTCTAAGGTACGGGATCATATCCAGATCCTCCCCATGGGTTACATTTAATAATTCTTTTTATGCTCACAATGGAGCCTTTTATAAGACCAAATTTAACTAAAGATTGTTTTGAATATTCTGAACAATTAGGAGAGTACCTACAAGTTGAGGGAAGTAGGGGTGAGATAAAGTTTTGATATAGTTTAATCAAAACTAAAAGAGGATAAATTAAATTTTTTTTCATTAAATTAATTCAAATGACGAATCGTTTTTATTGTCATTTAGTTTGATACCTAAACTCAATAGTTCATCTCTTATTTCATCAGATAATTTGAAATTTTTATTTTCTCTTGCTTGGGATCTAATTTTGATTAATAGCTCAATTAGTTCAGTTTTTGAATCTTTTTCATTTGGCTCATCATTATTTAAATCAAAACCTAAAATTTCAAACAGTATGCTGTTAAATATTTTTTCAATAGTTTCTTTATCACCAATATTTAAATTTTTTGATTTGATTTTTACATTGTTTAAAAATTTAACACATTCAAAAAGTTCAGCTATTAGCATTGGTGTGTTAAAATCATCATTAAGCTTATCGAAACAATTACTTACCCATTTATCTACGTTAAAATCAGATTCATTTTCATTACATTCCAGTTCAAATATCAATTGGAACCCAGAAATAAGTTTTGACAATCCTTTTTCAGAAGCTAAAAGAGCATCATTACTAAGATTTAATACACTTCGATAATGTGCCTGATACATAAAAAACTTCAGAACATTTGGATTAAAGGGTTTACTAAAAATTTTATTTTTTCCATCAAAAATTTGACCTGGTAGAACAAAATTATCTGTAGATTTAGACATCTTTTTTCCGTTCAATGTGAGCATGTTTGCATGCATCCAAAAATTTGCAGGGTTTTTTCCATCAATAGCTTCAGATTGGGCGATTTCACAGTCATGATGAGGAAATTTTAGGTCAATTCCTCCACCGTGTATATCAAATCTATCACCTAAGTATTTTTTACTCATTGAAGTACATTCTAAATGCCATCCTGGAAATCCATTACTCCAAGGAGATTCCCAATTCATTATGTGTGATTTATCCGCTTTTTTCCAAAGAGCAAAATCTTGTGGATTTTTTTTGTCAGAGGAACCATCTAAATCTCTAGAATTGTTTAACATGTCATCAGAATTTCTTCCGCTTAATTTTCCATATTTATTTGATTGATTAAATTTTTCAATATCAAAATATACCGAACCATTTACTTCATAACCATAACCAGATTTTATGATCTGCTTTATGCTTTGAATTTGCTCTATTATGTGCCCAGATGCTGTAGGTTCAATACTAGGAGGAAGTGTATTAAATTTTTTTAAAACATCATGAAAATCAAGTGTGTATTTTTGAACGACTTCCATAGGTTCTATTTTTTCAAGTCTTGCTTTTTTAGAGACTTTATCTTCTCCATTTTCATCTTCATTTTCCAAGTGACCAACATCTGTCAAATTCCTAACATATCTTACATTATAACCTAAGTATTTTAAATAACGAAAAATGAGGTCGAAAGAAATAAAAGTTCTACAATTTCCCAAGTGTGCGTTGCTGTAAACTGTAGGTCCACAAACGTACATACCAACGTTGTTCTTTTCAATTGGTTTAAAAGACTCTTTTTTATTAGTTATGGAATTATGAATTTTTAAGTTTTTGGCGAAGTTGGAAATCATTACAATTTTAATCAGCTTTCATTACGAAGATAATCTAAAATTTAATTTTTACATCTTTATATGCATTTAATATTACTTAGATTTTAAATTTTTAATCGAAAAATTAATGAAGATGATATGAAATAATTACAAGTAATAAAACTTGAAGAACACTAATAAGTTTTAGAAATTAAATACAATTGATAGTGCATAAATTGATTGGTCTGTTGTAAGATTAGCTTTATCAACAAGACCACTATCAAACAATTGATAGTTTCTATCTATTTCGGAGATTTTATGTGAAAAGTTTATAATAGTTGAACCAAAATCATACCCAAATCCATAAGAGTAAGAGGAGCTGTCTTTTATTAAATCTTGATTTTTATAAGGACTTTGATTTGAATTAAATCCAGCTCTTAAACTAAACTTGTTTAATCTAATCTCTGAACCTAGTCTTATGTCCATAGTTGACTTTAGATTAGAGCCAATTAACATGTTAGTGTTTACAAAATCTTCTTTAGGCTTAGCTTTTATTTTAGAATAGTCTTTTGAAACAATATCAACACTTAAAAGTCCAATTTTTCCAATTATTACAGCTGAACTTAAAGTTATGCTAGATGGTGTTTTAATTTTATACATTGGGTACAAGTTGCTAATTCTTGGATCTACAATATCAATGTAATTTGTTCCATTAATATCAATAGTCTCAGTCTCAAAATATTGTATAGTTTCGTCCCACAACTTATACCATGTTGGTGATTGATATGATATTCCAATTCTGAAATTATTAAATTTTCTTAGGGCTCCAAGTTGAATTGAAAATCCTTCACCACTTGTTGTTAACCTATTTTCATACAAAATTGATTTTACTGCAGAGTCACTATCAAAGTCGGTTTCTTTATGTCTTATGAAATTTTCTAAAAATATTTCATGAGTGTTGATGTTTAAACCAAAAAAGTAATCCTCTTTAAACTGAATAGCTAAATTTAAATTGTATTTACTATTGTAACCTTTTGTTTCATTCACATGATCTTGATAGACACCATTATCGTATTTAGCAATAGAATAAAATTCGTTGTTAATGTCATCGTAATTCAAAAGGTATCCCTGATAAGCTAAAAAAGCTTGTTGTGCAGAAAAGCCAAAGTATTCTCCAAGATTTCTATAGGCTGAAGAAACTGTTTCATTTTGATTTACACTAAGATCGGATTCTGAAAATCCAGTTGCATTATTTAAAAAAAACTTGTCAATTGAGTTTAAATTATTTAATCCTTTAATGTGAAAATCATTATAAAATGAATTGTTTGTTTGTGCATTAATTCCAAATGAAATTTTATCAATATTACCACCGCCAAAATTTTCAAAAACCCAGACTCCTCCTCCGTTATTTACACTGAATTTGCTACTTGTTTTTAAGCTTACGGAATTGAAAAAAATAGTATTTATTTTTTTTTCGTTATAAGAAAATGACAATACATATTGATTTGTATTAAAAACTGCGCTTCCAGCTGGATTAATATTTATAGCAGATAAATCTCCTCCTAGAGCTCCAAATGCACCTCCCATAGATTCAAATCTTGCTGTTCCAAGAGGGTTGTCAATAGAAAAGTCAACTATATCACTTATACTTTGAGAAAAAATTAAAGTAGGAAATGAAATTAAAAAAAATAAAAACTTCTTTTTTATCGTCATTCTTGAAATTATCTTGAATCTCTAGGCCTACTACTTGATCTTGACTGCGAACTTCCAGCAGAGCCTGAAGATGGCCTTTGGCTTGATCTTACACTACTTGATGATCCAACTGAACTAGATGAGGAACTGTAAGATGATCTAGAGTAACTAGAACCGCCTGAGCTATTTAGTTGACTTCTAGAATAATCTTTGCCTCGATTTAAGTTACTTGATGAATTATTAAGGCTTGATCTTGTTCTATTATAAGACCTTGTCTTTCCACTGTATTTTAGTTGTTGAAAGTTTGATCTAGCGTTTTTATTGGCTGAATTTCTAGTGCTTCCACCAGGGTTTAATTCTCCTCTGTTGAAATAATCTCTTCTATTTTCTGTTGATAAAGTCTGACCGTTGTATAATGCACCATTTTTTACATTATAGTAGACTCTATTTATATTTCTATTTTTTATTATTTCCGATTTATCTGTTTTGGATTCAGAGTTTCCAATTTTGACTTCATTTCTTCCAATATTGTAGTTTGTTATGGATCTGCCGTTTGATAAAGTATAGTTTGATTTATCAAGCTGAAAATTGGAATTCCTTCTTCCATTCATGTATGCAATAGAGTTGTAATTATTTCTTTTGAAATAAGGGTCACCTCCATAGTAAGGTGAACCAAAATAAGGGTGCCAATAATTCCAATATCTGTATCCATACCTATAAGGACCCCATGGATTAAGCCATGAATTATAACCCCAAATCATCCAATTCCTTGAATAAAAAGGGCTAAACCAGGACCTGTAGTAATCGTAATATCCAAATGGATAATAATTAATATATGGATCGTAAATATATCTGTCTCTGAAAATTATATTAACGGATGTTGGGTTATCTCCCCAAGATCCGTAACTATTATTGTATGTAACATTTGAATTTGAAGAGTAATTCGAAATATCAGTTAAAACACTATCATTTATTTGATTATCAAATCCATATTCAGAATATTTTTGATCAAAATAGTTTTTATAATATAAACCGTTGTTGTCTTTGTTATTAGTATTTGAGCCTCTTTCATTGTTGCCATAAATACCATCACTTTCAAAGGAATCAATGGAGTTAAAAGGTCCACATCCAACAAAAATTAATGTTAATAGTAATATGTGAGTATATCTCATTTTGTAAATTATTTAATTAATTTAGCAATACTTAAAATTAAACAATAATTATGCCAATGCCAATTCATGTCTAAAAAGTTAACAAAAAGAGAAGTCGATTATTCTAAATGGTACAATGAACTAGTTGTTAAAGCAGATTTAGCAGAAAATTCCTCTGTTAGAGGATGTATGGTTATCAAACCTTATGGATATGCGATTTGGGAAAAAATGCAATCTCAGTTAGATAAAATGTTCAAAGAAACAGGTCATCAGAATGCTTATTTTCCATTGTTTGTGCCAAAAAGTTTATTTGAGGCAGAAGAAAAGAATGCTGAAGGTTTTGCTAAAGAATGTGCTGTAGTAACACATTACAGATTAAAAAATGATGAAAGTAATCCGGGTAAATTAATTGTTGACGAATATGCGAAATTAGAAGAAGAATTAATAGTCAGACCTACAAGTGAGGCAATAATTTGGAACACTTATAAAAGTTGGATTCAATCTTATAGAGATCTACCAATTCTTATTAATCAATGGGCAAATGTTGTCAGATGGGAGATGAGAACGAGGTTGTTTTTAAGAACATCTGAATTTTTATGGCAAGAAGGTCATACTGCTCACTCAACAAAAGACGAAGCTTTAGCTGAGGCTGAATTAATGAATAATATCTATGCAGATTTTGCTCAAGATTTTATGGGCATGCCTGTTATAAAAGGATTAAAATCTGAGAGCGAAAGATTTGCTGGTGCTGAAGAAACTTATTGTATAGAAGCTCTTATGCAAGATGGAAAGGCATTGCAAGCTGGTACTTCTCATTTTTTAGGTCAAAATTTTGCTAAAGCATTTGATGTGAAATTTGCTAATAAAGAAGGAAAGTTAGATCATGTTTGGGCAACATCATGGGGCGTTTCAACAAGGTTAATGGGAGCATTAATAATGACTCATTCTGACGATAATGGTTTGATTTTACCTCCAAAATTAGCTCCAATTCAAGTTGTCATAATTCCAATTTATAAATCTCAAGAACAGTTAGAAAAAATTTCAGAAAAAATTAATCCAGTAGTATCAGAATTAAGAAATAAAAATATTTCTGTTTTGTATGATAAACGCGATACTCATAAACCTGGATTTAAATTTAACGAACACGAAATTAAAGGAGTTCCTATAAGAATTGCAATAGGCCCTAAAGACTTAGAAAACAATACATTAGAAATTTTCAGAAGAGATAGAATGTTAAAAGAAAATATTCCATTTGAAAAAATATATGAAAAAATTGATTTTCTAATTAGTGATATACAAGAATATATTTTTAATAAAGCCCAAAAATTTACAACTGAAAATACCTCAGTTGCAAATAGTTACGATGAATTTAAATCATTAATTAAAAATAAAGGTGGTTTTGTTTCTGCTCATTGGGATGGATCTTCAGAAACCGAAGAAAAAATAAAGAAAGAAACTAAAGCTACAATTAGATGTATTCCTATCCAATCTGTTGGTGATAAAGGATTTTGTATTGTCACTAACAAACCATCATCTCAGAGAGTTTTGTTTGCCAAAGCTTATTAATTAAAACTTTTAAGAAAACAAAAAATTTAAGTTGCAAGTTTGTATCCTTTCAATTACATTTGCAATCGTTAAATTTTGGCCCGTTCGTCTATCGGCTAGGACGCCAGGTTTTCATCCTGGTAAGAGGGGTTCGATTCCCCTACGGGCTACTAAATAAATAATATGGCGAATCATAAGTCAGCGTTAAAGAGAATTAGAAGGAATGAAGCTGTAAAACTAAGAAATAGGTTACAGCACAAGTCTACAAGAAACGCTATTAAAAAATTAAAAGATTTAAGCTCTAAAAAAGAAGCATTAAAATTATACCCACAAGTTGCTTCTATGCTAGATAAGTTGGTGAAGAAAAATATTATTCACGCCAATAAGTCAGCTAACTTAAAATCTAAGCTTGCTAAATCAGTAGCAGGTCTTAAATAATTTAAGAATTCATTGAAATAAGAAACTCTTCGTTGTTTAGAGATTTCTTTATCCTATCATTTATAAATTCCATTGCTTCAACCGGGTTCATATCTGCTAGATATTTTCTCATAATCCACATTCTTTGAACCGTATTTTCGTCAAGCAGAAGATCGTCTCTCCTTGTTCCTGAAGATACTAAATCTATAGCAGGGAAAATTCTTCTATTAGATATTCTTCTATCCAATTGTAATTCCATATTACCAGTTCCCTTAAATTCTTCAAAAATAACCTCATCCATTTTTGATCCAGTTTCAGTTAAAGCTGTAGCAATAATTGATAAGGAACCTCCACCTTCAATGTTTCTAGCTGCTCCAAAAAATCTTTTTGGTTTGTGAAGAGCATTGGCATCAACCCCACCACTTAATATTTTACCAGATGCTGGCTGAACAGTGTTATAAGCTCTGGCAAGTCTTGTGATAGAATCTAAAAGAATAACAACGTCGTGTCCACATTCAACTAACCTTTTGGCTTTTTCAAGAACAATGTTAGCTACTTTTACATGCCTGTCAGCCGGTTCATCAAAAGTTGATGCTACAACTTCACCTTTAACATTTCTCTGCATGTCAGTAACTTCTTCAGGTCTTTCATCAATAAGAAGAATTATTTGATATACTTCTGGATGATTTGCTGCAATCGCATTTGCAACATCTTTTAGAAGCATTGTTTTTCCTGTTTTAGGTTGAGAAACAATCATACCTCTTTGACCTTTTCCAATTGGAGAGAATAAATCCATGATTCTCGTGGATACAGTACTGTTTTTTTCAGCAATATTAAATTTTTCGGTAGGAAATAAAGGGGTTAAGTGTTCAAATGATACTCGATCACGAACAACATTTGGACTTAATCCGTTAATTTTAGAAACTTTAATTAAAGGAAAATACTTTTCTCCCTCTTTTGGTGGTCTAACATGACCTAGAACTGTATCTCCAGTTTTTAAACCAAATAATCTAACTTGTGATTGAGATACATAAATGTCATCTGGAGATGTCAAATAATTATAATCTGAAGATCTTAAAAAACCATATCCTTCTTGCATAATATCTAAAACTCCTTCACTTTCAATTATTCCATCAAATTCGAAGTCTGGCTCTTTATACCTATTTCTGTTGTCTTTGTTGTGGTTTTTTTCTTTTTTAACAAATTTATTTGTGCCATTACTGGTGTTCGTATTTTCACTTTTGTTATCAAAATTATCAGACTCTTTCTTCTTTTTTTCAGTTTTTAAATCTTCTTTTGACGTTGATTCTGATGTGTAATAATCAATTATTCTATAGGCTAAATCTTCTTTTTTTAATCCAGAAATTTTTTCAATACCAAGATCATTTGCAATCTTTTGAAGTTCGGATATTTTTTTTTCTTTTAAGGTTGAAATTTCAAACATTTATTTTGAGTTAATTAAATTTTAGAGAGGAATATAATTATAAAAAAAGTGGAAATGATTTATTAAATCAATGTAAATATACAAATATTAATTTAGAATATAAAATTGTATTTTTAATTAAAATATTAAAATGATACAGAGAATTCAATCAGTTTACATGCTTTTTTTTATTATAATAAATTTAATA
>Ga0129342_1000741_pt1 | contig 14478 bp, 18 predicted proteins | sample CPBDNA_5_FD_94426 | JGI IMG/M metagenome (GOLD analysis project Ga0129342, IMG submission 94426) | Freshwater to marine salinity gradient microbial communities from Chesapeake Bay, USA - CPBay_Sum_15_0.2_DNA | ecosystem: Environmental > Aquatic > Marine > Coastal | place: USA: Chesapeake Bay...
CAACCTGAGCTCACCAACGCGGTGATGGCCGATGTGGACGCACGGCTCGGGGTCGATCTCACCGGCTCTGGGCTGGAGGAGTCGGAGACGGGAGATGACGAGTGAACCGCCTCGATGTGTGCGCGAAGTCCGACATTCCCGAGGGTGTGGCCCTTCGCGTAACCGTGGGGGACTATGCCGTAGCCCTGGCCCATTGCGACGGTGAAATCCGGGGCGTGCTCGACGTCTGCTCGCACGCCGATGTTGCCTTGAGCGAAGGCGAGGTCGATGACTGCAGCATCGAGTGCTGGCTGCATGGCTCTCGCTTCGACCTGCGCACCGGTGAGGCCCTGTCCTTGCCTGCCACCGCGCCTGTCCCCGTCTTCGACGTCGTCGTCGACGGCGATGGTCCCGACGCTCGCGTGCTCGTGAGCGACCAGCCTGTCCCCGTGTCCCAGCCCGCCGAATAGGAGCAACAATGTCCACGCTCGAAATCCGCAATCTGCACGCGACCGTCGAGTCCGATGGTGCCCCGCGCGAGATTCTGCGAGGTGTTGACCTGACCGTGTCGGAGGGGCAGACCCACGCGGTCATGGGGCCCAATGGTTCGGGCAAGTCGACCTTGGCCTACGTCATCGCGGGCCACCCGAAGTACACCGTGACCGAGGGGAGCATCACCCTCGATGGCGCAGACGTCCTCGACATGTCCGTGGATGAGCGGGCTCGAGCAGGGCTGTTCCTCGCCATGCAGTACCCGGTTGAGGTGCCGGGTGTATCCGTGTCCAACTTCCTGCGGACCTCGGCGACCGCGGTGCGAGGCGAGGCCCCGAAGCTCCGTCTCTGGGTCAAGGAGATGAAGGAGGCCATGGCCGCCCTCCAGATCGACCCCTCGTTCGCCGAGCGCTCGATCAACGAGGGCTTCTCCGGTGGAGAGAAGAAGCGTCACGAGATCCTGCAACTTGAACTCCTCAAGCCGCGCATCGCGGTGCTTGACGAGACGGATTCCGGACTCGACGTCGATGCCCTCAAGATCGTTGCCGAGGGCGTCAACCGCTTCCAGGCCGACGGCACAACCGGGACCCTCCTCATCACCCACTACACGCGGATCCTGCGCTACATCCACCCGGATTTCGTGCATGTCTTCGTCGACGGACGGATCGTCGAAAGTGGCGGACCCGAGCTTGCGCAGCAGCTCGAGGACGAGGGCTACGAGCGATTCCTCAAGGCGGGCGCGACCGCGTGAGTCTCGATGTGACACATCCCCGCGCGTCCGGCACCACGCCACTGGACGTCGATGCCATCCGCGCGGACTTTCCCATCCTGTCGCGTGATGTGCGCGGCGGGGGGCGGCTGATCTATCTGGATTCGGCCGCCACAACACAAAAGCCCCTGTCCGTCCTGGATGCGGAGCGTGACTACTACCTCACGAGCAACGCGGCTGTCCATCGCGGCGCGCACCAGCTCGCTGAGGAGGCCACCGAGGCATACGAGGGGGCGCGCGAGCGCATTGCGCGATTCGTCGGAGGTCAGCCTGATGACCTCGTGTTCACCCGTAATGCCACCGAGTCCCTGAATCTCGCGGCCTATGCCTTCAGCAACGCCACGGCCAAGGCAGCCCTGGGCAGCGCATTGCCCGAAGGAGCCGACAGGTTCGTCCTGGCGGAGGGCGATGAGATCCTCGTGACCCAGATGGAGCACCACGCCAACCTGGTGCCGTGGCAGGAGGTCTGCGCCAAGACCGGGGCCGTTCTTCGGTGGGTTCCCCTGACCCCCGAGGGACGCCTGGACCTTGGCGAACTCGACAACCTTGTCACGTCGAAGACCAGGGTGATCTCGTTCACGCACCAGTCCAACCTGCTGGGCACAATCGTGCCTGTTGAGCCGTTTGTCCGCGCCGCCCGCAGTGTGGGTGCCGTCACGGTGCTCGACGCATGCCAGTCCGTCCCGCACATGGGTATGGACGTCGAAAAGCTCGGAGTGGACCTCGTCGCGTGGAGCGGCCACAAGATGCTTGGACCCACGGGGATCGGCTGCCTCTGGGGGCGGAGCGAGATTCTCGCCGCCATGCCGCCCTTCATCTCGGGGGGCTCCATGATCGAGATGGTCACCATGGAGGGCTCGACTTTCGCTGAACCTCCGAAGCGCTTCGAGGCCGGGGTGCCGATGGTGGCCCAGGCAGTGGGGCTCGCGGCCGCGTGTGACTACCTCGACGCCCTGGGCATGGACCGGATCACGGCCCACGAGTCTGCGCTGACCGCACGCGCGCTCGAAGGGATCGCGGCGATGGACGGTGTTCGCGTGGTGGGACCCACCAGCACCGAGGAGCGCGGCAGTGCGGTGTCCTTTGTGGTCGACGGGGTTCACCCTCACGACGTGGGCCAGGTTCTCGACAGCAGTGGAGTTGCTGTCCGCGTGGGCCACCACTGCGCCTGGCCTGGCTGCCGCGCTATGGACGTCCCGGCCACCACGCGCATGTCGACGTACATCTACAACGGCCTGGATGACGTGGACGACTTCCTCCAAGCACTGGGGCGCGTGCGCCAGGTCTTTGGAGCGCATTGATGCAGGACCTCTACCAGGAGATCATCCTCGATCACTACCGCAACCCCCAGGGAAAAGGCTTGCGCGAGCCATTCGAGGCGCAGGTCCATCACGTCAATCCCACCTGCGGGGATGAGATCGACCTGAGACTGCACCTTGATGAGCGCGATGGTGTGACGTACGTCGACGATGTCTCCTACGCGGGCCAGGGCTGCTCCATCTCGCAGGCATCCGCAAGCGTGATGTACGAAAGCCTCGTCGGCAAGACACTCGACGAGGCGATGACTGCTCTTGCTCGCTTCCAGGAGATGGTGCAGTCCAAGGGCGAGATTTCCGGTGATGAAGACACCATGGGCGACGCCGTCGCCTTCGCGGGAGTGGCGAAATACCCGGCACGGGTCAAATGCGCTCTCCTGCCATGGATGGCATGGAAGGACGCCGTCGTGCGCGCAACCGAAGGAGATGCACATGGCTGAGCAGGCTGTCGCCGACGACATCTGGGAGGCGCTGAAGGACGTCGTCGACCCCGAACTCGGCATCAATGTGGTTGACCTAGGGCTCGTCTATGACGTGCATCTCGATGGCGGCAACACGGCGACGCTCGACATGACCCTCACATCGGCCGCGTGTCCACTGACCGACGTCATCGAGGACCAGACACGGGCAGCGCTTGACGGCCTGGTCGACAGTTTCACGATCAACTGGGTCTGGATGCCCCCGTGGGGCCCGGACAAGATCACCGACGACGGGCGCGAGATGCTGCGCGCTCTCGGCTTCAACGTGTAGGGGTACGCTCACCGGGCTGTGATCACCGCCCAATCCCTCGAGCTCCGTGCCGGGGCACGACTGCTCCTCGAGGATGCCGCTCTCCAGGTGGGGCCGGGAGATCGTGTGGGCCTCGTGGGACGCAACGGGGCGGGCAAGACGACCCTCACCCGCGTGCTCGCAGGCGAGGGAGAGCCCGCCGCGGGGATGGTGCGGCGTACCGGGACGGTCGGCTACCTGCCCCAGGACCCGCGCACGGGCGACCTGGGCATCCTGGCTCGGGATCGCATACTCGGAGCGCGAGGGCTCGACGAGGCCGCGCGGACGATGCGACTGAACGCCGAACGGATGAGCGAGGGTGACCCCGACAAGCGTGAGAGGGCAATGCGGGCCTATGACCGCGCCACTGTGCACTTCGAGACGTTGGGTGGCTATGCGGCCGATGCGGAGGCCGCGCGCATCGCGGCGAGCCTAGGGTTGCCCGAGAGAGTCTTGGGTCAAGAGCTCGGCACGCTATCGGGTGGTCAGCGTCGTCGTGTCGAACTCGCGCGCATTCTCTTCGGGGGCTACGACGTCCTTCTCCTCGACGAGCCCACCAATCACCTCGACGCGGACTCGATCATGTGGTTGCGGCGCTACCTCTCGACGTATGCCGGGGGCTTCGTCGTCATCAGCCACGATGTGGGTCTGCTTGAGGCGACGGTCAATACGGTCCTGCATCTCGATGCGCAGCGGGCGGTCCTCGACACATACGCGATGGGCTGGTCCGCATATCTCAAACAACGAGAGACCGATGAGCGTCGCCGGCGTAGGGAGCGCTCGAATGCCGAGCGGCAGGCCGGTGCCCTCCGTGAGCAGGCGGAGCGGATGCGTGCCAAGGCAACCAAGGCGCGTGCCGCGCAGTCGATGCTCAAGCGGGCCGACCGCCTGGTCGATGGGCTGGAGCAGGCGCGAGCGGCCGACAAGGTCGCGCGCATCCGTCTGCCGGAGCCCTCGCCGTGCGGCAAGACGCCGCTGAGCGGCAAGGGACTCTCTCGGTCCTACGGATCGGAGGAGGTCTTCACCGATGTCGACCTTGTCATCGATCGAGGGTCGCGCGTGGTGGTGCTCGGTCTGAACGGGGCTGGCAAGACCACACTGCTGCGCATCCTGGCTGGGGTCGATCTGCCGGACACCGGCGAGGTCATCCATGGGCACGGTGCTCGCGTGGGCTACTACGCGCAGGAGCATGAGACGCTCGACCCCGAACGAACCGTGCTCGAGACGTTTGCCACGGCCGCCCCTGACCTCACCGACAGCGACCGTCGGGCAATCCTCGGGTCGTTCCTGTTCTCGGGCGATGACGTGGCCAAGCCCGTGAGGGTCCTCTCAGGCGGGGAGAAGACCCGCTTGGCCTTGGCCACGCTGGTGGTGTCCAGCGCTAATGTCCTGCTCCTCGATGAGCCCACGAACAACCTCGACCCCGCGAGTCGTGACGAGATCTTGGCCGCCCTCAGTCGATATCGCGGCGCCGTCGTGCTTGTGACACACGATGAGGGAGCCGTGCGCGCTCTCGATCCGCAGCGCGTCGTCATCCTTCCGGAGGGTGATGAGGACATCTGGAGCGACGACTACGCTGAGCTCGTCGAACTCGCCTAGCCCCGGAGACTCAGTGACCCTTGCCGTGTCCGAAGACCTGCTTCAGCAGGGCCATGTACGTGTCGCCGTCGACGAGGTAGGAAGCTGCTCTGTCCTGAACGTCACGCTCGACCGTCCGGACGCGCGCAATGCGCAGACCCCGTCCACCTGGGCGGCTCTGACCGCGATCGGCGACGCCGTCGAGCGCAGTGCCGTTGACCTAGTGGTGATTCGAGGAGCCGGCTCAGCATTCTCCGCGGGATTGGATCGCAGGATGTTCACTCCCGAGGGCATTCCAGGCGAAACATCCCTCGCGGCCATGGCGGCCCAGAGCGATGAGGCGATGGCCGCGCAGATCGAGGTCTACCAGCGAGCATTCGCGTGGCAACGACAGGTCTCAGCGCTGACCGTCGCGGCGGTGCATGGACCCGCCATCGGAGCCGGCTTCCAGCTCGCGCTCGCCTGCGACCTGCTTGTCGCAACCCCCGAGGCTGGATTTGCGATGCGCGAGACTTCCTACGGACTCGTCCCCGATCTCGGAGGCACACTGCCCCTTGTGCAGGCGGCGGGCTACGCGAGGGCGGTGGAGATGTGCGCGAGCGGTCGCCTCGTGAGCGCTGAGGAGGGCTACCGACTCGGTTTCGTCACGCGTGTCGTCGACGACCTTGACGCCGAGATCGATCAGCTGCGCGGTGTCGTGGCGGCCGCGCCGGCGGGTGCGATACGGGACCTGCTGCCCCTTCTGGCGGGGGCAGAGCACGCCTCACGGGCCGAGCAGTTCGCCGCTGAGCGTTGGGCACAGGTAGGCCGCCTGCGCTCACTGCTCGGGGGAGGCTGAGCATGTCCGGGGTCAACCCCTGGCAGATCTATCAATCGATGACCCGGGATCCGTCCCAGGTGACGCCGGTCGGCTGGCCGGTGGTGCGGCGGATCCTCACCTACGCCAGGCCCTATCGCGGCCTCGTCATCGCCTTCCTCGTGACTCTTGTGCTCGCATCGCTGCTCACCGTCGCGCAGCCGCTTGTGTTCCGTCAGATCATCGACAACGGAATCTCTCAAGGCAATGCGGGACTTGTCACCGCCTTGGCGGTGCTTGTGGCAGTGCTCGCGCTCCTCGATGCCGGAATCAATCTCGTGGGGCGCTGGTACTCCGCTCGCATCGGAGAGGGTTTGATCTTCGACCTGCGAACTCAGGTCTACGACCACGTCCAGCGACAGTCGGTGGCGTTCTTCACGCGGGCGCAGACGGGTGCGTTGGTCTCTCGACTTAACAGTGATGTGATCGGAGCCCAGCAGGCGTTCACGTCCACCCTGGGTGGCGTCGTCGGCAATCTGATCACCGTGACCATCGTCCTGGTGACGATGTTCATCCTGTCCTGGCAGGTCACTCTGCTGTCGCTGATCCTCGTCCCGCTCTTCCTCCTTCCCGCCCGGTGGATGGGCCGGCGGCTTCAGGCACTGACCAAGCAGCAGATGCAGGTCAATGCTCAGATGAGCACACAGATGACCGAGCGCTTCAACGTCGCCGGAGCCCTTCTCGTCACCCTCTTCGGCCGGCCCGAGCGCGAGCATGGTGAATTCGCCGGGCGAGCTGCCCAGGTGCGCGACGCCGGGGTGAGCATCGCCATGGCCAATCGCTGGTTCTTCACCGCACTGCTGCTCGTCGGATCGATCGCCACAGCCATCACGTACGGCGTGGGCGGCAACCTTGTCATCGATGGTGCGATCACGCTTGGCACTCTGCTGGCCCTGGTCGCCCTGCTTGCGCAGCTCTACGGACCACTCACGGCGCTGTCAAACGTGCGGGTGGATGTGATGACGGCGCTGGTGAGCTTCGAGCGCGTTTTCGAGATCCTCGACCTCCCGCCCCTGGTGCGTAACCCCCCCGATGCGGTCGCTGTCCGCCCCGGAGACCTCGACGTCGAGTTCGACCACGTTGGGTTCCGGTATCCGACCGCAGCCGAGGTCAGCCTTGCGTCGCTGGAGTCCGTGGCAAGGACCGAGTCTTTGCGGGCGGAGGCGCCGGTGCTCCATGACGTGTCCTTCCGCGCTGAGCCTGGCCAGTTGGTCGCTTTGGTCGGTCCGTCGGGAGCGGGCAAGACGACCATCACAGCACTTGTGCCCCGCCTCTATGACGTGACATCCGGCTGTGTGCGAGTGGGCGGCACGGATGTTCGCGAACTCGATCTGGAGTCACTCCGGGACGCCGTCGGAGTCGTGACGCAGGATGCCCATCTCTTCCACGACACGATCGAGGCCAACCTGCGCTATGCGCGTCCGGATGCGACCGACGACGAGATCCGCGCGGCGCTGAGAGATGCGCGCATCCTCGATCTCATCGATAGCCTCCCCGCCGGGCTGGACACGGTCGTGGGGGATCGCGGGTATCGCCTGTCCGGGGGCGAGAAGCAGCGCCTGGCGATCGCGCGGCTCCTGCTCAAGGCGCCCCGCATCGTCATCCTCGATGAGGCCACCGCACATCTGGATTCTGAGAGCGAGGCGGCGGTGCAACAGGCCCTTGCCCAGGCACTCATCGGCAGGACGTCACTGGTGATCGCGCATCGCCTGTCGACGATCCGACAGGCAGATGTGATCCTGGTTGTCGACGATGGCCGCATCGTCGAGCGCGGGACCCACGAGGAACTCCTTGCCAGGGGCGGCGCGTACGCCAGCCTCTACGCGACGCAATTTGAGGAGTGAGGTCACCAGGGCGAACGCAGCAGTCCGCCGTCGACCGTGACGAGACTCCCGGTGATGCAGCTCACCTCGGCTCCCTCGTCGATGAGTGCGGTAGCGCTAGCCAGCCCCAGACCCCTCGAGGCGCCCGTGACGACGTAGCGCTTGCCGACAAGGCCGAGGTCCACTAGGACGACTCCGATGTGACGGCGGCCTGCGCGTCCTCACGAGCCTCCCGGCGAAGAAAGAACCACCAGCCCGTCATGGCCACGGCAGCGAACACGAGCCATTGGAGCGCGTAGCTGATGTTCTGTGTCTCGTCGATCGCGGGTGCCGGCATGCGCACCACGTCGGGATCGGCGGGTTCGGACGCGGTGGCCTCGAGGTAGATGGACGTCACATCGGAGCCCAGCGCCGACGGATCGAGGGCGGGCACCTGGCCTGATGGGAGATCCGTGGGCACCGGCCTGGGCGCCGTCTCCGCGAGCCGGACCCGCGCCTCGACCACGACAGGACCGCTGGGCGCATCGGGAGCGGACACCACCCCTGTCGCGGTACCGGTCACGGGTATCCAACCGCGATTGACCCACACCCGTCCGGCCGAGGTGTCCAGCGCGGTGGCCACCCAGAAGCCATTGCGCCCGTCGAGCGGACGCTGGCGAACGAGGACCGTCGATGACACGTCATAGGTGCCCGTGACCGAGACGGGCGTCCATTCGACCGGGTCGGTGAGAACCGAGTCCAAGGCCACAGCCGGAAGGGCCGCCTGGGCCGCCCATGCTTCTCGCTTACCGCGCTCCTCGTCCGCACGCTGCCACTGCCACCTGCTCAGCAGGCCAAAGGCCACGATCGCGACGATCACGAGCGCCGTGAAGGCGATCCATCGGCGCGAGCGCAGCAGGGACCACACGGATCAACGGTAGGTCAGCGGCCCGAGCCAGGTTGCTGGGGCCCTGACGGCAGCATGGGGGTGGAGATCACCACGGGTGGCTCGGGGGCGGATCCGCGTCGGCTGCGCCCGGCATTGGCCGCGACAACGGCGAGATAGGGGAGGGCAACCGCCCCGGCGAGGAAAACCCAGCGAGGCCAGCCAGGCACGATGATCGCCAGGATCACGCAGGCGGTGCGGATGGACATCGAGACGAGGTAGCGCTTGGTCCGCCCCGTCTGCTCCTGAGACAGGGACTCCCCGGCACCGGTGATGCTATGCACTTCTGGCTGGCGGGAAGCGGACATGGGACAACGCTACGTCCCGTTGCCGGACTCCGCAGCCTGGCGGTCAGTCTTTGCTCTCAGCAGAAGCCCGAAGGCCGTCGAGCTGGGCTCGCTGGGCCTTGCTTGGCTGGAGCAGGACGTTGAGCGGCCAGATGAGAACGAGCACCCAATAGCCGAGGATCGGATAGATGATGGTCACCAGGCCCGCGAGGATGAAGACCACGAAGAACGCTCCCCCTCGCCAACGGGCCCGAGTCGTGCCAAGTTGCGCCCAGTACTCGCGATCCCCGGGCTTGATGAACTCCGGATTCCGGCCGATGTAGACCGACACGATGGTCCCGATGGCGCTGATGTAGGCCATGGTCCACCAGTAGAACGCACCCGTGCCATCGCTGCTGAACAAGCCGAAGTCGGTCGAACCCCAGTGGTCGCCTGCGCCGTACATCGTCGACGGCCACGGCAGGAAAACGAAGCCGATGAGCCAGAACATGTCCAGCCAGAAGATGACGCCGTTGTAGGCGCAGAGCGAGTTCATGACGCGATTGTGGATATTCCACATGACTGCCATGACGACGAAGGTCACGACGAAGGTGATGATCTGGCCCGAGTGGACCGAGATCACGTCAAGAACGTTTTGGCCGTCCGTCGGGCCAGGAATGTCGAAGAGCGGAAGTGCCAGCACCGTGATCGCGACAGCCACGACCGCATCCGAGAAGAAGAGGAGTCGGTCCACCGCGGTACCGGTCCTCAGCTCCCACTGCGCCATGGGTCGATGCTGCCACGCAGGTCGGCGTCTGGCACGCCTGGCACACGCACTACCTTTGCCAGATGCATGTGTCCGCCTTCGGATCAGGGGAGTGGTGAGGTGTCCGACGGAGCATCGATCGCCCTCGTGACGGGTGGCAACCGTGGCATCGGACTCGCCATCGCCCGTCGCTTGAGGTCAGACGGGCACCACGTCATCGTGGGATGCCGGTCAGGTGAGGCCCCCGATGACCTGCCCGTTGTGGCACTGGACGTCACCAGCACGGAGTCCGTGGACGAGGCCGTGGGTCGCATCGAATCGGACCACGGATCCGTGGGGGTCCTCGTCGCCAACGCCGGGATCACTCGCGACACCCTCCTCGTGCGCATGTCCGACGGTGACATCGACGGTGTGCTGCAGACCAACCTGGTCGGAGCCATCCGCTGCGCACGCCGTGTATCGCGCGGCATGCTCAAGGCACGATCCGGCAGGATCATCCTGATCTCGAGCGTCGTCTGGGCCCTGGGCTCGGCCGGTCAGGTGAACTATGCCGCCGCCAAGGCCGGACTCGTCGGAGCTGGCAGATCGCTGGCACGTGAACTGGGTGGACGGGGCATCACGACCAACGTCGTCGCCCCTGGCTTCATCGACACGGATATGACGGCCGTGCTCGACGATGCCCAGCGCGACGCCATACTCGGGCAGATCCCGGCGGCCCGCTACGGACATCCTGAGGAGGTCGCGGACACGGTGGCCTTCCTCGCCGGCCCAGAGGCGGGCTACATCAACGGCGCCGTCATTCCTGTCGACGGCGGTCTCGGCATGGGGCACTGAAGGAGGAATCCGTGGGAATCCTGGACTCTCGACGCATCCTGGTGACGGGAGTGCTGACCGACCAGTCGATCGCCTTCCATGTCGCGAGGCTGGCTCAGGAGGAGGGTGCGACCGTCGTGCTCACATCCTTCGGGCGGGCCCTGTCTCTGACGCGACGTACCGCGTCGCGCCTGCCGAAGGAAGCACCCGTGATCGAGCTCGACGTGACATCGTCCGCGGATCTCGACGCACTCGAGGGCCGCCTCAGAGAGCACGTGGATGGCCTGGACGGAGTTCTGCACTCGATCGGGTACGCCCCCGAGTCAGCGCTCGGCGGCAGGTTCCTGACCACCCCCTGGCCGGATGTCAGCACAGCGTTGGAGGTTTCCGCCTATTCGCTCAAGTCCCTCGCGGTCGCCTGTCGACCGCTGCTGGGGCGGGGTTCGTCCATCGTCGGCCTGGACTTCGATGCGACAGTGTCGTGGCCGACCTACGACTGGATGGGGGTGGCGAAGGCGGCCCTGGAGTCGACATCGAGGTATCTGGCCCGTGACCTGGGATCCGAGGGGATTCGCGTCAACCTCGTCGCCGCGGGACCGATTCGCACGATGGCGGCCAAGAGCATCCCGGGGTTCGAAGACTTCGAAAGCGTGTGGCAGGACCGGGCGCCCCTCGGATGGGACCTCGACGATCCGGGTCCCGCAGCGCGGGCATGTGTGGCCCTGATGTCGGAGTGGTTCCCGGCCACCACGGGGGAGATCGTCCACGTCGATGGCGGTGTGCACTCCCAGGGCGCCTAGCCATGCGCACACTCCTCCTTCTCCGGCACGCGAAGTCCGACTACCCGCCGGGCGTGGCCGACCGGGAGCGGCCCCTGTCGGCGCGTGGAGAGCGTGATGCGGCAGCGGCCGCCCAGTGGCTGCGCGCGGCCTTCCCGGTGATCGACGAGGCGGTCGTGTCACCTGCCACTCGGGCATTGCAGACGTGGTCATCGGTGGAGATGGCGGTCGGCGTCCTGTCGATGCGCATCGACCCGCGCGTGTACGACGACTGGGGAGCTCACCTGTTGACGGTCGTGGAGGGTCTCAGTGCAGCCTCGCGCACGGCCCTCATCATCGGGCACAATCCTGGGATCGAGGAGCTGGCGCTGGAACTCAGCGGAAGTGCGCCGTCCAACGCCCGGGCACGCTTGCTCGACAAGTATCCGACCTGCGGAATCGCGGTCATCCGATTCCCGGGGGAGTGGTCCGATCAGTCCTCGGCCGAACTCGTGATGTTCTCCGTGCCACGCGGGTCGGCGTAGTCCGCCTCCTCGATCTCCTCGCGAGTGATGCCGAGAAGGAACAGGACGGAGTCGAGGTAGGGCGCGTTGAGGGATGTGTCGGCCGCGGCCCGCACCACGGGCTTGGCGTTGAAGGCGATGCCCAGACCGGCAGCATCGAGCATGTCGAGGTCATTGGCACCGTCGCCGATAGCGATGGTGCGCGACAGTGGAATCGAGAACTCCGAGGCGAATCGCTCGAGGGCCTTTCGTTTGCCGCTGCGATCGACGATATCGCCCAGGACGCGCCCCGTGAGGCGTCCGTCGACGACCTCGAGCGTGTTGGCACACAGCCCATCGACCTCGAGCTGTTCGGCCAACGGTGCAATCACCTCGGCGAATCCGCCCGAGACGAGGCACACGCGAAAGCCCAATCGCCGGAGCGTGCGACACAGGGTGCGGGCGCCCGGCGTCAAGCGAATGCGCTGCGCCGTGACAGCGAGTGCGTCCACACTGAGTCCGGAGAGCAGGGCCACCCGCCGAGTGAGGGACTCAGCGAAATCGATCTCACCGCGCATGGCGCTCTCGGTGATCGCGGAAACCTCCTCGAGTACCCCATTCTCGGCGGCGAGAAGGTCGATGACCTCGTCCTGGATGAGAGTCGAATCGACGTCCATGACGACGAGCCGCTGACCCCTGCGGTCAAGGCCGGCATGCTGGACCGCGACATCCACTCCGAGCGTTGCAGCGACCTCGGACAGCTCCCGCCGCAAATCGGCGATGTCCTCGCCCGAGCCCTCGAAGATGACGGCCGTAACCGGATAAGAGGCAATGCGGCGGATGCGATCGATGTTCCATCCACGCCCGGCCATACGACGGGCCAGTTCCGCGACGGCGGCCGGCGCCAACTGCTGGGCCATCATGGTGACGTGAATCCGTCGGCGTTCGGGATCCTTGCGAGTGACGCTGGCCCCCGGAACCGTTTCGATCTCCATGCCGAGTCGGGCCGCCTCGGCATGGAGGGCCGCTCGGGTGTCGCTCACCGCGTCCGAGGTGAGACCGAGGAGGACGGCGAGGACGAGGCGTCCACGTACGACGATCTGCTGGATGTCCAGCACCTCGCAACGCGTATGCCGCAGGGAATCGAATATCGAGGCGGTGACTCCAGGGCGATCGCGCCCACTCAGGATGGCGAGAAGGGTGCCGTCCACACGGCGAGCCTACCCGTGCGAGGCCGGTGAGGAGTAGGCCGCCTCGAGTGCGTCCCGCGCTGCGCGCTCCAGCGCTGTCGTGTCCGACAGCGCGACGGCATCCGACTGTCGCGGCAGCGAATCCAGGGCCAGGAGCACCCGCAGGGCCGTCGAGGCCATCGCGCGCTGAGCCGCCGCCAACGCGGGTGTCCCGAGCACCCAGGCATCGACCGTGGCTTCTGCTTGATCGCGCCCGCCGACGGGAGGCGGCATCGCTGCGGCGACGTCCAACGCATGCGCCGCCTGCACGATGGCCGCGCGCAGTGACCGATCGCACTCCGCCGGATCCGCAGGCCCCGGGAGGTCGGCGGCGAGAGCGAACGTGAGCCAGCGGTCGCCGGCTTCCGGCACAAGCCACATGCTCCCCGGCGACGGGAGCGACACCCGATACCCGACGAGCCCTTCGGCCACGACGCCGCGTGGAAGGGCCACTCCTCGCGGATCTCCAGGCCGAGGCAGACGCACGCAGACCGGCGGACGAGCCGCCCCCACCGCTCGAAGGCTCGCGATGACCTCCCACCATCCGACGTCGGGTGCACCCACCGTCTGCAGCGACTCGAGCAGGTCGTCGGGGGCGAGGTTTCCGTCGAGGAATGCGCCGACGCTCGCCCCGACGCGCGCGGCGCGCCAGCTTGCCTCGCCGGGTGCATAAGGACTCGAAGCATCGCGGCTCAGCGCACCGGCGTCGTACACGCGGCCAGCCTAGGTGAGCGATCTCGGTGGTGCGTCGATCAGGGGCGGGGGCTCCGTCTAGGTTGTCCGGGTGGGTGTCGTCCTGGATCTCGAACGCGTCGGGGTGCGGCGCGGAACCGCGTGGATCCTGTCGGACCTCACGTGGCGAGTGGAAGACGATCAGCGGTGGGTGCTGCTCGGGCCCAACGGCGCTGGGAAGTCCACACTTCTGTCCATCGCGGCGACTCGTCAGCATCCGACCACTGGATCGGCGCGCATCCTGGGCGAGACGATGGGCATGAGCGACGTCTTTGACCTGCGACCACGGATCGGTCTGGTCGGCGCGGGGCTCAGTGAGTCGATCTCTGCGCGCGAACGCGTACGCGACGTCGTTCTCACGGCTTCGTGGGGGATGACAGGAAGGTGGCGTGAGGAATACGACGCTGCCGATGCCCGGCGGGCGGATCGACTGCTCCACCTCCTGGGTGTCGCTGATCTGGCGGAACGCCGCTTCGGGACCCTCTCCGACGGCGAGCGCAAGCGGTCCCTGATCGCTCGAGCGCTGATGAGCGACCCGGAGTTGCTCCTACTGGACGAGCCGGCCGCGGGGCTGGATCTCGGCGGGCGCGAGCAACTGGTCGGCCGCCTGTCGGCCATGGCCCTGGATCCCACCGCCCCCACGACCGTGCTGGTCACCCACCACGTGGAAGAGATTCCGCTCGGCGTCACGCACGCACTCCTCTTGCGCGACGGCAGGTCCATCGCCCAGGGTCCGGTTGAGGCGGTGCTGGTCAGTGAGGCGCTGTCCGCCGCCTACGGCCTGCCGCTTGAGGTCCAACGTCGCGACGGGCGATGGGCGGCTCGAGCCCTATGAGCGGCCCGGGCAGGCTGCGATGGTCCTTTGCCGACCAGCTGGGCCCGCACTTCATCGACGTGGATCCCGC
>Ga0129342_1000743_pt1 | contig 14439 bp, 18 predicted proteins | sample CPBDNA_5_FD_94426 | JGI IMG/M metagenome (GOLD analysis project Ga0129342, IMG submission 94426) | Freshwater to marine salinity gradient microbial communities from Chesapeake Bay, USA - CPBay_Sum_15_0.2_DNA | ecosystem: Environmental > Aquatic > Marine > Coastal | place: USA: Chesapeake Bay...
ACTACTGATGCACCTGATGCCATCTCACAATCAAAACCATTTAGACCTACTACAGACATTCCATCAAGCATTTCAGAATCTGAAACTGTTGTTGCAACCCCATTTGTGAATTCTAGTGCACGTAATCCTTTCAAAATATTTGCCGGTCTTCCAATTTGAATTGCAGTGGCTTTGGTCTTTGGTCTGATTCCTTTTGCATCCAAATCATCATAGTATCTTGTAATGAGTTCGGTGTTTGGTTTTCCTTTATTCCATCTCAATTCCTCTCCTTCGAATTTACCATTGTACAAATCTGATAGTGTACTTGCACCTTCAGAATTAATCACTGCAATTCTTGGAATTTTTTTAATCCAACCCCACTCGTATAATTCCATTAATGCTTTTCCGCAACTAGATGTATTTCCTAATGCTCCCCCAGGATAAACAATCCAATCTGGAGCTTCCCAATTCAAATATTCTAATGCTCTAAATGGAATTGTCTTTTGTCCTTCAATTCTAAATGGGTTTACAGAGTTTACAGTATATCCATCATGGTTTTGTGCATCATCTAATGATTGTTTTAATGCATCATCAAAGTTTCCATCAATTTCTAAAATTTGAGCTCCAAACTGATATGCTTGACTTAGCTTTCCTGGAGCAATTTGTCCTGCTGGAATGTAAACATCACAATTTATTCCCTCATTAGCCGCAAACATCCCAGCAGATGCTGAAGTGTTACCTGTTGATGCACAAACAATCTTTTTTGCACCTACCATCTTTGCATGAGTTACAGCAGTTGCCATACCATTGTCTTTGAAAGAACCGCTTGGATTGTAGCCTTCAGGCTGTAACCATAAATTATCATTTGAAATACCTACAAATTCTGAAGCTTTTCCCATGTGGTAAGGCTTTGAAAGTCTTCCTTCTGCACCATCAAGTGAAACCAAAAATTTTGAACATTCTTCAATATTCTCAGTATCTACTTGGCAAAAGTTTAGTAATTCTCTAAATCTCCATACCCCACTTTCGTTGAAAATGTTTCCTTGAGAGTTTCGTCTATCGTAAAAAACTTCTTTTAGATTTTCTGAGGGAGTGTGTTTATATTTTACATCAAGTAAATGTCCTTTCTCACATTGGACATTTGTACTCTCAATTGGATATTCCATTCCACAATCTGGATCAATACATTTTAGAAATGCGTCTCCCTGCATACCCCTTACAAAAAATTCTGATAATTTAAAGCAAAGGTGCAATTTTCTATAGTTGAAGCTATTTTTCCTAAACTTTAGATTAGATGGGTTTGAAAATGGATTGTGGTTACATACATAGAATATCTCAAAAGTATTTTATTACAAATTCTTGAATCTTATGAAAACTTAAAAGAAATTCAAGACAAACCTGGAGATCTAGAAATCATAAAAAAAGAATCACTCAAAATTAATGGGTTTTTCAAGGTTATTTCAAATAAAGTTGAAGATACCAAAATACCTCACTCAGATTTCAAACCATTAAAATCAAAATTTAAAAATTATTTGGAAAATTATTACTTTGAACAAGAAATTGAGACTATGAGCCCGCTTTATGAAAATGACGTGCACAGAGTAAAAAATATGCGGTTAAAGATCCTCGAATCCTTTGACGAGAACAAAATTATGGCTGACATCAAGGAGTTTATTGATAAGATTTGAGTGAAAAAAAATGCGTATTGTGTGGGTGCAAAGATCATAAATTGTTCGGATGTAATAGGCACATGTCCAAAAAATGTAGTTGTTTCAAAGAAGAAAACTGATTTTTAGAAATTATTTTCGTTTAGGTCCGGATCTTTCATGAAAATTCAAGCAACATTTGCATTCTTTCTCAAGACATTCTGATTCAGAATGATGGCCACAAATTCCACATTCACAACTTCCGGACATGATACTAGTTATCTTAATTGGAATATAATTTATCCCCCAAATTTTTATGAGTTTGAGGTCAAATGAGATTATTTTTTAGATTTTGATTTTTTTCCAGAAGATTCTTTTCCTTCCAGTTCCTTCTCAATTTCTTCAGCTTTTGTATCTACTGCCTTGATAACTTCTTGAATTAATCCATCAAGATCACTATCTTCTACTTCGGGTTCTACAGTAGATGCAATTTCATTAATAGTGTTTGAAATTTCAGCACTCACATCTTCAAAACTTTCCGGATCTTCATATGTTGAATTGTAGAGGTTTTTGAGGTTGTTTACATGACCTACAATTTGATCTGTTATCACAATCTTATAATCAGTCCCGTTCACGTCAAATTCTTTTGAACTCATAACATTTTTCGAAATCTTATGTTTATAATGTTTTTGAGTGGAAAATGATGGACTATTAGAAGACTATGTAATCAAGTGCTGATGCATCACTAATTAATCTAGTATGTTTTGAACCTACTACATATCCATTTTTGATATCTTCTGCAGGAATCCATCTGTTTGTTGATGTATAATGTCTTTTTTCTTGTAATTCTCTTTCGATTGCTTCTACATCAAATTCGCCTTCTTCTACTTCTTGTGTAGCAAGGTGCTTGATTGTTACAAGAATTTTGGTAACTTTTACCCTGTCTCCAAATTTCCATTTCATGGGAGGGTTTTCATCTGACACTTCTAACACTTTGATTTTCATTTGTTTATTACCAAATGCATCATGACTGATGAGCGTTTTTTCATCTGTAAATTCTTCAAAAGTAATTCTGGAGTTCACCTCTGCATCTGATACTGTTTCTAGCAGCGCGGCTGAATTGAATTCTGTATTTGGTTTTTCATCATAACTTGTTTGAATACTAATTTCTGGTAACTGTGATTCTTCTGGTTCAGGAGTTGGTTCTGCAACTACTTCTGGTTCAGGAGTTGGTTCTGCAACTACTTCTGGTTCTGGATTTTTAATTTTTTCAATTCTTTTAACTTCATTATCCCATTGTAGTTGGGCATCTTCATCTTTGTTCACTTCAGACATATGATTGATTCTTGTTTATTCTTTAAAAACAATTTGTAGATTTTTTAAAATTTGGCACTATTTGGGTTGTTTTGTTTTAAAAGGCATCTTACATTCTTTTAGATGGATCTCTTTTCGTGAACCGTCTACTTTTGCATATATTTTTCCTTCATATGTACAAACACAATCAGTAATCTCTAATTTTTCATCCCAAATTTTGTAAAACTCTCTTAGTTCCCGACTTTCATATTTTCCTACTCCCAATCTTTTCTTGGATAGGAACTTGAATGCTAACAACACATGTCTTTTTTTGTAGATATCAAATGTCTTAATCCACTCTAAACATCTTTCAATCTGATCATATGGAACTGGAAGCGAAGTGCTTGTTCCAGATTTTGCTTCAATAGTAAAAATAGTACTGTCTTCAGTATTTACAGCTAAAACATCTGGTAATGCAATGCTTGGAGATCCTAATCTAAATGCCTTCCAATCTGATGATGTATTGAATCGTTTTACCAATGTATCTTCCCATTGATATCCACGCTGTCTACGGGTTTTTGCAGCTTTTTGATTATTGGTAATTGTTTTTTTGGATAATTTTGAGATGGTTAATGTTCGTGAGCGCATACTATTCTTCCTCTTTTAAGATATAGTAAGGTGGGTAATTACATAATACCCGTTAAAATTGATTGAGTAGTTCGTTTCTTATTTGTGATAGAACCAAAACCTAAATGAATTCGGTAAAACAATAATACTCTAAAGAATTACCTGATTTGTGGCAAAAAAGAAAAAGGAACTAAAACAACGCCAAAATCTTCAATGTCATTGGCACTGTCCTTGCGAAGATTGCCGAAATGATGATGTCTCATACTGAAATATGACAAATTTTTAGTTGTCTAACAATTTGCCTAAATAGGACGTGATTTCAAATAACTTGTGTCTGAAATTATAATTGAAAAATTACTTGAACAAAGAGATTTTTATTTAAACACACTAAAACAACTAGAATTTCAATTGGCAATTGAACCCACAGAAAATGAACTACGAGATATTGAGAAATTACAAACAACTACTGTTGAACAATTAAAAAAAGTAGAACAAGAAATTGCTTATCTTAATTCTAAAAAATCCTCCTGAATTACAATGAGTTTATCAAACCCCTGTTTTTACAAAATCCATGTTTGATGAAATAATTCAGAATTTTGTTTCTATAAAACAGGATTTTGCCAAAAATTACTCTGGAAATGCCCATATCCAAGAGGTAATTCCTGCATTAAATTCTGAAAAATTCCCTTTTGACCAAGAACATTTGAACTCTATTCATGAATTTGCAAAAAAAAATCCAATTTACTATAATTCCTATGATGAAAAAATTTTGGAAACGGATTGCGTGGTTTATGAAGGTGATATTAATGATCATTGGTTAAACAGTATCAAACATGGTTCAAGCTGTCAACCATTCTATCCGACATGGATGGTTTCAGCATATTTGATGGTATCAATTGCAAAAAATCTGGGATATACCGAATTAATCGATATTGGTTCTGGAGATGGACGAATTGCATTTTGTGGAAAGATTTCTGGATTTACAACTCATAGTATTGAAATTGATGATGGTTTAGTTGAATTACAAAAATTGATCTGTTTCAACACTGAACAAAATTTTGATCCTCACTGTGAAGATGCATTGGAGTTTGACTATTCTAAATTTCAGTTAACAAACCCTGTATTTTTCATTGGAGGGTTACCGCAAATGGGTGGAGATGTGTTAGCAACTAGTATTATTGATAAAATTAATTGTATTGATCAACTAAAAAATTCTACAGGAATTGTATTTGCAGGAACCCATACCAAACGTCAATTATCTGGAAATTTATCTAATGGTGGATGGAGTTCGTTAATTAAAGAACATAACTTACAAGTATCAGAAACCGTTTCGCTTCCTACTGTTTGGACATTTGATCAAACTACTGAAACACCATACATCTATACAAAATTTAAGTGACTTCAAAAAAATAACTGCCTTCATTAATTCCACATTTTGAAATTTTTACGTATTGATCAATTTGTGGTTCATTAGTCATTTTTGCTATGATTCTAAAAGAACTCTCCATTTCTACAATACAAAAATAATCATCATTTTGCTTTGAAAATTCTATGATTTTACCTTGAAAATTTCCTTCTTTGAGCCTGGTTTTGCCCATACAATCATCACAAAATTCGGTAGGGGGCCACACCAATTTTTTACAAACGGTGCATTCTGGAATCAAAAAACTCCCTTTAGACAATTCTTCCTCAAAACTCATTTTTCTAACACCAAAATAGTTGAAGATGTTGCAGCTGCAGACATGTTGTGAACTAGACCTACACTTGCGTTTTCAACCTGTCTTTTTTGTGCATTATTTTGTAATTGTTGTGTAATTTCAATTGTTTGTGCGATACCTGTAGCGCCCAAAGGATGACCACAACCTATCAAACCACCACGAGGGTTAATTTTGAGGTTTTTTGTTTCATAAAACTTTTTAACAAGATTAGTTCCCTCTCCTGGTTTTGCCATACCTATAGCTTCTAATGCCATTGGCTCACATACGGAAAATGCATCATGAACTTCTACAACATCAACATCTTCTATTTTTTTCTGTGCCATTTGTAATGCTGTTTTAGTTGCATATTTTGTAGATTCCATTGAATGGAATGATTGATTTTTTGTAAATCCTGCTGAAATTGTTTTTTGTCCTACCCCCGAAATCCATATTGGCTGATCAGTGATTTTTTTGAGTACCTTCTCTGATGCTAAAACAATTGAAGCACTTCCAGTACAAGATCTTGAGCAATCAAGTAGTCGGATATCTTCCGTAATTTTTTTAGATTCCATTACATCTTGTATGGTGTATGTTTTTTTAGAAAGTGCATTTGGGTTGTTTTGAGCTTGGCTGTGATTTTTTACTGAAACCATTGCTAATTGCTCATCTGTAGTTGAGAATTTTCTTTTGTATGAACTAGTAAAAATTGATGCCCAAAATATTGGATGTTTAAACTCTCCACGAGAATTATCCCAATCAAGAATCTGACCGGGACTATCATATCTTTCCGCACCGCTTACTAACACCACATCTGCAAGACCTGATGCGATGTAAGAATAGGCTGAAACTATGGAATTTGTGCCTGAATTACACAGATTTTCTATAGAGTGGGCTGTTTTTGGTTGAATTCCAAGGGTTTCAGACAAGATTGGGGCAAGGTATTTTGAATTATTGTTAGTAGATACCAAAACTGCATCAATTTGGTTTTTTTCTATTTTTGAATTATTTTCAAAAATACTTTTTGCAGATTCAAAAAGAATAGATTCTATTTTTTTATCATCTTTGGTAAAGGGTGTTATTCCATATGCTGCAATTCCTACTTTGATCATATCATTCATCCAAAAATGTTTTTTGTAGCAATCCAAATGACGTTCTGACATCACCCACTGGATTGAATTGTAATATTGGTAAATCAATTCCTGTTTGGTTAAATTCCTCAAGTTGTTTTTTGGATTCCTCAGGTGTACCAGCTACTACAAGTTCTTTTAACATTGAATTTGTAACTAATTCATAATTAGATGAAAAACCCGTTTTTTTAAACTCTTCAAAAATATTTGATGTTTCCTTTTCAAACCCATTTTTTGCCAAAAACTCCCTATAGATTTTTCCAACAGATACATAAAACGCCAATGTTTTTTTTGCACGGGTAATCGCTTCTTCAGAATTTTCTGAAATACATGTAATTATTTGACATGTTACGTCTATCTTTCTTTCTGATTGCATTTTTTGAATTGTTTCTTTCATTTCGTTTTTAGGTCTAAGATAAAAAATCACTCCATCTCCAACATCCCATGTCAGATTCACCATTTTTTCATTTATTGCTGCAATGTATATTGGAATTGATTCTCTTTGTGGTTTAATCAATAATGTAAAATTCTTCAAATTAAAAATTTCCCCTGAATATGTAATTGGTTTTCCAGAAGAAATCAATTTGATAATTTCTACATATTCTTTCATTCTTTGCAAGGGTTTATCAAAACTATATCCATGAAAAGTCTCCACAATGGGCAAACTACTAGTTCCAAGACCAAGAATCACCCTGCCTTTTGATATGGTATCTACAGTTACTGCTCCCATGGCAATTGTCGCAGGACTGCGTGAGTAGATGTTGATAATTGATGATCCTAACTTTTGAGTAGATGTTTTACCTGCTACAGCACTTAACATTGAAAAATTCTCCATGCCCCATGTTTCAGGTACCCAAATTGTGTCTGTATGGGTTTTAGATATCATTTCAGCACAGTTTAGAACCTCATTTACAGATAACATTGAGCCTAAACTGCATGCAATACGCATGAAATACCTGTGACTGACTGTATATTCTAGTGTTCTGTTTTAGCATTGGGTTAATTTTGATTGAGGTGCCGTATTATTGGAAAATCTGTATATCAGTAACTGTTGAGCCAAGAAACATTTGCAGAAAAAACCCATCAAGAATCCAATTTTTGGAATAACGCCACCAAATATGCTTCAGCGAGCAAAGATGAGTCATTTGTGGAAGAGGTTGCATACATGATGGTCACATTGCACAGAACTGGTGCATAAATCAAAAAAACTATTTTATTATTTTCTCTATTTCCAATGCACATTCCTCCATATCTTTGAAGGAATCTACAGAATACCATTTAGAATTTTTATATTTTATTGTATTTAGAATTCCTTTTTTTGCATATTTAGGAAATACTGTTTTTTCAATATCGCCTCTATCTGGAAGTTCTTTTAAAACTGCTTTTTCTAAATGATATATTCCAGCATTCATCCAAGTATCTGAAATTTCTTTTTTCTCTTTGAAATTTAAAATCTTATCATCCTCAGTTTCCAAAATACCATATTTTGTTCTCAGTTCAATAGCAGCAATTGCATTTTTCTTTTTTTGTAATTTTTTTAAATCAATATCTGTAATCGTATCTCCGTTCAAAACAAAAAATGATTTTTCATTAATCATTTTTCCTGCTTTTTTAATTGCCCCACCAGTACCTAATGGTGTTTTTTCAATCGAGAATTTTATTTTTATTCCAATATCTTTCATGTTCAAATGATTTTCAATCATTTCTGTTTTGTATCCTGTACAAATGATGATCTCTTTGATTCCAAATTTTTTAAGATATCTAATTTGCCATTCAATAATGGGTATGTTCTTTATTGGAACAAGAGGTTTTGGAACATAATCTGTTACTGGTTTTAGTCTTTTTCCTCGACCTCCAGCCAGAATGATTGCTTTCATTAATTTTGTCTAATTTTTAGAGTATATCAAAATTTTCTATTTTGGTTCTTTGGTTTTCATACCAACACTATCTTTATTTTTTAATTCTGAATCATCAACTATTTGTTCCATCTTTTCTGCAAATTCCTTGTAAATTTTCTCTAATTCCTTTAGAGGGAGTTCAATCCCCAACAACTTCATAGTTTTATTCCAAGATTCTATGTATTTCTCATCATCAAGACCCTTACCCAAAGTCTCTGCTATAGAATGAACCCCTTCCGTTTTTCCTAGAGCATAGATGGCTATTTCACGTTCAGTTAGCATTATTTTCACTTTCTGTCATGTAGTAGTGTAATTCAGTATAGCACTCGACACAGTATTCTTCAAAATTTGTATGATCACAATCATAGACTTTTTTTACATCATTACTGCATTTTGCACAAATTGGCATGATGATCTTATTTTGATTTTGCTATTTTGATTCCACCCAATGCAAGTTGAATTACAGCTGGAATAAGCATCATAGCCATAGATGCCATTGGATCTCTTTCTGAAGTTTCAGATGATGGTGATGGGTTGACCATAATTGCAATTCCTCCAATAATGATCAAAATACCTGTAATTATGATCATTACCCCTAATCCTTTGGATGGCTCTTTTAGTGATATGAAGAATGCTATAATTGGTAAAATTAATGCAGGTGCTCCTAGACCTATGCCTCTTTGCATATGATCAAGTGGTAAAAATCCATAATCGCCATCTGAAGACATTGCAACAGCTACATCTGCAGCATAAATTAGAAGCAAACCTATTGCAATTCCTGTTATAACTAATGCCGCAGTTAGTGCCATGATGATTTTTTCCCCTCACAATTATTAAACCTAATCATACAGATTGAACTACTGCCCTAGGTTTTATGGAATCTAGTTTCTTTAACAAATCCTCTACTGATTCATTATTTGTCGAAATGAGGTTGAAATGACCTAATTTCCTCATTGGTTTTGAAATCTTTTTTCCATACATTTTAAGAAATAAGTTCTCATCAGGAATTTCTAATGGCTTGTATTCACCTTCAAATGTTTTTGTTCCCAAAATGTTGTACATTATTGTGGGACGTAAAAGTTTGGTACTGCCAAGTTCTAATCCCAAAATAGCACGCAAATGCTGTTCAAACTGAGACGTTTCACTAGATTCCAAAGTATGATGTCCCGAATTGTGAACTCTTGGAGCTATTTCATTAATTACAATCTGATCATCTTGAGTGACAAACATCTCAATTCCAAACACACCTGCACCTTTTAGTACATTCATAGTTTGACTTGCAATTTTCTCAGCATTTTTTGTTATTTCTTCAGAAACTCTGGCAGGAGCAATTGTTTCACGCAAAATATTTTCTTCATGAATATTCTCTACAAGCGGAAATGTTTTGATTTCACCCTTAGTATTTCTAGCAGCAATTACCGATACTTCCATTTTGAAGGGTACAAATTTTTCTAACATTAATTTTTGACCTTTGAAATAATCATATGCTGTTTGGACCATGTCTTCGGAATCAACCTTAAAGTTTCCTCTACCATCATATGCATCCCGTCTTGCCTTGAGTAATGCCGGATAACCAAATTTTTTCAATCCTTCTTTGACATCATTAATGTTTGAAATCTTTATGAATTCTGGAACAGGAATATTGTGTTCTTTAAGAAAAGTTTTTTGTAAAAATTTATCTTGAATTGTATGTAATGTCTCAGGAGATGGATTAATTTCTGCATTTTTTTCAACTGATTTTAAAACTTCACTGTCTCCAGATTCAATTTCATATGTTATGATGTCTGATTTTTCTGAGAGTTCAATTATAGCATCTTTATTTTTAAAATCGGCAACAATTTGCTCTGCTCCGACTTGTGCGGCCGGACAATTTTCAGTAGGATCTAGTACTATGATTTTTGAAACATTTTCAGGCATCTTTTTGGCAGCTTCTGCAATCATCATACCAAGTTGTCCTCCTCCTATGATCCCTAGAATTTTGGCCATATTATGCTCAATATCTTTGGAATAAAAATAGCTAATGTTGTATATTCTTGAAAAAACTAAATCGTTATCATTAATTACTAACAAGTTTTTTCTAATATCGTGACATATTCAAAAAAACCTCTTGTTGGAATCATAATGGGATCTAGTTCAGATTCTAGAATTATGAAAGGAGCTGCAGAAATTCTTGATGAGTTTAAAGTAAAACATGAAGATCAGATTATTTCTGCACACAGAACACCAGCTAGATTGACAGAATATGCGCAACACGCAGAAAAAATGGGTTTTGACATAATCATTGCAGGTGCCGGAGGGGCTGCACATCTTCCAGGTATGATTGCATCTCACACTGTAATTCCTGTTATCGGAGTACCAATTTTGGTCTATAATGACAAACATCACAAAAAAACAGACACTGAAAAATTTTCAGCGTTTGGAGGATTGGATTCATTGTTATCCATTACTGAAATGCCATCAGGTTCCCCTGTGGTTGCAGTTGGAGTAAACAAAGCAGGTAATGCCGGAATTTACGCAATGAAAATTTTGGCAAACAAATTTCCAGAACTCAAAAAGAAGTTAAAACAGCACAAGTCTGATCAACACAAATCAGTTGTTAAAGAATCCGAGATGATGAAGAAACAAGGATTGTCTTCTTTTGCTAAAAAGAAATTCAAATAATTATGTCAACAATGTGAATTGAACATCTTTCTTACGTAATGCTTCAATTAATGCATCTGCCTGTTCTTTTCCTTGGGTTTCTAAATTCATAGTAACCGCAGCAGAACCTGCATTAACATTTGAACTTAATCTATCATGTACAACTTCTACAATATTTGCATTGGCAAGAGTGATTTCATCAACAATGTCTTTGAAAGCCCCCGGTCTGTCAGGTAGCAATATTGATAATTTGAGTAATCTGCCCATGGCAACTAGACCTTTGTCTACTATCTGACCTAGCAAATACATGTCAACATTTCCGCCAGCCAATACTGCAACAACTTTTTTTCCAGGAGCCGGTTTTTTTGAAATCAGGTAAGCTAAACTGACCGCACCAGCTGGCTCTACAACAAACTTCATTCTTTCCATTAGCAAAAACATAGCTTTTGTGATCTCAGTATCGTCAACTAGAACAATTTCATCTATCAATTCATTGATTACACTAAATGTTAATTGTCCTGGAACTTTTACAGATATTCCATCTGCGATTGTCCTCGCACCGCCACTTGCAGTGATTGCTCCTTCTTTAACTGATTCGTACATTGATGGGAATGATCTTGATTGTACACCAATAACTCTGATGTTTGGATTTTTTTCTTTTATTGCAATTAGTGTACCTGCTGCTAATCCACCACCCCCTATTGGAAGATAGACTTCTTCAACATCTGGTAAATCCTCTAGTATTTCTAAACCCATGACTCCTTGTGCTGCAATAATTTGAGGATCATCAAATGCATGTATCATGGTAGCACCCGTCTCTCTTGCAATCTCCTTTGCTTTGGCAGATGATTCATCATAGTTTACACCTTCCAAGACAACATTTGCACCATATCCTTTTGTCGCAGCAACTTTCGCAGGAGATGCATTTTTTGGCATTACGATAGTGCAAGGAATTTCTTCTAGGGCTGATGCCAATGCAACACCTTGTGCATGATTCCCTGCAGATGCTGCAACTACACCATTTTTCTTTTCTTCATTTGATAACGATTTAATTTTGTAATAAGCTCCGCGAATTTTAAATGAACCAGTCTTTTGTCTGAATTCGGCTTTAAGATAGACATCAGATTTTGTAAGCTCACTAAAAGTAGGTGAATGAATTAAAGGAGTTTTCTTTATTTCATTTCCTCGCATAGAGTTTGCTTTTACTACCTCTTCATAAGATGGATTCATTGGAAATGTTGCTAAGAAAACGATGTATTTGACTTCTTCTATACAAAAATTATTTTTTTAGTCAAATTTTATGCGTAAATTTCAAGGAATGGCTAAATAGCCAACAAATTGATTTTAAATCATATCAAGGAATCAGAATTTCCCCATTTGAGAATTATCTCTTTTTCTGGTTCCTTGGTCTTTAGTTAATTATACTTGCAAATTCATCTAATCGTTTAACTATGCCCTCTTTTGCAGATTCAGACATTTTTCTAGGATCGAACAATCCTTCTCTAGTGTTATTTTTCACAAATTCCAAATCAAATGTACATAAACTCCCCTCTTCACCCGTTACAAGTTTTGAATCATCAATTAGTGCTGGAGTGATTTGGTATGTTTCAACTAGTAGAGAATCTAATTCGTTAAACAGTTGTGTTTTTTTTTCTGATAATTTTTGAAAATCTACTCCTGACTGTTCTTCAATTTCTGCAAAAACTTTTTCTCTAAATTCATCATTTTCATAAAATACTTCAAAGAGTTTTTGATGATCGAAATCCTTGTACCCCATTTCTTTTAATTTGTCTAAAACATATTGATCACTGTTGTTTGATAGTTCCTCTTCTTTGTTTTTTGTCGTATCGATAATTTCAGAGAGTTCTTTTTGACAATCAATTACTCTTTGGTCAGGTTTGTAATACAACAAGACATGGAATTGAATCGAAACATGTCCTGAAATTAAATAATTACCTTCCATAATTTCAAATTTTAAGAAAATTCTTCTAAGGTCTTCGTTGTTGGATATTGTTACATCTTGAATAGACCAATCTTTTAGATTTTTACTAATGTTCTGAAAAAAATCCATTACTATTTTTGGGTCAAATGTTTTTTGTTGAGAAACGGTTGCATCTCCCAACATAACTTTGACATCAATCATTTTTGTCATGTCTGAAATTTTGGATAGAAATGATTCTTGGATAAGATCATTTTTTTCATTCAATAGTTGCATAAACTCATTTGGAGATCTTGTTCCTAAACGCACAAGATTTAGCAAATTATTGCTCGCCTTAAACCTTTTATCAATATCTAAATATGTAATTGAGCCATTATAGGCATGGAAAATTCAGGTTTTGCCTGTAATGACTGTGATGGTGAAATTGAAGAATATTACCATGATGGGTATCGAGGTAAAAGAGGAAAATGTGCGCAGTGTGGGCATGAATTTCCTTTAGAATAGGAGATAGACATGAATGATAGTAATGTAGAAAAAAAATCTGAATTTAGTCAAGACAAAGTTGTAGATATGCTACTTAATTCGACATCAGAAAAAACACTTGATTCTGAATCGATGATTTTAGAAACCCAAAAACGAGTATGGGGGGCATTAAAGAAAGGATATCAATATTCTGGAATTGTTGATGAATCTGATCAATATTTGAGAAAAAATGTATTCTCAAAATTGGATTTAGTTGTACTTTATGTTGATTTGGTTGGTTCAACCACTATGGCATTAGAGATGCCTGAAGAGAAAATTGCAATCATAATTAGTTCATTTGCACAAGAGATGGCAGCAGTGATTCGGCAATTCGAAGGTTATGTCTTAAAATTTGTTGGCGATGCAGTAATCGGATACTTTGATGCACAAAACAACGGATTACTTGCATCTGACAATGCAGTAAATTGTGCAAAATCCATGATTTCTGTTATTCAAAAAGGAATCAATCCTATCTTAAACCAATATGATTATCCAGACTTGATGGTAAAGATTGGGGTAGATTTTGGTAAAAATATTGTTGTAAGATATGGTTCAGATGAACGACAATCTCATGTGGATATCATGGGCCCTGCAATGAATATTGCAGCTAAAATCCAAAACATGGCAAAACCCAATCAAATTTTGATTGGGCAAGATGTCTATCAAAGATTGCATCCTAATTTTCAAAGAGAGTTTGTGGAAGTTGTGTGGAGACAGGATGAATGGAGATATCGCTCTAGAGTTACTGGTGAAATTTACAAAGTTTATGAGTTTAAAGGATAAGTTAGATTTTTACTCAAACGGTAAATTTACCTGGACATTCTACGTGTTCGTAATGATGTTCAGTGAATTTTTCTTGAACAACATAAATTACAATCTTGTGCAGATCTTGCTCTTCAATGTCATTTTTGCATCTTAGACATGTCTTTTTTGTTTCGGCCATGCGTATATGCGATCAAAATCTGGGGTTAGATAAGGATCTGCGATCAGCTCAAATTGAGCAAAAATGACTCGAATTTTACTAAACGGTATATCAAATGCCTAAAGCAAGCCACAAATATAGCAAAATCT
>Ga0129342_1000754_pt1 | contig 14361 bp, 13 predicted proteins | sample CPBDNA_5_FD_94426 | JGI IMG/M metagenome (GOLD analysis project Ga0129342, IMG submission 94426) | Freshwater to marine salinity gradient microbial communities from Chesapeake Bay, USA - CPBay_Sum_15_0.2_DNA | ecosystem: Environmental > Aquatic > Marine > Coastal | place: USA: Chesapeake Bay...
CAAGGTGTTATCACAAATTTGACAACACCAACACAAGGTAGTATTGGGTTATGGTATGTTGATTTAGATTGTGGGTCTGGAACGCCATTTTATAATGGCAGGACTGTTTCATTGATTTATAATGGTGGTGATTGTAGCTGCAGCGGTGATTGGGTTATTAGACCACAAATAAACAACAATAACTGGGGTGGATCAAATGGAAATACATGTAGCCGATCAACACGAACCTTAAGCGTGACTGTTGAATTATTATAAATATGAATCTATATGAATTTATATTCATACTGGCAATTTATCCATATTTTTTCATATCACAAAGTTGATGCAGATTTATTAAAAAATGTTGTTAATTATTTGCCCTGTGACGAATGTAAACAAGAATGGATCCAACCACCAGAAAATACTGATGAATTATTTCAATGGTCTATAGATTTGCATAATGTTGTTAACCAAAAATTGGGCAAACCCATATTTAACAGCAATAATATTTATACACCCGATCTTACAGGGTGTTTTTACTGCAAATATCCACAAAGTAATTCATACCCGTGGGGGTTTATCCACAATGTTGCAAAATTTGAAGGATCACTTGAATATCTAAAAGAATTTAACAATAACTTTCCTTGTGATAAATGTCGTAATACTTTTTTTACTGATGAACCTGCAAGTGATGAAACAACATTTCAATGGACATTGCGCCACCATAATCGTATAAATCATCTCAAAGGTTTAAACGAAATAACCGAAGAAATGTTTGACTGGCAAAATTGTTCAGCTTGCTAAAATTAGCGCCATTGCACTAATTTTAGGGATGAATTAGCGCCATTGCACTAATTAAGCCACTGTAAACCTAATCCAGGTGCCATTATCACTACCTTCACCGACATAGCCGGTGCTATATAAACTGCCACCAATATTTACCGATGTAGGCATATACACAAAAGCTTGACCGGTATCAGCATTGGGATATTGAGCATTTATAACATCACGAGTGCCTTTAATAAATTTAGCATAGGCATAATTTGAACTTTCACTGTAAATCACATCACTATCATCTGCTGGATCAGTTAACGTTAAACGCTTGTGACCACTTTGTTTTAATACCACCAAAACGACTTCTGTGCCGTCAGGTACAGTATCTAAATTCTCATCGACATTACCACTACTGGGACCGGTAGCTAAAGTGATTGTTACGGTATTACCATTGCTGGCTAAAATAGTGCTATTACTTTCAGTGATGGTGAATGTTGGGGTTTGTGAAGTATCTGTTAGTGTAATAGTTGGGCAGGTAATTGTGCTAGTTGGATACATTGTACCATCCAAATTAATTTGACCGCTATTAATGCTAAGAATCACCGTTTCACTACCACTTTCAGTTAATCGATCTCTAACTGGTGTTAATGTAATTTGTGTCTGTTCACTAACTGTTTCATCACTAGGCGCAACGGTAAACGCACTACTACTTAAATTGTAATCGGTCAAATTAGTTGCAGTACCTGCAGTGGTAATTGCTAATGAACCTGTAAAATATTGTGTAGTCAATGTAATAGTTGCAGTATCATCACGTTCATCCAAAGTATAACTATCAGCAGCTAGTGCAAATGTTGGCGTTTGAGATGTATCCACAATAGTTAGCCCAGCACTAGGATTGTCTGTCAATTCACCATTGCTGTCAGTAGCATCTAAAGTCAATGTCATAGTTTCATTGCCTTCAGCAATGTAATCTTTCTTGATATAGAATGTCTTAGTGCCACTACCGTTTGAAATCGTAAAATTGCCCGTTATATCGTAATAATTTACTAAATCACTAGCACTAATACCAGTAACAGTATATGGCACAGTGGTGCTTTGTGTTGAAGATGTATTATAGCCTAGCACTGTGAATGTCACAGAATCGTCATAACTTACTTCATTAATAGTGGATTTGTCTGCACTGACACTATAAACAGCACTATTAAGCACACGGGCATTAATTAATACTGGTTGAATGCGGTAATTACCGTAACTGTTAGTGACTTTAAAATTGATCAATATTGGCTCAATAGTATCAGTTACATTATTCATAGTAATCAGACTGTCACTAACAGTTACAAAAAATGGCAATGTTTCGCTATGATCAGTAACTAATTCATAAGATACATCACCCTGAGTATCTAATTCTAAACGGCTGCTTAAATCAAAGCTGATTGCACCCTGCAAAGCTTCTTTAACCTGACCAGTAATTTCTATTAATTGTGTATCACTATTTCTAATTTGAGCAGTCATATTAGTGCCATTAAAAGTCGTAGTGAAATCATGAATTGGAGTTGGCGCCGTTTTACCAGCTAAATCACTAAAACTTATAGTTCCTGAACCCGGAATATTGTCTAATTTACCATAGTAAGATGATAAATTACTTCCATCACTAACATTCGGGAAAGCCGCAGCAATATTGGTTAAATTAATATTAGTATTAGGAACAGCGGGTGTTAAAGAAAAATCTAAATTATCATCAACATGTTTCAACAAACTGGGTATATCTGATTCCCATCCGACCGTACTGCCTCTATCAATAATGATTGCAGTGCTGCCGTAGGTGGTACCTGCATAGGTTGTGGGTGCAATTGTAATACCTGTATTTTCACTGGGTTGCCACCATCCAACTAAATTAGTGGTATGTGTGCCGTTATTATAAATAGTTTTGACATTAGATTGACTGAGTGAATCATTATATAATCTAATATCTGTAACAAACCCTCGAAAACTATCAGCACTACTACCGCCAAAAAAAAATTTGACAGCTGGAGTATCTACTAATAGCGAAACTTCCCGGGTCCAAACAGCAACACTATCGAGATATAGTGTAAACAAACCTGCGCTGTTATAAACCAGGGTTACATGAACCCATTTATTAAGTATTGTGAAGGTCTGATTTTCTGGAACATAGGCTACACCGTTTGTGTCTTCAAAAGCTCCAAAAGCACCCAATGTGTAATTATTTGAAGATCCTATACCAAAGCCAAATTCATAATTATCCCAAAAAAGCGGAGACAAATCATCGGAAAATGTTACCAATCGATGATCAACACCAGATGTACTTGGTTTATGCCAAAATGCAACTGTAAACCCGTTAAGCGGTTCCAAGCTAGTATTTAAATCAATATAAGCTCCAGCAGTAGCACCAGTGTTTAAACGAACACTATATTGGGTTGGATAAGTGTATTTGCGATAATACAGGGTATCACTGCTATTATAAACACAAATAAACCCTTGTTGACCTGTCAAGGATGAAATTCGTGGTGTACCAGAAATATTTGTGCCAAAAGTAGTGCCAATATTAGCAAATGCACCTGATTGATTAGTGACTACAGGATCATAAATTGACAATTGAACAGTATCTGATGGCGTGACTGTAGTACTAACAATATAATCATTACTGACCACTTGACTGCTAAATGTAGCAGTATTTTGGTTAGTTAATGCCATGCTGCTGCCAGAAATATCCGTATCCTGAACTAAATAACTAGATTGGGTTTGTAAATTGCCTGATATATCATAAGTCACTGCATAACGATTGCTGCCAGAATTGCCTGTGAAATACACTGTAATATAGCCTAGTGCAGCTTCATGATAGTTAACACTCAAATTGCCATCAGTAGCTAAACCTGAAACTGCTGCTGGAATTGATGGCGTGGCAAAAATGCTGCCATCAATAATATCTAAATAACGCAATTTAATGGTATTTGTAGTATCAATCATAGCTACCACTACCCGACTTGGTGTTAATGCTAATTTAAAATGGTTACCGGTATCTGTAAGATCTGTTTTAGTCCATAATGGTGTTGTTGCACTGCTGCTGCTAAAATACATTACATGTGGTGATGAGTCTACTACTGAAGCGCCAACATAACCAAAGGTGCCGGTGCTTCCGATACCTAAATCAGCATGAATATAGTGGGTTGAAGTGATAGTAATACTGCGGTCCAACACTAAATCATTGTCATAAATAAATAAATACATGTTGCCACCAGATTCTTTTGCCATCACAATAAAATTATCAGTATTTGTGTGTTGTTTAATAATATAATTGATGTTCGATCCTGTGTCAACAATGAGATTGCTCATATATTTTAATAATGATTTTTAATAATTAATTCCAGGATTAACATCTGCCATTTTTTTGAAATTCATGTAATTAAAAATTTTTGTATAGTAAATTATATAAATAGATGATTAATCAACTATTTAAGAAGGCTCCTAGTCGAGATTTAGCGAATCGGTATGTTCGCTGTATGGGTCTTTCAGGATTGTCCGATAGTTCATGGTTTAGTGGTATGACTATGCAACAAAATAAAGCCGTATCAAGAGTAAACGAGCATATGAAACCCGAGCTCGAACCATTGTATATTCGTTGTAAGGCAAAATCTTATTTGACAGATATCGATGAACGCGGCGTACTGACAATCTTGAGACAAATACTTCGTGTCCATAACTATACGGTCATGACCCGAAGTAAATGTCAAAAGGGCAGGCGATTCGTACAATACCGAATAATTCCAAGCACAGATTACTGATGACTTACTACTTCATAAATATTGCTTAAAAAAGCTGATATGAAGTGATGTAAGCACAGCGATAACTGATGTGTGTGTTTGTGCTTGCATTATTTGGTATTTCGGCTCTTTCAAATAAATTTTGCAAATCAATTCATTTTCGGCAATTGCCGGCGAAAATGGATTGCTTAAAGGATGAAGTAACTCAAGCTTTAGTGCTGGAGATATTAATTTGTAAATCATTTAATTTGTGTGGCTGCACAAATTAAATGATTTAGCGATAATTATATATGCCACACTGTGCTTGCAGTCAATATTGCGTAACCAGCAGACGCCGAAACCATTATTTCGATTATGATTGTAATTGTTGTAACTGTCTCAAAGATTATATGGCTAAAAACAACATAAAAATCCAAAAATATCTAAATTATCACCCGGATGGATGCAAATGTAAAAAAAGTCATCAATCATCAGACCCTGAATGCAAATGTTGCCATTGTCAAGACCAAAGTGATTGGGGTTGGATTGGATGGGTTAAATCACTTAGCGATTTAACAGCAAAATAATTAAACCATTAATTTCGTGCCACTGCACCGAATGGATCATTAAAATCTAAGTTAATCACTTTGCCACTGTGAGCTTCAATGCTAGTACGAGTTCCTTCAGTTAAGCAGGAACGATCAACAATCGCGTAATACATATATTTGTCAAACCATTCATCTGTCATCAACAAGTAACCGGGATCATTTCCGTAATCAACACCCCATGAGTTCTCAATGCGCCATTTACGTGGATTACCATCATCATCAAGATCAACACCAACACACAACATAGCATGTGATGGTGTGGAAAATCCGAACTTCAGTTGATCAGCTTTACTCATTTCTAAGTTAGTATTTGCTGCAGCAGAAAAATCAAATGCTTCAGTTGATAATAAATCGCGTTCATGAGAAAAATATTTACCAACATCACAGGCAATCCAAACAGGGCGATGTAATTTAATACTGTTAATCATTGCTTGTTTCATTTCATCCAGGCTGATATTAACCATTTCATCGGGCATACCACCAACCATGTTGCCATGTCCGGGGATGCTTAGAGTGTGATATAATGACGAAGATTCGCGGGGGTCATGAACTACCCAGATCTTATCATCCGCCCTAAATTCGGGATCAATATATTCATCATAGAATGCCTTGGGCGTCAGGTTGGGCACACGGCGATAAACGCGACTATTGTTAGAGCCATAATAATCTTCGTAATATTCCCAATCAAATGTTTCAGGCGGTTTTCCCATCATCTTAACTAGCAAACTGTAAATCTCTGGCAAAAACATTTGATCCTTGAGTAGGCGAAGCTGTTCATCAGTAGCTTTAGAGTTTTCTTCACGATGGATTTCAGCAGTAAATTGTGTGACAATGTTTTTTAGTAGTTCATTCATAGTTGTAGTGTCCATTGTGTTGTAACATTCTTGATAGTTGTCTTTGGGCACTATGCCGTATTTTTTGATTAAGTTCATGAAAAAACCCCAAGTGCCACCATCCTCAATTGGACATGCATAAGTTGTCAAACCGTAAAATTCGAGACTAGTTGTTTTTTCGCCACGCAATTTAATCATGTTTTCCATAAAATAGTTGCAACGCTCAAGTTTATCATAGAAAAACAAAAATCCTTCAGACAATTCAAATGTATCTGGCAAATTATACTTGCGCATCAACTCAATTCTAGCAGCGTTTAGAGCAGCAAATAACCAACAGCGCCCCGAATGTTGTTGATTAGATGGCATTGGGTGACGGTCAAGTGTGTTACTGTAGTAGTAGTTGAGTTTGGAAATATAATCGCGTTGTTCTGAAGTGTATTCAATCGGTAAATCGACGAGTGTTTGTTGGACCAACTTATTTTTTTCATCGCTGTCAAAATGTTGTTGAAATTGATTTAATAGATCGTCATTAATCTCTGTAGATTCAGGCATAACACGCGAATTGTAGGTAGTTAACAGTTTTTGAACCAACGGTTTAAAGATTTTTTGCTGCAATGCGGTAATCTGACTCTGAATTTCAGGCGGCAGTTGACTGAATGCATGATCATCTTCTTCAGCGGTGTTTTTAGTAATAATGGTATCAGTACTAGGAACAACGGCACATTGTGCCGTGTGTGTCATAGAACGTGTTACAGGTCTACTGCGTTTCATTATAATATTTTTTTAAGTTTCAATAATTCTTGCTAAAGTGCGAAAATTCTGTCCATCCGTAAGGTTGGGGTTTGAAAGTAATTTTATCTACGGTAAAATCTTCTAAATTTGCCAAATTTGGGAAATTTGGTAAATCCCCTGACTGCGGTTTTTTATATTGGAGTCTGCCGGCCTGCGGAACATTGCGAATAATTGATTGCCAATAATTATTTTATGTCAAAGCCAAAAATAATCATCAAACTTAAACACAAGCCCAAATTAGCTGAAGATTTTGTTATGCCTGAATTTACTCCAGCTAATTACGATCCAACTACTACTGCAAGTCAATTACACACAAACGGTTACATTGTTTTGCCGTTTATTAGCAATTACAAAGCTATGCATCCTACTATGTTAACTAAATTTCGCGAAATGATCGCCAGTTTTCCAACTATAAAAAACTATGATTTACCAGTACTCGGCGGTTTTGCTGCGCTCGGAAATCCGGGAAGTTTTCATCATCCATTAATTCGTTATTTGCGCGAATGGTCACTTTCACACAGCTATCCGTTATTTCAACAATTCGAGAAAAACAACGGAACTGCTCGCCGTTTAGAATGTCTTGCCGATCGTTTTATGTCGCGTCCTCCAGGTGCAGCTCCTACTGCAGAACATTGGCATCGCGATACTACAGTGATTGATACTGTCGAAGATGGTGATGATATTTTTGGCGGTTGGATTAACCTCGACAATCGTGATCAAATTTATTCTGCAGTGCCAAAAACACATGAAATCGGGAAACCAAAGGGTACTGGTTTTGAAGTTAGCGATAAAACCGAAAAAGCTTGGGCAGAAAAAAACAAAATTACTATCAAAATTCCGCCAGGTCACATTGTAATTTTTTTTCAAAATATGTTACACGAAGTTGTTGCCTTCAAAAAAAAGTATACAATGCATCGCTTGTTTACTGGTTTTAGACTTACCAAACTTAAAACACCACTAATCTCCAATATCCAAGATATCATCAGTCAACAAGGAGTCATTCCACTTAAATCGGGACAGTTGTGTCCAATGTACGGTAAAAATCATGCCTCGATTTTTTTGTGGAGAACAACAATCCCTTGGTCAGAAAAAACTTTTCACCTTCGCTGTCTAGAAACTAAGATTTCGGGAGCCAAAACTAAAAAACCTAACACAAAATACCAGATTGTGCATCGCTTTATGAAATCATTAGAAAGTTACGGACTGCAAAAATACAAAGGATATGCTTGGCGCGAAATTGAACTTCTGCGTCCTGCAAAAATACATAAATTATTACCTCCTGGTACTACAAATGTCGTAAATATTCGCGATTACTATATCGCTTAGATTGCGTTAGCGCAATCTAAGTCGCAAAAATTAATTCGGAAATATTTTTAATTTGCGCTGCTGTTGCCACTTAACGGATTAATTTCAATTAGCGTTTGGTTACTAGGCGAACTTTGCCTAGTTGTTGGTTGAATTTGATTATTGTTAGGTCGCCAATAAATATGTTCAATAAATGTCAATAACGAAATTATGGCAGCAGAAATACCCAGTAGTAACCATGAAAAATCTTTATTGTAATTAACTAAATCTGTGCAATGGTAAGGTTTACCATCATAAAGATGGTATGAAATTGAAATAAAGGCTAACATACTGCTAAAAATATGTAAGATGATAAATAAACCACGATGACAACTATATTTTTCATGATTAAAATCTACGATGATCAGGATAATACTGCATTAAATTTAATTTATAATATTATCATTTATATATATATATATATATATATGTCAGATTATACACTAATAAAAAGGTTAAATAGTGGTTCGTATGCTGAAGCATTATTAGTTAGAATGAAAAAAAGTAGACAAATATCTGTTGTTAAAGTCCCACTAAGCTCATCACCCTTGGGTGATGATGTTATCAAAGAGAGTATTTTGTTGAAATCAATGAAACATCCAAATATTATAAAATTAAAAAATTTATTGACACATGAATCTAGAATTGTGATGGAATTGGAGAGAATGGATAATCATTTAAAGTTACAAAAATTAAATTTGGTTCAATTCAGAGCAACTTTGAAAGATATTGTTTCAGGTGTTAGACGAGTACATTTAGAGGGTTTTGGGCATCATGATTTGAAACCAGCTAATATTTTAGTTAGATCAGGAAAAGTTAAGGTAGCTGATTTTGGTTTATGTCAATTCAAATCAATACCCCGTTCATCCTTAGGATACTGTACGGGTACACCAATATACACTGCACCACAATGTATAGATGAAACATCTTATATATTTAGAAACAAAGATATTGTCAAGGGACAGCAATCAATATTAGCAGATGTATGGGGAATTGGTGTATTTATTTATGACTTTGTACATCATAAAGTTTACGGCAAATCAGTATTTGATACAGAGGAAATAATGTATTTGCTTGATTATAATGTTTCGGCTGAAGTAGAACAGTATAGAAACGCAAAGGATAAAGGTTTACCATCTGGATGGAGAACTATTGAGGATACGGAGGGAAATATACGTTATAAATATGAATTAAGAGATATTACTGAATTTGCAGATGATAGTCCACTTAAAAAACAAACAATTATTGAACATGTTGGTGAGACAGGTTTTGATTTAATGAGACAATGTTTAACGCTGGAAACACATCTACGGCCAACTACCACTGATATATTGAAACATCCATTTTTCAAAGAGTCAGATATTATTCCATTTAATTTCCAGCAGCAACCACAACAATTTCAACAACTACAACAACAAGGAGGAACACCACAAGATATTGATATAGATGATTTATATCATGGAGTATGGGGAAAATTATTGCCTGGACCTTTAAAAAGTTATCAATTTGGATATTTATCAGAGTGGAGGGAATTATGGGGAAATCGAATAATAGATTCAAATAAAAACATACAGAGCATTATAAATAATAAGTTACTTATAATAATTGATTGGCTTTTAACATCTAAGATCAGATTATCACCAGATTCAGTTATTTTTGCAGGAAGATTGATTCGCATGTATATATCAAAATCAAAAGAACCACATAAAATACCTATTCAGGGTTATAGTATGGCTGCATTACGTATTGGAACTATATTATATAAACAGAGCCCGTTAGAACGATGTGAATTGATATATGCATCAAGCAGAGCGTGTAATATAAATGAATTAACTGAATTTGAATCAAATTTACTGTTAGCTTTAAATGAAGTAGAATCTATTAATTTATCACATATAGGTTTTCTCTTGATGGACAATTATATTAGAGTTCAAACTCCAGCTAATAAAAAGGAGATGAAAATTATTTTATATAAATCATTGCTGATTGCATGCTATTGTAGTTTTTTAGGGCTCGAAAAAGGTTCAGCACGAGATTATTGTTATAGTCTTATGAAAATAGCAAATACAGGTGTATCTCAGAAAGAAATAAATGATCAGATGGATGCAAAATTAGTAGGAAATAGTAAAATTAATTTAGATCACATTGCATATATTTTTGATAATAAGAAATTTAAAGAACATATGGAAAAAATTGATAAAATGCTCAGTTAACAACTATTAATTAGAAAGATTTAATCTAATAATTCATTAGTAATTTCATCTTCATCACTCTCGCTAACTACATCAAATGCAATTACCTCTTCAGTTTTACGTTTTAATGCTAAAACACGCTCTACTTCTTCCTCATCGTCTGTAATTAAACAACCAGGTGGTAATTGAGATGATTCTTTAATCCTAATCTGTTTTAGTGTATATTTCCAGCGCAAAAATTCATTATTTAAACTTAAATTTGCATGGAAACCACTCCAAATTAATGTAATTACTAACAAAATAGTGCTTGCGATAATACCTTCAGTTTCAAGATCGCCATTTTTGCAATCATTATCGTTAAACAAGTGTTTAGCGATGAACATTGCTGGCAACAGTGTGAACAGTGTGAACAGTGGTACCTGTTTTTTTAAGGTTTGCATAACAGTTTTTACAGTCATTAATAAAAAATTATTAATTCAGTTAAAATTTATTTAATGAGAGTTGTCTATTGGGCACCAGGAAATCGCAGAATTCCAAACAATATTGAAACCGACTATTATGTTACTGGTATGTGGGATACTTGTCCACTCACAACAGTAAATTCAGTGAAAAAATATATTATTAAAAAATTTAACATATTAAATCCTACAAATGACAATATTTGGCGAATGGATTTTTTAACACTTGATGGATGGGTAACACCAGATCAATCATCATCTTGGCCACTAAAGAATATGGTATGTCGTCTAGTTGAATCTAAAGATCTAATTCCAGCAGCAGCTATTGCAAATAATGAGTCTTTTCATGAATTTGAAATTTATTTGTGAAAGCAAAATTATTAAATTAGTTATAATTTTTTTATCATATTTACTAAATGTCAAACATTAATCAGGATAAATATTACTCGCAAAAGTTTGGTCACGAAGTTGAAGATATTAAGAAAGTTCACCATCATATCACTCAAAATCAGGGGAAAAAACGCATTATCTGGTTAGCTGGAGATACTACACTAGATAACAAACACTGGTTGGAAGATATCAGAAAATCCTGCAATGGATATGAACATATCTTTGAACAAGCCTATTCTAAGGCTGATTTGTGCCACTGGATTAATCACCACATGCAAGTTATGGATTATAAAGGTTGGGCATGTATTAATGCAGCTGTTAATGAAAGTTCTCTGACACAACGCCGCAAAAAAGGTTTACTACCTCAAGATGAATTTATTCGCGATAATTTAACAGAAAAAGACCTTTTAATTATTTCGATTGGAGGTAATGACCTCTATAGCACCCTCAACTTCAAGAGAATGACATCAATGATCAACTTTTTTTTGACTAAAAATCCTGATAAATTCGCTGAAAGTGAAAAATTTCAGTGTTTCGTTGACCTTTTCAAAAATCAAACTGAAGATTACATAAAATCTTTAATTGCTAAACACAAACCGCGTAAAATTATTGTGTGTTCACTGTATCATCCGAGTATTGAAGGTAAGGGATGGGCTGATAAATTATTGAGTTTGATTCGTTATAAAAAGAATCCATCCAAAGTTCATAAAGTAGTTGAAGCTATTTTTGAGCAAGCAACTGAAAAAATAAAAATACCAGGTGTTGCTATTTTCCCAGTGAAACTTTGGGAATTGTTAGATTGGCGTCAACCTGATAATTTCATTGAACGTGTATATCCAAGTGCAAAGGGAGGTAAGGAACTGTCACAGGGTTTTTTGAGTGTGTTTAATTTTGCAGTGCAAAACCAAACCCGTCAATGTCCATAACTAATACTAGTGATTTTATTAATAGCAATATTGTTATTGCTATTAAATCAATCAATCAATCAATCAATCAATCAAATATTTAGGCAGTTGCCTCATCCTCGGCATCAGCTTCATCAGTGTTAGCTTCAACAGCTGAAGCAGCTGCTGTGTTTTCTTGTTCAGCAAGATCTTTGTACTCTTGTTGTTCATCGGAGTTCAATTTCTTCCATTTGGCGCCAATGGCAGCCATTTTTTGGCGGTGGTCTAACTCAGCAATCTCGGCATCATCGTGCATCATCATGCGGACATAAACGTTGTAACCAGACTTCTTGCGACCGGTTTTTTTGGCACCACCAGAACCGCGTTTACGGGGGGCTTTGGCGGCAGGTTCGCCAACCTCAGAGATGGCGTTAGCAACTAAGTCGCATAGACTGTCTACGACCTCTGCATCGAGCTCGTAGTTATCAGTAACGCTGGAACGGAAGCACTCACAAACTTTATCAGTAAAACTGGACATTGATACTATAATCTATTAATTGTTTTTAAGTATTTTTCTTTTCCTTTTTTTGTTAGTTATTATTTTTTATTAGGTTCAAAGTAAATTATCCAGCTAAAAGCTATCCTGGATAAGTTTATTAACAAATATCTATTTATTAATGGAAGAAACTACTTGTAGATTTTATCGTTGTCATTATTAATGAGCGATAAAGAGGAAATGATTTTAGATGAAGCTGACAGATTACCAGCTGACATGAAAATAGACACTCCAAATAACGGTAGTAAGAGTGAGAACGGCAGTGAGAATGAGAACGGCAGTGAGAATGAGAACGGCAGTGAGAATGAGAACGGCAGTGAGAATGAGAACGGCAGTGAGAGTGAAAACGGCAGTGAGAGTGAGAACGGTAGTGAGAGTGAGAGTGGGAGTGAGAGTGAGAGTGGGAGTGAGAACGGTAGTGAAACTGAAGATCAACAGAAACTCAATGCTATGCACGAAGATGTTAATGATATTTTAGATTGCAGTGACGACCGCGGTATGATGTATCGTTTATTTGCTTCAGACCCTGAATATTATATTAATTTGATTAATAACTACACAAAAACTCGTGATGGTACTGAAATTTATTTACCTAACCTGGTTAATTTAAAGACACATCGTGAAAATGGTCACTTGATCATTAAATTCAAACTAAATGACAATGATCGTTGGGAAGAAATTGGTTACACTAGCGGAACCACGAATGACAAAGATGTTTATGATGCATTTACTGAAAAAGTTATGCTGATATTAAGTCGACCAAAATTTATTGGCAACCGCAATCATGTTCGAACAGAATTGACTCCTGATAGTCAAACTACTGCCATGAATAATGTTGCCAAAACTGGCAAAATGTCTGCCCAAAAATCTGATCCTAATCAAATACAACCACTGCCGCCCAGCCAAGGTAAACAAACAAAAATCAGCAAAATTGATCGTTATCGCAATAAAATCAATAATGAATCACCGTTGATTAAGAAAAGAATTGCGCTGGAAAGCCGCAAGCATGATGACGATGATGATCAGGTGGTTTATGAAGATACAACTGATAGTGAAAGTGACAGTGACAGTGACAGTGACAGTGACAGCGACAGTGATAGTACTGAGAGTGACAGCACTGTGAATAATTATAAACGCGATGATAATGTACTTAGCGGTGTAGTTGAAGCATATAAAAATAGTTTGTTAAGTCAAATGCGTACAGTTGTACCAACATTGGAAAATACTACTCATCATCGTCAAGTCTCGCCACTCAGTCGCAAATTGGCGAAATTTATGTCACAATGCCCTCGCCAACATCGCAAGGCATACCGACAATTACTAAATGATTTAGATTTCAGCACTAATGATGAATTTACAACTAGTTTATTAAACAGTCTAGGTACAGCTAACCAACTTCAAGCTGTACAAATTGCTAACTTTATCACTAAAATAAATGGAAATAACAACACAAATAAGTTATCTCATCAACAAATTTGCGATGCATTGGATTTGCCCCGTAACGATCAAAAACTTTTGCGCGATTACAAGATTAAATTACCAGATCTTTGGTACACAAAAAGGTGACTGTTGTGACCCCATTAAATTGCTGTTCAGCAATCTAAGAAGCGCAAATTGTATTGTATTTTTCCCATGCACTTTGTGAACGCTTACCCTTTTTCTTTGCATGGGGACGCAAAAATGGAATAAATGCCGCGGTTTTACCATAATCTACAGCACTGCGACGTTTACCCATAGCGTTACGCAATAAATGCATACATAATGCCTTTTTCTCATCATCCATATTATTTTCA
>Ga0129342_1000758_pt1 | contig 14311 bp, 12 predicted proteins | sample CPBDNA_5_FD_94426 | JGI IMG/M metagenome (GOLD analysis project Ga0129342, IMG submission 94426) | Freshwater to marine salinity gradient microbial communities from Chesapeake Bay, USA - CPBay_Sum_15_0.2_DNA | ecosystem: Environmental > Aquatic > Marine > Coastal | place: USA: Chesapeake Bay...
CACGCCTACACGCTAGAACTTCGGTGTCGCAGAGCAATTATCCCCGCCAAAACTCCGAGCCAAACGGCGAGATTTAGCGTGCCTTCAAATCGGAGGTGTGCGAAAATTTCAGCAACCCACCAGACCCAGCGCACACCAACTTGAATCGGCAACATCACTAGGTCGCCAATCTCGCCGAGACCAAAGTTGCTGATCAGCGCCGAAAAAAGTGACATCGGTAAGCCCACCAACATCACCAAACCAGCAATCGGCACTGCCAAGACATTGGCAATAATGCCGGTCACCGAAGGCAAGCCAAAAATCAAAATCACAACTGGCATCACACCAAGTTGTGCGGCAACAGTCGCCCCGATGAGTTGCGCCAACCATTTTGGTCGCCGAATAATTTGTGCCAACGGTGCAGCGCCAATACACAAACCACAAGTCGCACCAACCGACATGAAAAACCCAACCGACCACGCCAAAAGTGGATCAACAATCACAGCCAGCAAAACTGTCAGTGCAATCAACCGCATAGTTCTAGTTGGTCGACCAAATGTGACAGAAAGAAACGCCAGACCAGCCATCGTTGCTGCGCGCACGACTGACGGCTCAACTCGTGTGATTAACACAAACCATGCGAGAACTCCGAGTGTGGCGATTATTCGCAACCGATTTTTTAAGCGCGACAGCAGTGGCGAGAGTGCGGCCAGCACGAACGAAACGTTTTGACCCGATACAGCGACCAGGTGTGCAAGCCCAGATTTTCGAAAGGCATCAATCATTGACTCTGATTGACGCGTGTCATCGCCAATCACCAGGCCCGTGAACAACGCTCGATCATTGAACTCGAACGAATCTGAACCGAGTTGCACGAGATCGCGCACACGCTGAACACTGCGCAAAATTGGCGACGCTACGAGACGCTGTTCGCCAACAAACTCAAGGCGAAATTTGCCCTTGATATGTTGTGCCATCCATCTTGATTCGGTTCCTCGTGCAAACGACTCGCGCAGACCGTGCACAAAAACCTGCTCGCCCACTTTGGCGCCAGCCAAACGCCACGCGGGCCGCCCGTATGTGTACACAACAAAACGATCGCCTTCGATTTCGAGAGCAGTGCGGGTTGCCGCACCGATATTTTGCGGGTCGCTCATAACTGTTGCATATCCTTCGTATTCGCCCAACCGAACATCGGCAAAATCATTAGTCGCGCGTTGCGAATTAATCGCGCCGAACACGAAAATCAAAATTAAAAGCGACGCCCCCGATCGCGAAATGATCGACCGACGCAGCCCAACAAAGCAACTAATCGCAACTGCAATCAATATTGCAATACAAACTGTTTTGCTCGCACGCGTAACACACAAATACACAGCGACACCGAACACAATCAGCCAATCGGTGCGCCGCACATCGTACGATGTAGTCATGGCTGGCAAGTCGCGTCGCGTCGTACCCGATGGCATCGTCGCTCACCGCAATGCAGTGCGCCAACGCGGCGGTCTAATTGCAGTTGCCCTCGCCCTTGCTGTGCTCGTCGTCGGGCTGGTCTTGCTTGCGTTGCCCGGCTCATTAACTGGCTTGCTCGGTTTCGTTTTTACATTTATTGCGCTGCCAACCATGCCGCTGTTCGGCATACCGGCCTCGGGCGGTTTCACTCTTTACGCGTTGAGTTTTGTCTCGAGCATGCTGCTCTGGTGGATTATCGGTCACTACGCAAGCCTTCGCGCGATTCGTGCAGTTATTGCCAGTTGGCCAGAGTGGCGTCAAGAATTTCGACCTCTGGCGATTGGACTAGTGCTGGGTTCGTTGATTTCGCTCGCGCTCGCCGCATTAGTTCTTGGCGCGCTCTAACTAACTCAAGCACGAATCGTCCACCAACCAACGCACGGCGCGCTCTAGTTAACGCGCGCACTCGGCAAGATCTCGCTTAACTTCGCGGGCCCAATGCCACGCACCTTCAACAAATCTTCGACTTTCAAAAACGCACCATTTTTTTCGCGATATGCAACTATTGCTTTTGCCGTTGCTGGGCCAACGCCTGGCAACTGTTCGAGTTCGACAACCGATGCCAAATTGATGTTGATCAGTTGCGGCACTGCGCTATTCGCCGCGCCGCCAGCACCCGCCGCGCCACCCGCGCCACCCGCGCCACCCGCGCCAGCTACGCCCCCCGCACCGCCAACTTGTGGCCGATTTGTAATCACGTGTGGCTTTTCGCCGCGCTTGGGCACATAAATTTGCTCGCCCTCGTTTAAGACAGTCGCCAAATTGATTACATCGAGATTTGCCGCGCTAGTTGCGCCACCCGCAGCAACTATGCCGTCATTAATTCGCGAGCCATATTTAAGTCGATAAACACCGGGGTTCTTCACAGCCCCGGCAACATGCACGGTAATTATTTGTGGTGTTGTGTTGATGCTTGACGCACTCACACCAATTGATGGGCTTGCCGCAACTGTTGTGCTGGCAAAACTCAAATTCGCTTCGGGCGGAGGCGGCGGCACTTGAACCAGCCACCAACCTGCAATGCCAACAAATGCGACGCTCAACACGGTGCCAATCATTCGCGACACACCAAACCACTTGAGGCGGTCAGAGTTCAGAAAATTTTTCATCGCCCCATGTGGGCGCAAACCTCACTAAGAGGCAGAGATTAAAACAGCCGTGCCGTCAGTTTTTTGCGATAGTCGACAGTGCGCGGGTCGTTTGGTCCCATTTTCGCAAGCAACTCAAGAAACTCGCTCTTGGCTTGTTCATCAGTCTTGACACGCACCAACAAATCAGTCAACTGTTTGTCATAGTCGTCTTGCGGCACAAACGCAGCGCGTGCCGCAGCAATCGAAGTGCGCACTCGCTCGGTTTCGGGCACTGTCTTCAACAACTCGAGAGCCGCCGAGCAATCTTTTCGCGCAATCAACAAATCGGCAAGAGCAACAACAACACTTTCATTAGTCGGCTCAGCTTCAAGTGCTTGACGCAAACTGGCTTCATCACCTTTTGCCAAAAGTGCCTTCACATCGACAACAACTTGCTCTGGCAATAAATTTTTTATGAATTGCTCAACAACATGTTCTGACTGCGCACCAACAAAACCATCGACGATCTTGCCGTCTTTCATCGCATAAACAGCCGGAATCGACTGCACCTGAAACGCTTGGGCCACCTGCGGGCAAGTATCGACATCGACCTTCGCCAAAATGACTTTGCCTTTGGTTGCCGCTGTCAGATTTTCAAGAATCGGCCCCAAGGTCTTGCACGGACCACACCATTGCGCCCACAAGTCGATGATCACCGGCGTAACCATTGACTTCTCGATCACCTCTTTTTGAAAGGTTGCATCTGTTACGTCAATGGCCATGCCTCCACAATACTGCGCAAACCAACAGCGCTCGCAAGTGGCGATGACCAACACAAATTAACTAGGTTGCTTGGTGATGAGCGACACAGCTACTAGCGGCATCAATTCTGGAAAAGTCTCAACATGGCTCGAGACAAATGTTGATGGTGCATCCGCGCCATTCAAGTTCGAATTCATCGCTGGCGGCCACTCAAATCTCACGTTTTCTGTGCGCGATGCGAAACAAAATCATTACGTTCTTCGTCGCCCGCCACTCAGCCACGGCCTCGCCAGCGCCCACGACATGGGTCGCGAACACCGAATGATCTCGGCACTACAAAACTCTGGTGTGCCCGTGCCGCGCACCCGCGGTTTATGCACCGATATCGAAATTAACGGTGCGCCTTTTTATGTAATGGATTTCGTCGACGGCCACATCGTGCGCGATGTGCCCATCGCCGAGACCGTACTAACAGAACAGACCCGCGCCCGGGCCAGTGAATCGCTCGTCGACACATTGGCCAAGATTCACGCTGTCGATGTCAACAAAGTTGGTTTGCAAGATTTCAGTCGACACGAGGGCTACATCGCTCGTCAACTCAAGCGGTGGTACGGCCAATGGAACGCGCAAAAGACTCGCGAGCTTTCTGTTGTCGATCGCGTTCATGACGAACTCTCAAAGAGAATTCCTGAACAAGGGCCGGCAACAATCGTGCACGGCGACTATCGACTCGACAACTGCATCGTTGCTTCGAGCGGCGAAATTCAAGCAGTGCTCGATTGGGAGATCTGCACACTCGGTGATCCGCTCGCTGATCTTGGTCTGCTCACTGTCTATTGGACTGGCCCCAGTGACGAAGCATCACCGTGGATGTCGCAATACACAACCGTCAAAGGCTTTTTGAATCGCAACGACCTGATCGCTCGCTATGCAAAAACAACAGGACGCGATGTGACAAATATCGAGTTCTACCGCGCATTCGCATATTGGAAACTTGCCTGCATCGTCGAAGGCGTTTATGCGCGCTATCTCGGTGGTGCGCTCGGCGAAAAAAACGCGGCCGACCTTGAACCATTCAAGTTGCAAACCGAGGCAGCAGCCAACAGTGCCGAGCAAGCGCTTTCGCGCCTAAACTGAAGTCACGCGATGAATAAGCCATACAAAATTATTGGCACTCTGCCGCAGATTAAAGATCCGCTCTTGGTTGTGATGATGACCGGCTGGATTGATACCAGCTCTGCTGCTGCCGCCGCTGTCGAACTCGTCGCCAAAGAAGCCAGTGCTGTAAAGATCATCGACTTCGACATCGACACATTTGTCGACTTTCGCGCTCGCCGCCCAATTATGGAGCTCCGCGAAGGTGTTAATACAAAGCTCGTTTGGTCAACACCCGAAATCGCCCTCGGTCGCGACATCAACGACAAAGATATTTTGTTGCTCACTGGCCCCGAGCCAGACACCCACTGGAACTTGTTCGCCGAAACAATCGCCGACATCAGCGTGCAGTTTGGCGTGCGACGAATGATCGGCATCGGCGCGTATCCGTTTGCAACACCACACACTCGTGCGGTCTACATTTCTTGCACTTCGCCCGACAAAGATTTGGTCTCGAGTTTGCCTTATTTGAAGAGTTCAGTCGATGTGCCTGCGGGTATGGCTGCAGCGATCGAGCACTCTCTTCACGGTCGCAAAATTCAAGCGCTCAGTCTTTGGGCTCGAGTGCCTCACTATGTTGCTTCGATGCCGTACCCGGCGGCTTCGGCGGCTTTGCTCGCAGCGCTGTGTGACACTGGCGGCATCTCGCTCGACGCATCGCCTATGCGAGAACAAGCGAAAACTCAACGCGAGCGACTTGACCAATTAATTGCTGGCAACAACGATCACTCGCAAATGTTGACGCAACTTGAACAAGCATTTGACGAACAAATCGCCAACGGCACGACCGAAATTAATTTTGGTGCACCAATACCGAGTGGCGACGAAATCGCCGCCGAGTTCGAAAAGTATCTGCGCGACCGCTAATTATTTGCGCGGGCTAAACCGTGCAACCACGACTGCACGTTTGCGCCCAATGCATCAACGTCGTAGCCACCTTCTTGCAGCACCACCGTCGGCAGACCCAACGCACCAACTAATGCGCCGCATCGGTCGTAGCCAGGTGTCGTCAATGCCAAATCACTGATCGGGTCAGTAATAAAGGTGTCGAGACCGAGCGAAACGATGATCATTGACGGACCAAACTTTTTGATGCTCTCGCAAGCCCGTTCGAGCGCCTTCATATATGAATCGTCATCTGTGCGCGCCGCAAGCGGAACATTGAGCGTCGAACCTCGACCCTTGCCCGAACCAACTTCGTCTTCATAGCCCGTGAAATATGGATACGCACGCACTGGGTCACCATGCAGCGACACAAATTGAACATCGTCACGCTCATAGAAAATTTGCTGGGTGCCATTGCCATGGTGATAGTCGACGTCGAGCACCGTAACTTTTGTGCCAGTTGTGCTCGCAACATGATGGGCTGCGATCGCCGCATTGTTGAAAAAGCAATATCCCCCATATAGATCGGTGGTTGCGTGATGGCCCGGTGGTCGACACAAGCCATAACTATTTTTTGCACCGTCTAAAACAATTTTTGTCGCGCTCATCGCCACATCAACCGCGCCACGAGCCGCCTCGTAAGTGCCCATCGTCAATGGTGTTGTGGTCTCAAAACACCACCAACCCAACTTGCCGTTGACTGACTCTGGTTCAACTCGGTCGCCCATGTTCTGGCGCAGGTTTGATTTGAAGAACATATCTGGCACAACTTCGCGAGATTCTTTGACATCTCGCTGATAATCGGCCCACGCTGTAGACAAAAACTTCAACAAACCCGGGTTATGAATTTTGGTAATCGGCTCAGTGCCCCACTCAGTTGGCGAAACAAAGTCGAATGCTTTATCGGCTGCCAAAGTCTCACGAATCTTTTCGGCACGACCGGTGTGCTCAAACGGCGAGTGCGCTGAAGATCTTTCGATTTCAACTTCTGGGTTGTGCGACAAGTGCGCTGGCGAATATACGACTTTCACAAACACCCCGTTTCTTTTCGAACAATCTCAGCAATTTCTAACTGAAATCTAGTGGCGAGCGCAGTGATCGTTTCAACTCGGCGACCCCTGAAGTCGTCGCGATTGTTTCAACAGCATCCCAAAGTTTCAACGCCTCATCGCCTCGTGGCGACTTCGAGATTACGGGGCCAAAGAAACTGCCCTCGTCGGGCTGGCCCAGCTTAAAGGTCAAAATCGGCGTGCCAACATCTTTGCCAGTTCGTGAAAGCGCAAGGTCAGTTTCGTAACGAATGACCGGAGTATGGGTCTCGTCGTTCAGCGAATCAGCCCACACTGTTGGCAGCGAATGGCGACTCAACATGTCGCTCAAAAATTTATGTGGGTCGGTGTCAAAACCCTCGCGAATTTTTTCAACGTGCACAGTTGTGCCAATTGCCGTGTAGAACTTTGCTACAGCGTCGTTGCCCGCATCTGCACGCGCGGCGCTTGCAACGCGCAGTGCCTGCAATCCAAACGTGTGAATCATTTTGTGGTAGTCATCGCCAGGTTTGTAACCCTTGTCGGTATTGATCATCGACAACGAAATGAACTTCCACGAAACTTCGTACTTGCGCAACGCACTAACTTCGGTCACCCAACGCGAAGTGACCCACGCCCACGGGCAACCTGGATCAAAGAAAAAATCTAAATCTGCCACGTAGACAGATTAGGCGCTTCAGACGCGCTCAACCTCTTTAAGGTCGTAAGTTTCGATTATGTCGCCCGGCTTCAAATCTTGGAAGTCTGTCAGACTGACACCGCACTCAAAACCTTCGCGCACTTCTTTGACATCGTCTTTGAAGCGTCGCAACGTGTTGATGTTGCCCTTCCAAATAATCGTGCCGTCGCGCAAGAATCGCACTCGCGAACCGCGAGTGATAACACCAGACACAACCGAACAACCTGCAACTGCACCAACCTTTGGCGCCTTGAAGATTTCGCGTACTTCGGCTTCGCCGGTGACAACTTCGACGAACTCTGGGGCGAGCATACCCTTCATCGCTTTTTCGATGTCTTCGAGAAGCTTATAAATGATTTCGTAGGTGCGAATTTCGACGTTTTCTTTTTCGGCAAGTTCGCGAATTTTGCGATCAGGTCGAACATTGAAGCCGATCAACGTTGCGTTCGTCGCTGCGGCCAACGAAATGTCGTTCTCAGTGATCGTGCCAACGCCTCGATGCACGAACGCTGCGCGCACATCATCGCGCTCGAGTTTGCGCAAACTCTCGGTAACTGCTTCAAGCGAACCGTGCACGTCGGCCTTGACGATTACGTTCAACGTCGCAACTTCGCCCGCCTGAATCTGAGTAAAAATATCTTCGAGTTTCACACCGCGCTGAACTCGTGCGTCACCGCGCTGATTCATCGCCCTGAAACGCTGCTCACGAGCACCAGCAACTGTTCGTGCGGTGCGCTCATCTGGTGCTGATCTGAATTCTTCTCCTGCACCAGGCACAGCCGACAGACCCAAAACTTGCACCGGTGCCGACGGCCCAACTTCTTTAACTTGCTCGCCACGGTCGTTAATCAACGCTCGCACTTTGCCCCACGCCGCACCGGCAACTATCGGGTCGCCAACTTTAAGCGTGCCCTTGTCAACCAAAATTGTCGCCACTGGCCCACGACCAACATCGAGTTGCGCTTCAAGCACAACACCCTTGGCCCGACCCGTTGGGTTTGCTTTGAGTTCTTCAAGTTCGGCGACAACATTCAATTGGTCGAGCAAATCGTCGATGCCAAGGCCGCTTTGTGCCGACATCTCGACAACAATCGTGTCGCCGCCCCACGCTTCTGGTGTCAACTGCTGCTCGGCCAAACCAGCCAGCACGCGCTGCACATCGGCATTTTGTTTGTCGATCTTGTTCAACGCAACCACAATCGGCACGTCTGCAACACGTGCATGATTAATCGCTTCAATCGTTTGTGGCATCACGCCGTCATCGGCCGCAACAACCAGCACAACGATGTCGGTTACACCGGCACCACGTGCGCGCATCTTGGTGAATGCCGCGTGACCTGGTGTGTCAATGAAAGTGATTTTCTTTCCGTCTTTTTCGATTTGATACGCACCGATGTGCTGCGTAATGCCACCAGCCTCGCCAGCAACAACATTTGCGTTACGAATTTTGTCGAGAAGCGTCGTCTTACCGTGGTCAACGTGACCCATGATTGTGATGATCGCTGGTCGTGTCTCTTGCAACTCTGGCGTGTCGTCATCAGAGTCATCGAACATCGCTTGCAACTCGAGCTCTTCTTGTTGACCTGGGTCAACAAGCAAAATCTCTGCGCCAATTTCGAGTGCGAATAATTCCATTTGTTCGTCGACAAGAGTCATCGTCGCCGTCACCATTTCGCCGTGTTCAAGCAAAAAGCGAACTACGTCAGCAGGTGTGCGATTTAACTTCGGTGCGAACTCTTGCGACGAGCAACCACGTTCGATTACAACAATGCCTTCTGGCGGCGGTGTCGCACTCGGTGTGTAACTTGTCGGCGCTTGTGGCAACTGCTCGTCAAATTCGCGACGACGCTCACCACGAGTTTTTTTGCGAGGGCCACGACGCTGACCGCCACCTGGTCCACGACCGCCACCCGGACGACCTCCCGGACCCGACGGACTGCTGCGACCAAGCGCTGTACCACGACCGCCTGTCGGCGCACCCGGACGCCCCGCACCTGGGCCACGACCCGGCGCAGCACGATCTGGAGAAGTGCGACCACCCGAACCAGCAGGACCGCGACCAAGTTGCGATGCCGGAATTCGTCCGGTGCGTGCATTCGTCGAAGTTGTGCCAGTGCGTTGTGGCCCGCGATTAAACGGCGGTCGCGTCACGCCACCTTCTGGTCGACGGGCAACTGGCGGCGGCGGAATTGGCCGTGACGAACCCGGCGGCGGCGGTATTGGTCGTGAACCAGGAGTGCCTGGTCGCGCACCCGGCGGTGTCGGCTGTGTCGGTCGCGTCGGTTGTTGCGTCGGCGCACTCGCTGCTGGCGCTTGCGGTTGGGCCGCTGGTCGAACTGGTTGTGGTTGCAAAGGTTGAATCGGCCGAGCAGGTGCAGGTCGCACTGCTGGTGCAACGTTCGTAACAATGCCCGGTCTATTTGGCTGAGCGGATGAAACTACGCGGCCCGCACCACCATCACTCTCGCGCGGCGCCATGTCATCGCCTTGCAAACCCGAAGTCGCTGGTGCCGCTGATGTCGTCGAAGCTTCAACTGCATCAGTCGCAACGTCAACTGTTTGTGCGTCGTCATCTGCGCCAACTTTTTTCGCGGCGGCCTTCTTCGCGCCAGCAACTTTTTTGGCGCCGGCTACTTTTTTCGCGCCAGCAACTTTCTTCGCCGCAGTTTTTTTCGCTGGCTTGTTAGAGACTTCTTCTGGCTGCACATCGCGCATCAACCCTTCGCGCTCGGCACGCGCACGAATGCGATCTGCCTGAGCATCGATAACAGTCGACGATGGGCCCTTTACACCAATGCCAAGTTTTCCGCTGAGGTCAATGACCTCGGCGTTGGTCATTCCGAGTTCTTTAGCGATCTCGTGAACGCGTTTGGCTTTTGGCAAAGTGTTTAGCCTCTCGAACTTTCTGCAGCGCCACCTGATTGAGCAGCAACTTGTTCTTGACTGAGAATCGAACCATCAGCCGCATGCCATTCCATTGCGCCGGTCTCAATGTTCGTCTTCCATTCGCCTTCTGCGTACATTGTTTCGGTTGTTGCAGCTTCGGCAGGTCGACGCACAACTGCGTTGCCCTCGGCAGCAGCTTCTGACTCGCTCTTAATGTCGATGCGCACGCCTGTTAGACGAGCAGCAAGAGTTGCGTTCACGCCCATCTTGCCAATTGCCAACGACAACTGAAAGTCAGGCACGATCACATCGGCTTGAGTTTCGTCGGGGCTCAGTCGAACTTCGCTGACCTTGGCTGGCGACATCGCTTTAGCGATGAAGTCACTCTTGTCTTCGCTGAACGGAATAATGTCAACTTTTTCGCCGCGCAATTCGTTTACGACCATGCGCACTCGACCACCGCGAGCACCCACACAGGCGCCAACAGGGTCAATCGCTTTATCGTTCGACCAAACTGCGATCTTTGTCCGTTGTCCCGGTTCGCGAGCACACGACTTAATTTCGACGATGCGATCGGCAATCTCAGGCACTTCCATTTCGAACAAACGCATGATCAAACCAGGGTGAGTTCGGCTGACGACAATCTGCGGGCCCTTCGGTGTGCGACGCACTTCAACGATGTATGCCTTCAAACGAGCATTCGGCTCGCGAGTTTCGCCGAGCACTTGCTCTGCTTGTGGCAACAACGCCTCAACACGACCCAGGTCAAGCAGCGTGTATCGAGTGTCTGTTTTTTGCACAGCACCCGAAACGATGTCGCCTTCGCGGTTGGCATATTCTTCGAACTTGCGCTCGCGCTCTACTTCACGAATTCTCTGGCCCATCACCTGTCGGAAGGTCACCGCAGCAATTCGGCCTAATTCATCTTTCTTCGGCGTGTCATCACGCTCGTTGATCCAGTTGCCGTCGTCATCAACGTCATATGCGGTGAAGGTGATGTCCATGTTGTCTGGATTAATGCCGACGATCACTTCATCGGCTGCGCCCTGACGCTTTTTATACGCGGTCGCCAATGCCTCGACAAGCACCTGCAACAGTGCGTCAATCGAAATACCTCGGTCTGCTGCGAGCATGCGCAGCGCTTCTGACATGTCCAAGTTGCTCACGATGCTTTCGCCTCCATTTTGTTTGCACTCTTTTTCTTTGAGTGACGAGCATCTTCTTTTGATGTCGTCGCTAATTCAAAAACCGTTTTCGCGCGATCGATTTCGACATGTTTGATCACAACTTCAACGCCGTCTTCTTTGCGCACGATGATTTGCTTGTCGTCTGCAGTCGCGAGAACACCGTGCACTCGTCGCTCGCCAGTTAAATCGTGTGGTGCGGTCAATCGCACGCTTACAACTTTGTTGATTTCGCGCTCGAAGTGTCGTGGCAATCGCAAGTTTCGCTCAAGACCTGGGCTAGTCACTTCAAGTGTGTATCGACCAGGCACGGGCTCGGTGTGGTCGAACTCTCGTGAAACCAAACGGGTCAACAATCCGATTTTTTCGAGATCGACGCCAGCAGGCTTGCCGTTTTCGCCAATCAAACCTGGCTTCGTATCGACAACAACACGCACGATGCCGCTGACAAATTCGAGGTCGTAGAGATCAAGGCCGAGATCGCTAACGATTGGCGTGACAATGTCGCTGATGCGTGTAAGCACTGCGCTCTCGGTCGTATTCTGCGTCATTAGATATCTCTCCTTTCTCTCAATAATCAATACAAAATCACCATCAAATAGCCGTTTTGGCGAACCAAAACGACACCCGATAGAGAACAAAAGGCGTGGGCCGAAACCCACGCCTTCGGTTCGTAGAACTTTAAAGGTCATCTCAAGTATAGGGGTTTTAGTAAAGTTTTCGTGAGGCGCTATTCAATGCGCTACGAGGTGAGGCCCTGTGATTTTGCGTATGTCAACTATGTTTTTGCGGACATTACGCGATGATCCTGTCGATGCTGAAGTGCCAAGTCATCGTCTCTTAGTTCGTGCAGGTTACATTCGTCGCGCTGCACCAGGCGGTTATACATGGTTGCCTCTTGGTTTGCGAACGTTAAATCGCGTCGAAGCGATTATCCGAGAAGAAATGGATGCAATCGGCGCCCAAGAAGTGCACTTTCCGGCAATGTTGCCTCGCGAGCCTTACGAGACAACAGGTCGTTGGACAGATTACGGCCCGAATTTGTTTCGCTTGCAAGATCGTCGCGGTGTTGATTATCTGCTCGGCCCGACACACGAAGAAATGTTCACACTATTAGTGAAAGATCTCTACAGCAGTTACAAAGATTTGCCGCTCTGGCTTTATCAAATTCAAACAAAGTTTCGCGACGAGGCTCGCCCACGCGCAGGTTTATTGCGCGGTCGCGAATTCTTGATGAAAGATTCTTACAGTTTCGACATTGATCAAGATGGTCTGCAACGCAGTTACGACGCTCATCGCGCCGCATACTTGCGAACTTTCGATCGGTTGGGTTTGCCATATGCAGTCGTCTCGGCGATGTCTGGCGCGATGGGCGGTTCGGCTTCTGAAGAGTTTTTGTTTCCGTGTGAGTCAGGCGAAGACACGTTCGTCAGTTGCACCAAGTGTGACTATGCGGCCAACACCGAAGCGGTTCGCGTCGGCGAGCCTGCGAAAATCGACTTCGCGAGTTTCGCCGCTGCAGTCGTGCACGACACACCGGCAACACCAACAATTGCGACACTTGTCGATTTATTTAACACTCGCGCCGATCTAAAACGCAGCGACCGTGCGTGGCACGCTGGTGACACACTCAAAAATGTTGTCGTAAATTTGCGTCACCCCGATGGTCGCATCGAGCCGCTAGCCGTTGGCGTGCCTGGTGATCGCGACGTCGACCTCAAGCGTCTCGAAGCACAGGTTGCACCTGCCGAAATCGTCGACTTCACCGAAGAAGACTTTGCCAAAAACAAAAACCTCGTCAAAGGTTACATCGGGCCGACGGCGCTCGGCGAAAAAAATGCGAGCGGCATTCGATATTTGCTTGATCGCAGCATTGCCATCGGCAGCGCGTGGATAACCGGCGCCAATGCGCCGGGTAAACACGTTGCCGGTCTCGTATACGGCCGAGACTTTTCATCTGACGGCATTGTCGACGCTGCCGATGTACGCGACGGCGACCCATGCCCGAAGTGCAACGCGAAACTTCACATTCGTCGTGGCATCGAGATCGGTCACGTGTTTCAACTCGGTCGCAAATACGCCGAAGCACTAGGGCTCACAGTGCTCGATCAAAATGGCAAGACTCAAGTCGTCACGATGGGTTCATATGGCATCGGTGTTTCGCGTGCGGTTGCTGCAATCGCCGAAGCAAATCATGACGAACTCGGTCTCAAGTGGCCGACTGCTGTTTCGCCAGCCGATGTACACATCGTTATCGCCGGCAAACCAGGTGACGAGACCGCAGGCGCTGGCACTCAACTTGCCGAAGAACTCAGCGCCAAAAATATGACCGTAATTCTTGACGATCGCAAAGGCGTTTCGCCCGGTGTGCGATTTAAAGATGCCGAACTGATCGGCACACCACGCATCATCATCGCTGGTCGTGGCGTCGCAGCCGGTGTTGTCGAAGTTCGCGATCGTCGCGCCGGCACTGCCAGCGAGATTCCACTCGCCGATGCTGCCGAGTTTGTCGCAAAAATGCCAGCAACTTAAGAGACTCGACTACAAATGCCAACACGACTCTCGCCCGCACTCAAAAATTATGACTGGGGCGACATCATCGCTCTTCCAGATTTCATCGGTCAACCAAGAGACGCAAAACATTGGGCAGAACTTTGGTTCGGCACACACCCCGATGGTCAAGCAACAGTGCAAACAGGCAACGGCACTAGTCACCTCTCAGAAATCGTCGGCGAACTTTCGTTTTTGGTCAAACTCATCGCGGTTGCCAAACCGCTTTCGATTCAAACTCATCCAACAATTGCACAAGCCCAGGCGGGCTTTGCTCGCGAAAACAATCTCGGCATTGATCGCGCAGCCTTCAATCGCGTCTATCGCGACACAAATTCGAAACCCGAGTTGCTTTGCGCACTAAGTGACTTTGAAATGCTTTGTGGTTTTGCGCCAGTCGAGCAGTCGCTCGCACTCGCCGAAAAAAATGGATGGCTTGAGCTCGCACGACACTTAAAGCTGACAGGTTTAGAAAAAACGGTCCGCTGGGCACTAGAAGAAAAGAACCATAAGACACCAACGAATCTGCCGAATCACCTTCGAATCGTCGGCGAACTTTATGCCAACACTGGCGGCGTCTATGTCGCTCTTCTAATGAAC
>Ga0129342_1000759_pt1 | contig 14298 bp, 14 predicted proteins | sample CPBDNA_5_FD_94426 | JGI IMG/M metagenome (GOLD analysis project Ga0129342, IMG submission 94426) | Freshwater to marine salinity gradient microbial communities from Chesapeake Bay, USA - CPBay_Sum_15_0.2_DNA | ecosystem: Environmental > Aquatic > Marine > Coastal | place: USA: Chesapeake Bay...
ATAATAGAAAGCAATGAATCTTTACCTTCCAGACTTTTTGTTTTTATCGGGACACCTATAACGGGTATATGAGTTTTTGCAGCTGTCATACCGGGAAGATGTGCCGCACCTCCAGCACCTGCAATTATAACCTCTATCCCTCGAGTATAGGCTTCTTCTGCATATTCAAATAGCAAATCAGGAGTTCGGTGAGCCGAGACAACTTTCTTTTCATGTTTAATAGATAAACTTGTGAGGGTATTTGACGCATGCTTCATGATTGGCCAATCAGACTGCGATCCTATTATTATACCAACAAGTATTTGTGATCTTTTCATTTTTAAAAAAAAACAATTGTAACAGTTATACGAAGTTCATAACAATACTTTTATCAACAATTATTATATTTATAATCAAAATAAGGTATCATCTCACGTATGATAATTGTAACTGGCGGCGCTGGATTCATTGGCACAAATCTTGTTCAATCTCTTTTGGAACTTAATAATGAGGTTTTGGTAGTTGAAGAATTAGATAAATATACAAAAAAATTTAAGAATCTAGATAAATTAAAAATTTTAGATTGTATTGATCATAATATTTTTTTAAATGATTTTATAAATGGAAAATATAAAAATGATATAGAAAAAATATTCCACCTGGGGGCGTGTTCAAAAACTACTGAGCCTGATAGAGACTATATAATGGATGTAAATCTTAACTATTCAAAAAAACTTTTAAAGAATGCGTCCAATAATAATATCGATATGATATATGCTTCATCTGCTTCTGTTTATGGTGATGGAACGGTTTTTAAGGAAGGTCCTGAGAATGAGTCGACATTAAATCATTACTCTGAATCAAAACTTCTTTTTGATAATTTCGTAAGAGCTAACTTTGATAAGATAAAATCTCAAATAGTTGGATTGCGATATTTTAATGTGTATGGGCCATATGAACAACACAAAGAAGTAATGAGTAGTGTTGTTTACCATTTTCATAATCAATTTAAAAAATATGGAATGTTAAAACTTTTCAAAGGAAGTCATGGATATAAAGACGGGGAACAGAGAAGAGATTTCGTATTTGTAAAAGATACTATAGATGTAAAACTTTGGTTCATGGAAAATAATGTATCAGGCATCTACAATGTAGCAACAGGTAAGAGTAGATCATTTAACGATATTGCAAATACAGTCATAAATTATTTCAATTCCGGTCATATAGAATACATAGATTTTCCTGAAGGATTAGAAAAGCAGTATCAAGCATTTACAGAGGCAGATATGACCAACTTACGGAAATGTGGTTATCTTAAAAAATCTACTGAATTAGAAGATGGAGTCACTTCTTACTTAGACTTTCTAAATCAATCTTAATATGTCCAATAATAAAGTCCTTGTTGTTGCTCCAGCCTGGATAGGGGATTTAATAATAAGCTCAGCATTTATTAATGCATTGAAAAAATCTGACAGTAATTTACAAATAGATCTACTGGTGAATGAAAACTTATCAGACATTGCAATGTTTTTACCAAATATTACAAATATTATTATTTCAAAAACTTCTCATGGTAAGTTTTCTTTTTTTTATAGATTACAATTGGGTTTCAATCTGAGAAAAAATAACTATTCTAAATCATACATACTTACAAACAGTTTAAAGTCAGCAATTATTCCTTTCATTGCAGGCATTAAAGATAGAATAAGTTATTTAGGTGAATATAGATACGGCTTGATTAATAGGATTATAAAAACAATAGATCGAAATAAAGGGATGGTAAACAGATATTTGAATATTCTAGATAGAGAATATACTACTGATTTACAACCATTATTTAATATTGGTGATAACCAAAAAAAACTTGAAGAAAAATATTCTATAAACAAAAAATATATTGTTATATGTCCTGATGCTGAATATGGTCCAGCTAAAAAATGGCCAGCACAGAATTGGGTGAATTTAGTAGAGAATTTAATTTCTAATTATCAAGTAGTAGTTGTGGGACTTGATAACTCCATAAAAAATAAAATAAATACTTTAGAGTCAAATAATATAATTAATCTTATTGGCAAGACAAGCCTAAAAGATGCGGTTGAAGTTTTATCAAGTGCAGAATGTGTGGTTTCAAATGACTCTGGTTTAATGCATTTAAGCTCAGCAGTTGATGTACCTATAGTCGGAATATATGGATCTTCTTCTCCGAAATACACGCCTCCATTATGTGAAGAGAGTAAACATGAAATTATTTATAAAGATTTAGATTGTAGCCCATGTTTTAAAAGATCGTGTCCTTTAGGACATACCAATTGTCTTAATTATATAACAGTTGATATGGTTCTATCTGCGATAGCTAGATTAACTGAGTAGTTTCTTAAAAATTACTTCTGCAGTTTTTGGAATATTTATAGTTAGATTTGAATCACCTTCACCTGTGTCTGTAAAAAATAACTTCAGATTATCACTATTCATAGTTTCCCATCTTTTAGCAGTAGATGATTTTTTAAATGGATAAAAACCAACAGTTTTTTTATTCATTGCTGCTGCGACATGGAGTGGACCCGTGGAACCTGCTATAAATAGATCACATTGCATAATGTTACTAAACATTTTTTTCAAATTATTAGTTGGCTTTATGGTTTCCATATCTAGTGAATTAGATTGTCTCTCTATGTTACGACATTTTTCGTAATCATTATGATCACAATGTAATATAAATTTACAATCACAAAACTCTTGTAAAGAATGACAAAGTTTCAAAAAATCATTCTCAGAGAGAGTCTTTGATGACCCGCCAGTATATGGATGTATAAAGATAATTTTTTTCCCTTTACTATGGATTGACTTATTATTTTCAATAGCTACCAGAGGATTTGAGCTCATCTCTGTGGCGTATCCATTATCATTTAAAAAGAAAAATGCTAAATCATTATTATATTCATATTCAGATTTTATGGATTCAGACCTTCTTTGCTTTATCTTTTTGTTGTAAAAAATCTGAGCAAGCTTAGTTGAAGGCGCATATCTTTTTTTTATGCCTCCTTTGCATAATCTATACGCGACTGAAAAAGTAGAAAAAAAAGATATAGAACATTCGTACTTTTCCTCGAATATTTTAATATTTAATTCATCATCTGTAATAATATTATCTATATATGGAGTAAGATTTTTAAGTTCTTGATAGTTTTTATTTGCTAGACAATCTATGGTTATACCTGGTATAGATGTTTTAATTATTCTCAGAGCAGGAAGTATAAGCATCAAGTCACCTAAGCGATCGTTTCTAACCACAAGAATTTTTTTCATATGTGTATTACAACAGTAAATAATATTTCTTACAAATTATTCTTTGTTACTCCATTCAGATTAAGTCTATAATAGCCACAACATATGAATACTGAGAAAATATTAGCAATCTGTTTATCTCCAGATCAGGGAGGACTTGAGTTATATTTCATAAAACTAATAAAGTACTATAAAATGTTAGGACGTAAGATACATGTTGGCTGTACAAGAAAATCTTACATCACACAAAGTGTTACTGATAATAAAATAGAATGTCATAATGAAGGAGTATTTCGACTTATTAAAAATTTCATATTACTTCGCAAATACATCTTAATTAAAAATATTGAATTTTTACATGTAAGTTGGGCTAAAGATATCTTTCTTGCGGTTCTATTAAAAATATTTACTCCTGGAAATATTAAAATTATTTTTTATCGACAAATGAAACTGTCTAGATCGAAAAAAGATTTTTATCATAAATTTATATATAAAAATATTGATTTGTTTTTGGTAATTACAGATAAATTAAAAGCAGAAGCAAAAAAGTATCTGCCAGTACCATCAAATAAGATAAAAAAGCTCACCTATGGAATTGAAATACCACCTTTTTCAAAAGTTGTAGATAAAAAAACATTTTTTAGCAAAAATAGTTTAGATGAAAATATTCCTACTGTAGGCATTTTTTCTCGCATTGAAGAACAAAAAGGTCAACATTTAGTATTAGATGCAATAAATCAATATATTGATAATATTCAATTATGCATCATTGGTCATGCAATGGATAATGAATATAAAAATAGACTATTAAAGGATGCTGCAGATTATAATTTAACTAATAATCTCAGATTTATTGATTTTGTAGAATCACCTATGTCATATATGCCTTGTTTCGACATAATTATTCTTCCAACTTATGAAGAGACATTTGGACTAATTGTTGCAGAAGCTATGTTAATGAAAGTCGCTGTTATAGGTAGTAATGCAGGAGGTGTCCCAGAGATTATATCTAATAGAGAAAATGGACTATTATTTGAAACAAAAAATGCGAACGATCTCTCAGAACAAATAAACATTTTATTAAATGATTCTGACCTAAGAAATAAACTCATCTTAAATGCTTATGATTATGCTAATAAACAGTATGCTTATGAGGCTCATTTTGATAAATTAGAGAAAATGATCGATTCAATTTAATTATGCATCAGATTACAGGCACTATCATAACTCTCAATGCTGAAAAATATATACTTAGAGCTATAAAAAGCCTAAGTAAAATATGTGATGAGATAATAGTTCTTGATTCTGAAAGCACTGATTCAACAAGAGATATCGCATCCTCAGCTGGTGCTAAAGTTTTTATTCAACCTTTTTTAGGTGATGGTGGTCAAAAAAAAGAAGCCTCAAAATTCTCAAAAAATGACTGGATATTTAGTTTAGATGCAGATGAATATTTAGATTCTGATTTGATAGATTTTATGAATAAAATTAATCTTGACGATAAGTCTTTTGATAGTTATTCATTTAGAAGAAAAAACTTTTGTGGCGAAGAGTGGATAAAAGCAGCTGGATTTTATCCTGATTCTGTTACGAGATTATATAATAAGAATTTTGTTAACTATGATACCAGGGCAGACCATGCAGCAGTTAATAGCACCAAAACATATAAGACTAAAGTCCATATTATTCATAATACTTATAGCTCAATGGAAGAATGGGTTAGCAAAATGAACTTTAGAAGTAGTATGAGCGCACAGCAGTTATTTAAAGATGGAAAGATGCCGTCCGTACTAAGGCCAATTATCAGATCATTATTTGCTCTTTTCAAAAAACTTTTCATTAAAGGTGGTTTGTTTCAGGGAAGCAATGGATTTAGAGTAGCTCTGACCACAATGTTTAATACGTATCTTAAATATACTAAGCTAAATGAACTACATAAAAAAAAGGATTCATCAGATAAATAATAAATCCTCACAACTGTCAATATCTTTGAGTACTCTAGTAAGACCGTAATCAAATTTATATCTTAAACATTCCTCTATCATCTTATTAAGGGTAATATGATCTAGTTTTAAATATTTAAAGACTTCATGAGCGTTATTTTTTACACCTACAAAATAAAAACCACCATCCTTTGAGGGGCCTAAAACTACATCATATCTATCAAGGAGACCAATACATTCTTCAAAATCACTTGTGTTAATAGACGGGATATCTGATCCAACTAATATTCTTTTGGATATTGTTTTATCTTGTACATCCAAAACTGAATAAATCTTGTCACTCAAAAATCCATTTTTTTGTATAGATACAGATAATTTAAAATCTTCTGACAAATTTTTAATAAAATCTCCTTTGATATTAGGATATAAATATAATCTTTTTTTTACATCTATCTTGGAAATAGCTTTACATGTCATCTCAAGCATTACTTTTGAGATAAAAGATCTATCATCTTTAGATAAGAGCGTTTTAAGTCTTGTTTTACAATTTGTTTGATCTGGATTTTTTGATAAGATGTTTATTACTGTATTCATTTATAAAGTTTATTTAATAATTTATCGTTAGCGCCACAATAATAAAATAATCTCAAAAGTCTCATAATAATGATAGTTTTAATAAATCCTTTTTCTTCCCATCTCCTAGCAGACGTAAATGCATGTTCATTTATTTGTATAGGCTTTTTAATCCTCTTTATTCTATTAGTAAACTCAATATCTTCCATCAAACATATATTTTTAAAACCTTTATTTTTATTAAAAAAATCCTTTTGGATTATAAGAACTTGATCCCCGGTTGCATAATTAAATATTTTACTTCTTAAATTAATTAGATATGAAAGAACTTTATATTTTGTCTTATTTGAATTTAAATTTACTTTAAAGAATCCCCATATAAAATCGTTTGTAAGCTTTTTAATATATTTAATTGCTTCATCACTGATTATAGTGTCTGCATGCATAAAGATTAAAAAATCTCCAGAGGCATATTTTGCACCTATATTTTGCTGTTTTGATCTTAAGGGACTGCTCTTTATTACTTTACAAGAAAATTTTTTTGCTACATGGATTGTGGCATCATCGCTTCCCCCATCAACAACAATAATCTCTGCATTGAGTTTATCTTTTATTTTTTCTTAAAATAAAGTGTTTTCAAATAGAATATGTTCTTCATTTAGTGTGGGAATGATTATAGAAAACATGTTTTTATGAGATTACGCCACCACAACTACTTCCAGAACCAGCAGTACAGCCATAACAATGATCACCTGTAGCAATAATCTTATTTACTAACTCATCTTTTTTGATATCTGTAATATGAGTTTTTTTATTTGATATATCTACACCTAGCATTTGATTAAAATCACAATCATATACATAACCTTCATAGTCGATACTAAGTAGATTTCTACACATAACATTTTCTTTTGCTATTTGAGAAAAAGTTGATTTTAACAAATCCATATAACTATGAAACATTTTCTTGCTGATTAGCGTACTACCAAATCTATTTATAGGCATATTAGTAATCGTAAAAAGGTTATTGAACAAGATATTATAATTCTCAAGAAGATATGATTTGTATTCAAGTTCAAGTTCCGTCTGTTTGGGTGGCAACTCAGCGCCTTGTGGGTTGTAAACAAGATTTAACATTAATTTCTTGTTCATACCATATCCTTTTTTATTTAGTCGTTGCAGAGCTTTTATACTTTTAGTGAATACACCTTTTCCTCTCTGGGCATCTACGTTTATATCTTTATAACATGGAAGTGAAGCTACTATCTCTACTTCATGTTCAGCTAAAAAATCAATCATTCTAGACATTCCTTTTTCTTCTAAAATAGTTAAGTTACACCGATCGATAATATGGATATTTTTTTCTCTTAATTTTTTAATCATATACTCAAAGTATTGGTTCATTTCTGGTGCACCGCCTGTAAGATCAACAGTTCCCACATTATTCTGATAAGAAAAACTAATAACCTCATCTATGGTGTGTTTATTCATCATTTCCGTTCTTTTTGGGCTTGCATTAACATGACAATGTAAACAGCTTTGATTGCATTTATAGCCAAGATTCACTTGAAGTGTCTTTAAAGATAATCTTGTGATTTGTGGAAAGTCAGTATCTTTTATTAAAGGATAAATTTTATGCATAACTTTACTTAAATGATACAATGTATTTTCTGCAAAAACATGAAAAACGAATTTTTAACACAAATACATACATACCTACCCAATGTAGACTATTGTTCATTTAGATTTGTAAATAAATACACAAATGTTCTCTCTGTTACAAGAAATGTTCTTGAGCCTATAGAAATTATCGAAGATGAAGGACTCATGGTTACTGTGATACATGACGGTGGCTTTGGTTATTCTGCGACCAGTAATCTTACTAAAGAGGGGATTTTGAAAGCTACAAATGAAGCGAAAAGTTGGTCTGAGTTCACAAAAGGTAAATTAATTCATCAACCTATTCCGCCGCAAGAGTCTATAGATAATGGTCAATATTTCACTCATGAAAAAGATACATGGGCAAGAGAATCGAACATAGACAAAGTTGATTATCTCATGGAAGTAAATAAGTACTTAAAATCAAAGCCAACTATCTCTAATTGGGGAGCTAGTTTTAGGTACAACAAAATAGAAACGCTTTTTACTGATACTAATGGCAGTAAGTTTAGACAAAATATTTCATATATACTTCCTCAGCTAATCGCATGTGCAGAGTATAAAAAACAAATCCAAACAAGAACATATGGCGGCCATGCTCATGCTAGACAAATAGGTTACAACTTTTTAAAAGATTCTGATTTGATCAATCAAGCAACAACTATAGCAAATGATGCTATCGAATTATCTATGGCTCCAAATTGTCCTAGTGATAGCATTGATGCGTTAATAGCTCCTGATCAAATGATATTACAAATTCATGAATCAATAGGGCATCCACTTGAATTAGACAGAATACTTGGAGATGAGAGAAACTATGCAGGATCTAGTTTTGTAAACCTAGAAATGTTTGGAAATTATAAGTATGGATCAGAATTACTAAACATATCATTTAATCCTGAACAAGAAACTGAATTAGCAACATATAATTTTGATGATGATGGAACAGCTGCTGAAAAAAAATATCTTATACAAAATGGGATTCTTAAAAGACCGATAGGTAGTTTCTATTCCGCACAAAGAGCAGGTCAAGATTATGTGGCATGTTCAAGAGCTACTAGTTGGAATAGACCTCCTATTGATAGAATGGGAAATATTAATATGGAGCCAGGTGATTCTTCAATTACAGATATGATTGCATCTGTGGATGATGGCATCCTACTAGAAACTAATAACTCATGGTCTATCGATGATTATAGAAACAAGTTCCAATTTGGTTGTGAAAAAGGAACCATCATAAAAAACGGAGAACTCAAAGGAGTGGTAAAAAATCCAAATTACCGCGGTATCACAAAAGACTTTTGGCATAATCTAAGCATGGTTGGTGATAAATCATCTTTCTCTATACTTGGAACTGCTAACTGTGGAAAAGGCGAACCTAACCAGACAATTTTTGTAGGTCATGCGACGCCATCTTGTTTATTTAGAGACATAGATGTCTTTGGCGGCGAATAATGCGCGAATATTTCGAACGTATAACAGGAGAATTATTTAAAAATATCAAAAGCAATGAGTTATTAATTGTAAATTTTGATGCCGAAGAATCTAATTTTGTTCGTTTAAATAAGGCTAAGATAAGGCAAGCAGGAAGTGTAAAACAAATCTCTATGACAATGAGTTTATCAAACAAGGATAAAAGAAATTTAAAATCATCCGTAAGATTAAATGGAAGCTACGACAGAGATATTCATACACTTACTAAAACTCTTAATTACTTAAGAAGAGAATTACCAGATTTGCCAAAAGATCCCTATATGCTCTTTTCGACTAATGTCCATTCAACTGAAATTTCAGAAAATATAGAAAATATAGATGATAAAGAAATGCTTGATCATATCCTTATGAGTTCATCTAATCTTGATCTAGTTGGCATTTATTCGTCAGGGCCTATCTACACCGGTTTAGCTAATTCACTTGGTCAAACTAATTGGCATAGCAACTATTCATTTAGTTTTGATTACTCAATATATAACAAGAATAATAATGCAATTAAATTAAACTACTCATCGAAGAAGTGGAATCATGAAGATTATGATTCTATTCTACAAAAAGGTATAGAAAAATTAGATGTACTATCGAGACCAGGCAAGACGATCGGAACAGGTGAATATCGCGTATATTTAGAGCCAGCTGCTCTTAATGAAATCATTGATATGATGGCTTGGGGTGGATTTAGTTATAAATCAAATAAAATTGGGACTAGCCCTTTGCATTTATTGAGTAAAAATGAGAGGGAATTAAATAGTTCGGTATCAATAGATGAAAATATCAAAGATGGTATTTCAGCCAATTTTAATTCAGATGGATTTATAAAGCCTGAACAGATAGCAATGATTACTAATGGTAAATTTGTAGAGTCCTTAACTTCTCCTAGATCTTCTTTGGAATATTCTGCAACACACAATGCCGCGGGATCTTCTGAATATCCATGCTCTATTGATATGAGCGCAGGGAAAATAAATAATGATGAAATATTAAATACTATTGATAACGGAATTTATATCAGCAATCTTTGGTACTTAAACTTTTCAGATAGAAATAACGGAAGGATGACTGGTTTGACTAGATTTGGATGTTTTTTAGTTGAGAATGGCAAGCTTACTGCACCGATAAATACTATGAGATTTGATGATAGTGTATATAGTATGTTAGGAGAAAATTTAGTCGGACTAACTGCAAATAGAGAACTCTTAATCGATTCAGGAACTTATGAAGAGAGATCAACCTCTAGTGCACGGTTACCGGGCGCTATAATAAACAACTTTAAGATGACTTTGTGATGATTAAAACCAGATTTGCACCAAGCCCAACAGGATGGCTTCATATTGGCGGGGTACGAACAGCATTGTATTCATGGCTGTATGCAAAAAAAAATAATGGCAAATTCTATTTAAGAATAGATGATACTGACACAACAAGAAGCACAGAAGAATATAAAAATTCAATCATATCCGCATTAAATCAACTTGGATTAAATCATGATGATGAAATCACTTATCAATCTAAAAGATTTGGGCATTACATAGATAAAATTCAATACCTTTTGGAGAATGACCTTGCATATTACGATGAAGTCGAGGTTAATGAAAAAACTAAAGATACGGATCTGTCAATTCAGTATGATAATCGACTAAATAAAGAAGGGCATGTAATAAGGTTTAGAAATCAAAAAGAAAGTAGTATTAAAATTAATGATAGTGTTCATGGAGAAATTACTTTTGACCCAAAAGTCTTTTTTGATGTGGTGATACTAAGATCGAATGGCGTGCCAACCTACAATCTAACTTCTGTAGTTGATGATATCGATATGGGGATAACTCATTTAATAAGAGGCGACGATCATCTTAGTAATCTCCCTGTTCAAGTAAATTTATTCAGAGCATTCAATGCAGTTGTACCAGCTTTTTCTCACTTACCTATGATTCATGGTACAGATGGCAAGAGGTTATCAAAAAGACATGGAGCAGTTGACATTAATTACTTTTTAAATGAAGGGTATCGTGTTGATGCAATATTAAATTATTTAGCCAAAACTGGATGGTCTCATGGGGATCAAGAAATATTTAGTATAGATGAGCTTATTGAGTTATTTAGTTTAGATAGAATAACAAAATCAGCTGCGGCTTTCGATATAGAGAAGCTTAATTGGCTTAATCAGCATTACATCAAAAACGATTCAATTGAAAATATTGCAGAACAGATTCTTCCTTTCTTATCCTCTTTAGAATTACCAAATGTCCCTAAAAATGATAAGTATCTTGAAGATATATTGTTACTAGGAATTGAAAGAGAATATTCAATGAAAAATATAGCAAACAGTATTACATATTTTTACGAAAATGAAATTGAATATGACATGAGCATTATTGAAAAGTTTGATAAAGAGCAAACAATCAAAATTCTTAGAGATATAATTGCAAAACTTTTCATTGTAGACTTTAATGATAAACCATCCATTAGTGCATGTGTTAAAGCTACCTGTAAAGATTTGTCTCTTAAGTTTAAAGATGTTGGTCCTCTCATTAGATTTTCAACAACCGGAAGATTAAATGCTCCTTCTATTGATGACTTATGTTTTGTTTTAGGTAAAAAGAGGGTAGTTGAGAGAATTTCGAGATTTCTAGAATTATATCAATAGGTTTTACTACCAGTGAGGAGGTCTATCCTTTTCATAGTCAATTTTTTCATTCATTTTATCCCCATATTCATCATAATCATTTTTCTTTTTTTCATGTACTTTGGAGGTTTTTTTTCTTTCTTTTTTAAAAGGGCTATTTTTTTTCATAATAATTGTTTAATTCATTGCATAGAAATTATATATCAATGCTGAATATATATAAATTGACTTAAAAACACTGCTATTTTAAAATACAATTAACAAATTAAAAAACAAGGATCATCTATGAAACATATACTATTAATCATTTTCCTGATCTCATCCACAAGCTTATACGCAGGTGGAGCAGCAATGAACACAAGTTCTAACAGCATGGACTCTAGATACTATATGTCTTTAGGCATGAGCTTTGATGATTTAGACGGTGACATTAATTCTGTAACAAATGCAACACTTGATGAAGATGACGAGGGGATATCTATTAAATTTGGTATGGATTACTCAGATCTTTTATCTTTTGAATTTGGTTATAGACAATATGGAAATTTAACCATAAGCGATAACGGTGCAGGTACTGGAGTATGGACTACAGATAGTCTTCCAACAACAAATAAAACATTAACTGCTGGCGGTAGAATCGTTCTTGATGCATACGCTTATACATTCATACCTAAATTTAAATATAATTATTCATCTAATCTTGATATTTATGCAGGCATTGGGCTTATGTATTTCAGAACAAGGTCAGATGTTCATGCGACTTTTGGAGCTTCTGGAGTCAGCACAGACACAGTGAGAGATTTTGAGCCCTATTATGAAGTAGGCGCAGAGTATAAATTAAATAATACGTATTCAGCAACTCTATCATATGAAAATGTTGATGATATAGATGCTACGAGAATTGAATCTATTGTAGCCTCAATCAAATATCGTTTTTAAGAAAATATAAAAATTAGCTATGAGTTATTAGATAGATAACTCATAGCCATTCCATCATCAAATAATAATTAGAATTTTACCTACCTATACACACACTTTTTTTACAAATATTTTTCTTTACAAATAAAAATAATTATAGGTATATAATTAAAAAAGAAATACTATTAAATATTTACATACTCATTAAGCTGCTACTGTAAAAGTTATAACTATAGTTTTTCGTTGGACTATTTGAACTAAAAGACTACTCTAACCACACACTTACACAGCTGTATATATTTGGGATTGTCTGTGGTTACCACCCATGTTCAAAGGATCTATCTTCTTTAGAAAAAGATATATACAATAAATATATATAGATAGTATTCATATCATATCCCCGCAAATCATGCTATTGTGATTCAGTGCCGTAGAATCAACACTCTGCAAACTTGAATATATTAGTAAATATTATCAACCAATACTAGACTATAGTATCAATCGGGTTCACAAGAAAACCGTGCGTGGATGTAGCATAAGAATTTATTTTGAATATAGAAGAAAAAAAAAGTATAGAAATTGTAGCAACATCTAATAATGTACAAAAGATTTTACCCTTTGATAAAAAGTATGTTTTTCCGCAAAAAATAGATAAAACGATTGAAATTGTTATTGTTCATAAATTAGATGACATAGCACTAAGTCAAAAAAACGTTGCGATTGAATTAGATGAAAATCTCATTTTAGAAATTTTATCAAGACATTATAGAAATGTTTCAATTACCACAATCAATACTAAAAATGATTTGAAAAAATTAGCATTAAGAAAACCAGATTTAGTTTTCTCGGGTGTTAAATACTTTTATTTTGATGATGGAATTATTTGGCTTAACGACTATTTAGAAAGTTATGATATTTCATACATCGCTTCAAACAGAGAAGCACTCCATAATGAGCATGATAAAAGTATAGCCAAAAAAATTATGCAAAAAGCTAATATTAAGACAGCTGATTTTTTTACAACAGAGCATAACGAGTACCTAACTGAAATGTCGATTCCCATTGCATTTCCTCTTTTCATAAAGCCCTTAACAGGTGGAGACAGTAGAGGAGTAGATAAAAACTCTATCGTGTATGATTTTTTAAGTTTTCAAAAAAAGATATTAGATATTAAACATAATCAAAATTCATGTTCTATGGTAGAGACGTATTTGCCTGGTAAAGAGTACACTGTCAGTATTCTTCAAGATAACTCTAATGGAAATCTAAGAGCAATGCCGATAGAAATTGTTGTAGATAAAAACATAAATGGTCATCATATTCTTGACTATGATATTAAAAAAAATGATCAAGAAAGTGTCATTCGGATTACGGATAGAAAGATTTATAATCAACTTTCTGATTTTGCAAAGGACGCATTTAAAGCATTGGATGGTAAGTCACTGGGACGAATTGACATTAAAATGAATCATAACGGCGTTCCTCATTTTATTGAAGCTAACCTCATGCCTGGTCTTCGGAAAGGTTATTTTTATAGATCATGTTTGCTCAATCTTGGTATGAGCTATGAACAGATGATTCTGACCATTGCAAATAATGGCTTGGGGTTATGTACCCAAGTTAACAGACAAGTATTATCTTTTTGATTAAAAACTCTTTTTAACCTATGTAGTTTTATTTTTTACTCAATGATTAGTGTAATTTTAGTTTGATTGGGGGTTCAGTTGGGGGTTCAGAATGTCTGAATTTTTTTGTAAGTCTTACAAGTCAATGTTATTGCAGTTTATAGAATAGTATTGTTTGACATTGTCGTCCCCAAGGGAC
>Ga0129342_1000760_pt1 | contig 14297 bp, 11 predicted proteins | sample CPBDNA_5_FD_94426 | JGI IMG/M metagenome (GOLD analysis project Ga0129342, IMG submission 94426) | Freshwater to marine salinity gradient microbial communities from Chesapeake Bay, USA - CPBay_Sum_15_0.2_DNA | ecosystem: Environmental > Aquatic > Marine > Coastal | place: USA: Chesapeake Bay...
AGCTTGGGCAATTTGTCTTCGTAGCTATTAGTGAAACAGATGGAAGATTTCGGGGGAAATATCTTCATCAATTTGCGAGTGGCGTTGATGAGGGGGCACATTCAACGAGGCGTCAGTCACACATAAGACGCCTCTGATTGCAGCTTTGGATGGCGTCGAGCCATTCGTCAGCTACAATTTCTAAAGGGTGACATGCCTTGCTTATGTGGCAAGTTTGCGATCCCAGTTTTGTCCTGGTACAGCCGCCAAAAGTTCCTGCGTGTAACTATGCTGAGGGTTGTTGAAAATGTCACCGGTTGCGCCTGTTTCAACGATCTCTCCATAACGCATGACTGCCAAACGATCACATACCTGCGCGGCGACCCTAAGGTCATGGGTGATGAACATCATCGACAGGTTCATCTTTTCTCTGATTTCGTCCAAAAGTTCCAAAATTTGTGCTTGGATCGAAACGTCGAGGGCGGATACCGGCTCATCGGCGACCAATATTTCCGGATCCAAAGCCAAAGCGCGCGCAATGCCTATCCTTTGGCGTTGACCACCAGAAAACTCATGCGGATAACGGTTGAAGGCCCGCTCATCCAGCCCGACAATTTCGAGCAGTTCGCGCGCGCGCGCCTCGGCACTCTCGCGTGCCTCTCCTTGGATCATAGGTCCTTGGGAAATGATCTGCCCCACTTTAATTCGGGGATTTAAAGAGGCAAACGGGTCTTGAAACACCATCTGTATTCTTTTTCGAAACGGACGCATTTCTGAACGCCCCAGCGATGTAATATCAACATCGTCCAGCAAAATACTCCCGCTGTCACTGTCCATCAGTCGAATTATGCAGCGCGCCAAGGTCGATTTTCCCGAGCCACTTTCGCCAACCACACCCAAAGTCTCGCCACGGCGCAAATCAAGTGTGACATCTTTTACGGCTCTGACATGACGATTTGGTTTTCCAAAGCCGAATAAACTTTTCCCGCCTCCAAAGGACTTCTGTACATCCTTCCCGGACAATACGATGTGTTCTGAACGCGGGCGGGGGGCGCGAGGTATCAAACTCGGCACGGAGGCAATCAATGCTTGTGTGTAGCTGTGTTCAGGTGCATTTAAGACCTTATCAACAGTGCCTGTTTCCACAACTTTTCCATACTGCATAACAACAACGCGATCTGCAATATCGGCAACAACACCAAAATCATGCGTAATAAACAAAACACCCGATTTATGAACGTCTTGCATTTCATTTATTAATTTCAAGATTTGCGCTTGCGTCGTGACATCCAACGCCGTTGTCGGCTCATCGGCGATCAAAATCTTTGGTTCCAAGGCGAGGGCCATAGCAATCATTGCCCTTTGGCGCTGCCCCCCTGATAATTCATGCGGGTATGCCGCGACTATTTGCTTAGGATCGGGTAAATGAACGTCTTCAAGCAGCTGTATCGCGCGTTTGCGACGCTCACGTGGCGGCATATCCGCGTGAAACCTGAACACCTCATCAATTTGCCCCCCGATCGTCATAACCGGGTTAAGCGCTGTCATAGGCTCTTGGAAAATCATGGATATTTCGCTGCCGCGGATCTGGCGCATTCTTGGCTCGGACGCTTGGGTAAGGTCTTCTCCACAAAACAAAACTTTTCCCTTTGTCGCCCGAACATGGGGCGCGGGCAGCAACCCCATCAAAGCGCGTGCAGTTAATGATTTTCCTGAACCACTTTCGCCGACAATACAAAGAGTTTCCCCGGGAGATAGATCAATACTTAGATTTTCTACTGCCAACCTGCGTTCGGACCCCTCAGGGAGCGCGATGTCAAGATTTGATATTGTGAGGAGTTTATCTGTCACTTTCTTTCTCTCAAACGGGGGTTCAGCGCATCGTTCAAACCTTCGCCAACCAAATTAATGGCAAGAACCGTGATTAAAATCGCAATGCCGGGAAAAGTACATATCCACCAAGCAACCCGAAGCATCGAACGCCCGTCGCTAATGATGAATCCCCAGCTCATAACATTGGGATCGCCAAGGCCCAAAAATGCCAACCCACTTTCAATTAGAATTGCTGTTGCCACCATCAGCGATCCAATAACGATGATAGGGCTCAGACAATTGGGCAATATTTCCGCCAGCATGATGCGCACATCACCCATGCCCAATGTGTGACAGGCTTGCACAAATTCACGGTTCTTGAGCGCTAAGAACTCGCCTCGAACCAGACGCGCAACCGCAGGCCAAGACACTACCGTGATCGCAATCACAACACTTTCAATGGAGGGCTTCATGATAGCCACCAGAAGGATTGCGAAAATAAAGGAGGGGATTGTTTGAAACACTTCGGTGACACGCATTAAAATGTCATCGACGATCCCACCGTAATAGCCTGCAAAAGCACCAAAAATAACGCCGATAAAAACGGCAGCAAGGGTCGCAATGAGGCCGATCAACAAAGATGTTTTCGCGCCATGGGCGATGCCCGAAGCCACATCGCGTCCGATTGAATCGCTGCCCAAAAGAAAACCGTTTTCGCCAGGGGGGGACAACGGAAATTTTGAATATAAAAACGGATCACCTGGGTAAATAATATTTGCAATCGCCGCAAGGAAAATCACGCAGCACAAAATCAGCAATCCAAGCACAGCCTGACGGTTACGTGAAAACCTTTTCCAAAAATCTGCCATGTCAATTCACTTCTATTCTTGGGTCCAGAAAACAATAGATCACGTCAACGACCAAGTTAACCGCGACGACCAAGGCTGAAGAGAGCAGGAAAATGCCCAACAGCAGGTTCAGATCACGTGCAAAAAGCGATTCAAAGGCGAGCATTCCCAAACCGGGCCATGCAAATACGGATTCCACGATCACCGATCCACCAATCAACGCTCCAACTTGTACCCCCGCCATTGTGACAACAGGTAAAAGCGCATTGCGAAGAACATGAACAAAGGTAATGCGCCGTTCTGTAACACCTTTGGCTCTGGCTGTAATCACATAATCCTGTCCGTATTGTTCCAGCATAGAGGCACGCATCATCCGCGTGTAAAGAGCCAGATAAAACAAAGACAACGTGATCGTGGGGAGCACCAAGTGGTGTGCTATATCTTTTACCCGCTCAAAACCCTCGTAAAACATCGCGCTGTTTTCCATCCCGCTTGTTGGAAACCAGTCGTTTTTAATAGAAAATAAAATTATCATCATCAGCCCCACCCAAAAAAGCGGCGTTGCATAGGTTATCAGCGCAAACACGCTGACCACAGAGTCTTTCCATGTATTCAAATTTATTGCGGCAAAAAGCCCGAGCAGGATACCAAAACCGACCGCCAAAAGGATCGTGCTAACCATCAAAATCAATGTGGGCCAGAAACGGTCAATGATCAATTCTGTAACCTGCATGTCATGACGGAATGAATATCCGAGATCCAGTTGGATAACATTTTTGAGGTAAACTGCCAATTGTACCGGTAAGGGTTTGTCCAGACCAAATTTTTTGCGCATTTCTTCCATATATTCCGGCGTTGCCGATCCGGCTTCACCTGCCAGCACGTCCACAGCGTCGCCTTCGGCCAGATTTAACAGGAAGAAGTTCAACACAACAATTGCCAGGATAATCGGAATTCCCTGTATCAGCCTACGGGAGACATAGCGGAAAATCTTGCTTGATCTGTTCATATTTGGATCATCTTTTAATGTTTAGTGCTCGATTGTTTGCATCCCAAAAGAGAAATGCAAAGCGAAAAGAAACAGAGCTGAGGCGAGCTCAGCTCTGTTTTTGAGTTATCACCTATTCAAGATAGGCGTCACCAAACGATGCATATGCACCCATCGCTGAGTCATAAGCGCCCTTGAGTTTGGTATTGTAAACTGTCAAAAACTCAAGTTCGAACAGATTTACAACAGGCATGTCATTGGCCAGAATTTTCTGGATATCAAGATAAACTGCCGCCCGCTTTTCTGCATTTGGCTCTGTCATACCCGCAGAAAGAAGCGCATCCAGTTCTGGATTGCTATAGCGAGAAGAGTTCACAAAATGCGTACCCTGACGGATCATATTGGTTCCGTAATGACGGTGGACACCCAAAACTGGATCTGACAATTGGTAGAAATAGTTGAGGTTCATCTCGAAATCATAGTTATGATAGATGCGCTTAAGCCATGTCGGCACGTCTTCGTAACGCAGTTCGACGTCTATTCCAATTTCTCCAAGCACCTGTTGAATGTACTGACCACCACGTTTCCAGTCTTCGCCGTAAGGGATCAGATCGAACATAGCCTTCATTCTGACGCCATTTGCATCTTTCGCATATCCGGCATCATCCAGAATTTTATTGGCTGCGGCGATATCCCCGTTCGCAGGATAGTTTGGCATCGCTGCATGAAGGCCTGTCGCCCCAAAGTTACTGGACAGCGCGCTTGTCGCTGGTTTTCCGTATCCAAAGAAGATGGTGTCGATCATATACTGTCTGTCGATCGCCGTGGAAATGGCACGACGGACGGCCGCGTCTGTAAACGGACCTTCCTTTGTGTTGAACTCGATCAATGCCATAGGATTGATCATTGAATAGCCATTGGTTGTGATTGAGATGTCGTCTTTTTCTTTGTTCAATCGCACGGCTTCTACATTGGAGACCGCATTATAGGCAGCATAAAGGACTTCACCCTTTTCCATTGCGGCGGCGCGGGTTGACGCGTCAGGCACAAATCTTCCAACAATTCTGTCAAGATAGGGGCGACCGTCTTTCCAATAATTCTCATTCTTATCTAGACGGATATATTGGCCTTTTTTCCATTCAACAAACTTAAAGGGACCAGTGCCGATGGGACTATTTGCCAGTTTTGCGGCTTTGATGTCTTGGCCTTCCAAATGGTGTTTGGGAACCATCGGTGACTCATAGGAGGAAAGCGCGCGAAGCATGTATGGTGCTGGATTGTCTAGATTGAAAATAGCCGTATGGTCATCCGGTGTATCAATGCTTGACACTTCTTTGAAGGAGTTTGGCCCCCGAGGGTGAACTTTTTTGAGAACATCCATGATCGTGAATTGGACGTCTTCGGACGTAAATGCTTCACCATCGTGCCATGTGACACCTTTGCGCAGCTTGAACGTTACCGTCTTGCCATCTGCGCTGACATCAACACTTTCAGCAAGCATCGGAACCATTTTGCCATCATTATCATAGTCAAACAGTCCGTCGTAAATTTTTGGACCCAAGAGGCCTATTGGACCCGAAGTTGATACATATCCCGCCATCGTTGGGGGTTCCGGTTGAACGAGAAAGACCAGCGATCCGCCCGCTTGTTGGGCGTGTCCCAAGCTTCCAACCATGGTAACAGCTGCGGCAGTTAAAGCAGCCTTAACGTACCTATTTAGCTTCATTTTTACTCTCCTGTTGGTTTGGATTATGTCTCAACAGTCAGTCTTATTAAGCTACGAGAGTCAATTAATTTTACAAAATAATAACAAAATGGGATTTTTTTAACTGGAATAATTCTTTGATACTGAAGGGAAATTGATTGATTTTACCAGTAAGCTGATATCGATTTCCCCAATTCCGATATAATGTGTTTGGATCAATATTTCAGGCATTCTGCTTTGTTGATCCGCGACCGAGGAGAGTTTATCGAAGCCCAATTTTCTCCAGTGAACCGCATTGTCTCCGGTGCGTCATTGAATTAAAGAAACTTTGTTTCTCAATTGGGTTAAGCGTCGAAAAGAGCTACTTTATGGCTGTATATCAGGTGGTTGAGGCCTTTCGAGGAGGCCCAGATTTAATTAAGATTGTCGGGCATCGGGGCGCACGTGGATATTTTCCTGAAAACTCACATGTTGGTTTTATTGAAACCATAAACATGGGCGTGACCCTTTTGGAATTTGACGTAGTTTTTACGTCAGATGGTGTACCGGTCATCACACATGATCACTACTTGCACGCCCCGACATTTCGCGGCCCTGATCGTGCTTTCGTAAATGCCCAGATCAAAGTGAGCGACCTCACATGGATGCAGCTTCAAGACTATGAAATTGGCGTCATGGATCAAGAGAGCTGCTACGCAAAAAGATTTCCCGCTCAGCGTCAGATTGCGGATGCGCGTGTGCCACGGCTTGTGGATCTTTTGGCTTTGGCGGCGGACCGGCAACATGACGATGTCTGCTTGATGCTAGAGATCAAATCTGATCCAGATTTTCGATCTGATCTTGGCTATCGAAGACAAATGGTGGCAACAATCATTGATCAGCTGCGCCGGTTTGGACTGGCTCAGCGCACGCTGTTACACAGCTTTGACTGGGAATTATTGACAGAATGTCAACGGCAGGCTTCTGACATCGCAACCTCTTTCCTTACCGAATTGCCACAACTATCGGCGTCGTCGAACGATCCGACTGCATTAATCTCTCCTGATTTCTCCGGTCGGAAACGTCAGATACCGGATCTTGTCCATGATGCAGGCGGACAGCTTTGGTGCCCGTATTTTAGGGATGTCACGCGACGCGACCTGCAGCGGGCTAAAGATCTTGGCTTAGTCATCGCGGTATGGACCGTGAATGAATTCAAAGATATTGATAAGATGATATCATTGTCTGTGGATGCCATTGTGACGGATTTTCCTGATCGTGTTCAAAGTGTTTTAGAAGATCGGGGATACAATTGGCGTGCACAGTCATAGTTGCGTGTATTTCCACTAAAAGCCAAGATATTGGGTCACGTCAAACGTGGATTCCCCTTAGAAACAATTCATAAAAATTATCATAATGATGGAATATATTTCCGTTTGCCTGTGTAAAAATAAATTATGCTGCTATGGTTCCACCCAATGTTGCAAAGTCTTGGAGAATTGGCATGGGATTAAATCGGCTTGTCGTGAAAGTTTTTTCCGCCTTAATCGTACTGCTGCATTTCGTGGTCATATGTGCATTGGGCTTGGGCCTCTATTTTGAGTCTGACCCAGAAGCTGCCATGCAGCTGATTTTGCAATTTGACCTTACATTTCTTCTTGATCCTCCATTTGAGTTGATGATTGCGCTTGCATTTGTGGTCTATGTAATTTTTGTCGGTGCACTTTCGCTGCTCATCAACATGAGCCAGAGGCTCGATCAGTCAGTAAAGGTCCTGGAGGAAATCAGAGACGCAGTACAATATAATAATTCGGAAAATTATTGATACGATAAGAAAATACAGAATGTTCTAACTGAAAAAGGCGCTAAGCTAAGAGCCCGGGCAGAGGTGCCCGGGCTCTTTATTCTAATGCGTCGTTGCGGTACCTGCCTCATCAGCGCTTGATGATGAGGCAGCCTGTTCTGCAGCTTTCTCATAAGCCTCTTCATCCCAATCAACAGGCTCAGGCGTTTCAATCAGAGCATGTTTCAACACTTCTGAGACGTGTTTGACCGGAATAATCTGCAAACCTTCTTTGACGTTGTCCGGGATATCAGCGAGGTCTTTTTCGTTTTCTTCTGGGATCAAAACTGTTGTGATCCCCCCGCGCAGAGCGGCAAGAAGTTTTTCCTTAAGCCCACCAATAGCCAGTGCATTGCCACGCAGGGTCACCTCGCCGGTCATTGCGATATCCTTGCGTACAGGAATACCCGTTAGAACAGACACGATTGAGGTCACCATGGCAAGTCCCGCACTTGGCCCGTCTTTGGGTGTTGCCCCTTCCGGCACGTGGACGTGGATGTCGATCTTGTCAAACTTTGGCGGTTTGACCCCTATTTCAGGACTGATGGAGCGGACATAGGAACTCGCCGCGTCAATGCTTTCTTTCATAACATCGCCAAGCTTGCCTGTTGTTTTCATCCGTCCTTTACCAGGGAGCTTTAGCGCCTCAATGTGCAATAGATCCCCACCAACGGATGTCCAGGCCAAGCCTGTTACAACGCCGACCTGATGATCCTCTTCCGCCAACCCGTAGCGGAATTTTTTGATCCCCAGAAAATCGTCGATATTTTCAGATGTCACCTGCACATTCTCGGCCTCTTTCTTAACGATTTTTGTCACGGCTTTACGCGCAAGTTTCGCAATCTCGCGTTCCAAATTTCGCACACCGGCTTCGCGCGTGTAACGGCGTATGATATCGTTCAATGCATCATCGCTGACTTCGAATTCGTTCTTTTTCAGTCCATGGTTTTTGATCTGTTTGTCGATCAAATGACGGCGGGCAATTTCACGTTTTTCGTCTTCGGTATAGCCTGCGAGCGAAATAATCTCCATCCGGTCCAAGAGGGGGCCGGGCATGTTGTAACTATTCGCTGTTGTGAGGAACATCACATTTGAGAGATCATATTCGACCTCCATGTAGTGATCCACAAAGGTGCTGTTTTGTTCGGGATCGAGCACTTCAAGCATGGCTGAGGCCGGATCTCCACGAAAATCCTGACCCATTTTGTCAATCTCATCGAGCAGGATAAGAGGATTGGTCGTTTTGGCCTTTTTCAGCGCCTGAATGATCTTTCCGGGCATGGAGCCAATGTAGGTCCGACGGTGACCGCGAATTTCGCTTTCATCGCGCACACCACCAAGCGAGATACGAATAAATTCCCGCCCTGTTGCCTTGGCCACAGATTTTCCAAGTGAGGTTTTTCCCACACCGGGAGGACCCACAAGACAAAGGATCGGTCCCTTAAGCTTTGCACTGCGCTGCTGCACGGCGAGGTACTCAACGATCCGTTCTTTTACTTTTTCAAGACTATAGTGATCATTGTCTAAAATTTCCTGCGCGCGGTGGAGGTCTTTCTTGACACGCGATTTCACGCCCCATGGGATACTCAGCATCCAGTCAAGGTAATTTCGCACAACGGTGGCTTCGGCAGACATGGGGCTCATGTTTTTGAGCTTTTTGATCTCTGCATCGGCTTTTTCGCGTGCTTCCTTGCTAAGCTTGGTTTCGCTGACCCGCGACTCCAGCTCCGCTACTTCGTTTTGTCCGTCCTCGCCATCACCAAGCTCTTTTTGGATCGCCTTCATCTGTTCGTTGAGATAATATTCGCGTTGAGTGCGTTCCATCTGGGATTTGACGCGCGTTTTGATCTTCTTCTCAACTTGAAGAACGCTCATTTCGCCCTGCATAAGCCCATAGAGTTTTTCCAAGCGCTCACTGACAGAAAGCGTTTCCAAAAGTTCCTGTTTTTGTTCAACTTCAATTCCCAGATGACCTGCCACAATATCAGCAAGTTTTGCTGGTTCGTTTGTCTCTGCAACCGCGCTTAACGCTTCCTCAGGGATGTTTTTGCGGATTTTTGCGAATTTCTCAAACTCTTCACTTACACTTCGCAGCAGTGCTTCAGTTGTTGTTTTGTCTCCGGGAATTTCTTTCAGACCTTCGATGCGGGCCTCAAAGAAATCGTCATTGTCTACATATTCGGTGATGCGTATGCGCGATTGTCCTTCCACCAGCACTTTCACAGTGCCGTCGGGCAGCTTTAACAATTGCAGCACTGAGGCCAAAACGCCCGTGTCATAGATTGTATCCACAGTCGGATTATCTTCCGATGGGTCCTTTTGGCTGGCCAATACGATCTGTTGATCTTCTTGCATCACCGCTTCGAGCGCGCTGACTGATTTTTCACGCCCAACGAAGAGGGGCATAATAATATGTGGAAACACAACAACATCCCGCAATGGCAGAACTGGATAGGTTTCGTGAATGGGCTCGCTCATATGACTTCCTTTATCTTAGCCAACGATCTGATCCCCGAACTGCGGCAGATGCGATCGTTTCCAAATGCTCAAGAGTTATGTAATGCGGGTGGCGGAGCTCTGCAAGCTGCGGTTCATAAAAAGTACGGTTATGGTAAATTTGGACTTGGGGCGCATGTCCTGTGCTTTGGGTTTTCCGTTGGCTTAATTTACGTCAGGATGTAAACTTTTGGAGCAGGGCCAAGAGGGTGAATTAAAATTTTTCGCCAAAGGTGGTATTTTGCAATTGACGCTTCTAAGCTCTTCGCGTAATTCAGCCCTCACGCGCGGTTGTAGCTCAGTTGGTTAGAGTACCGGCCTGTCACGCCGGGGGTCGCGGGTTCGAGCCCCGTCAACCGCGCCACTTTTTCCCAGCAGAGACGAATTGTGTTAAGCGTTGATGGTTCTTATCAAGGCCAGCCGCTTTGGACGATCACATGTGAAAAAACCATCATGCTTATGCGGAACCGCACATGAGCAGAAAGTTCACGGGGCCAGATTACTCTTTTTGAAACTCGACGACATATTCTTTCCCATCCAAGTTAAACGTAACGGTCGAATAGGAGTAGATCATCGCATTTCGCGGGCTTTTCTTGTATTTTGTGGTGCAGACCGTTTTGTCATCATAACCAACAATGGCGGTTTTGGTTTTTGCTTTCTGATTTTCATTCGCCAAGGCCCCCCCGATGATCGCACCAAGTGCGGCCCCACCGTCATTGTCGCTTACCACTTTTCCTATGATACCGCCCACTATTGCGCCCCCCACGACCGCACCTGGATCAGTGTCGCCCTGAACTTTTCCATAAACGGGTTCTTGTTGATTTGAACAGACTTTGTATGGAATATCTTCGAAAACGGTTTTGTCTTGATAATAATCTGTAACGCGGCCACCGCTGATCATTCGCGTTTCGCTGGCGTATGTGTACGAGTTGCAGGTGTTGACAAGCTCTTCGTAGGCTCTGTCGCTGCGCTGTCCCCAAACTCCGTCCGCGCGAACGCCAACCATTTGCTGCAGTCGTTTTATATCTCTTAGGGATGCGGTTGACTGCATCACAGACTTATAAAGTGCATTGGTTTCGGAGATTCTGCTGCAGTCAGCGAAAAGAATATTTCCGCTCATCGCACATGCAGCCGTCAAAATTAACAAGGTTTTCATAAAGATCTCCTTTGTCGCAATAGATTCATTCTTGCATATCGGTTTGACATCTTAGCGAACTGGCTTAGGTTCGTTCCTGTGGCAGAAAATAGTATTTATTATCAAAAAGCAAAATTTTTGGATGCTATGGGCAGAGTCATGCCGATCTGTAAACCGATCTGTGAAACAGCGGATGCATCACCTGTAAACAGGCTTGTCCATCAACATTCGTGCAGGCGGTCTGCTGCAACGCAAACGAAACGTGCTTTAGCAGCCTGAACGAGTGAGTAACTGGCAACCAGTCATTTTGAGAGGAAAACATTTCTGAACCCTTAGAATGACATGCCTGCCGTTTAACTGACATCGTCACTTGACCTTTCACATTGAAAGATACTCTATCCATTGAACGATATATTTGCCAAAACTATGTGCGCAAAGGAAATCGAATGAAAATCGCAATACAGGAAAAACTGTAAAGGGGGGCTTGATATGTCAGCATCAGATTATTTTTTTAATATCAATGCGTTGGAAAGGGGCATTCATCGTAAATTGACCGATGGGATGGAGGCTCATATTTTTCCGGCAGAGCAATCCATGGCATCGGTGGTTGTGATTGCGCCAAATGCAGTGGGGACAATACACAGCCATCCGCAGGAACAATGGAGCGTTCTTATCAAAGGCGGGGGAACGCGCATCCATGATGGGGAACAGATCCCCGTCAAAGAGGGGGATTTTTGGGTTGCACCGGGAAATTGTGAACATGGCATCATCGGTGGGCCTGAAGGGGCTGTCATCGTTGATATTTTTGCACCCGCGCGCCCGGAGTATACAAAACCCGGAGAAGGTTTCGCCGGTCAAAAGACGGACTGATTACTCTGCCGCATCAACCTGCGGTTCTATTGCCTTGAGTTCTTCCGCTTTCTTTTCGACAAGCTCAACAATGTGATCCACCATTTTGTCATTGTCGATCCGGTGGTCCTGTTTGCCGGCCCAATAGACCATTCCGTGACCCGCGCCACCGCCGGTAAAGCCCACATCGGTCATTAAAGCTTCGCCGGGTCCGTTGACCACACAGCCAATGATTGACAGGCTCATAGGTGTTTTGATGTGTTCAAGACGCCGTTCCAGTGTTTCGACCGTTTTGATCACGTCAAAACCCTGCCGTGCACAGCTTGGGCAGGAAATGATATTCACCCCCCGATGTCTTAAACCGAGTGATTTCAAGATTTCATAGCCAACTTTGACTTCTTGGACAGGATCTGCGGATAGAGAAACACGAATGGTGTCTCCAATTCCCATCCACAAAAGATTGCCCAATCCAATGGCCGATTTGATCGTACCGGTTGTCAATCCACCGGCCTCTGTGATGCCGAGATGAATTGGGGCATCTGTGGCTTCCGCCAAGGCCTGATAGGCCGCCGCAGCGAGAAACACGTCAGAAGCTTTAACACTGATCTTGAATTCGTGAAAATCATTGTCCTGTAGAATTTTGATATGATCCAAGCCACTTTCCAACATGGCTTCGGGGCAGGGTTCGCCGTATTTTTCCAAAAGATGTTTTTCAAGGGATCCTGCGTTTACGCCAATGCGCATTGAGCAATTATGGTCGCGTGCGGCCTTTATGACTTCACGCACCCTTGCTTCACTGCCTATATTGCCCGGATTGATCCTGAGACACGCGGCACCGGCCTCCGCAGCTTCGATCCCGCGTTTGTAGTGAAAGTGGATGTCCGCAACAATGGGGACGGGACTTTCTTTGACAATCTCACGCAACGCCTTTGCGCTGCTTTCATCTGGAACGGATACCCTGACGATATCTGCACCGGCCTCTGCAGCCGCCAAAACTTGGGCGATGGTGGCTGCGGCATCGGTTGTAAGCGTATTTGTCATTGTTTGGACTGAAATGGGTGCGTCCCCACCCACTGGGACGTTACCCACGTATATTTGTCGAGATTTTCGACGATAAATATTACGCCAAGGGCGCACTGAATTAAGCGACATGGGTGTGTTCCTCGAATCCGGTCACTTGGTGCAGCAAGACATCCGGCTGCCTATGTGTCACTTTAATCTGACAGATCGTCGATTGTAAAGCTTGAGACGATCGCTGAAGCTGCAACGCGTAAAAGTTGAGGGTCCTGCCTGATATCTGCAACCGAATAGGCCGTCTGAAGGGCCGATTGAGATAATGCCACGTTTTTCACAACCCGAGTTCCTTCGCCTGCTGGTCCGTAAAGTTCACCATTGATGGCGAAATATATGGACCCAGACATACCCGCCCTTAAGGACAGGGGGAGGGTGCTTGAAGGAAGTATAAATTCTTCACCCGCCTTCATGGTTTGTTCAAAGAGGCGTGTACCATCGGCGGCCGTTACGCTGACCCACGCATCACGCGTCGCAAAAAGCGCAACCTGAGAAGGTGCCGGTTCGAGGACTTTTGGAACGCTTGCTAACGTGTCTTCAGAAGCGCCTGCGCTCTCTTTCGTATCGGCGAGTGCCTCTGCGAGCATGTCGTTAACTTGGAGCGTCATGCTGGGTTCAGCCGGCTTGAAATTGCCATAATTTCTGGGATCAAGCGATGCAATTGACGCTTCGCGCGGCGCCATGACGGGCACATCCAGTGGTTTTGGGCGGTAAAGGCGATCAACGGATGCCCTATTTATCGTGTCATCAGACAGTGGTCTTGTGGTTAGACTATTTAACGAAGCTGTTTCCACATTGGGATCTACAGCAAGAGGATCAATTTCCGACATCGTAATGGGTGTGATTTCGGCGGGTATCACACGAACTTGCTGAATTTCTTTCAGGACCGACCAACCACCATAGCCCAGTCCCGAAATCAACATCACCAGAACGGCGACCGAGGCAACGGCGCGTGCTTCGATCTTATCGAGAATACTCTCCTCAGAGGGAAGGAATGCCGTCGCAGAGTTTACAAACAAATTCTTGCCGCACTCCTCATTGTGCGCGTCAACACCCTTGGCTGGTAAACTCGTTCTGCGAACAGATGCCCCTTCAGACATTCCATGCGCCAATGTGTACCCACTTTCGGAGCAAAATTTATCGTAGACTGAGTTAGGGCACATTCCGAGATATTTAGCATAAGAACGCACGTAACCGGCGATGAAACCGGGCGTTTCAAATGCCTCAGCATCGCAGTTTTCGATAGCCGATATGTAAGACGCTTTTATGCGTAGCTCGCGCTGCACGTCCAAAAGAGATTTGCCCAAGGTCGCACGTTCGCCGCGCATTATATCCCCGAGCTTCAGCTCGTAGTCGTCAAATCCCTTTAATTGCGTCTCATAATTCCGACTTTCATTCGCCAGATATGTATGATCCATACTGCTTTTTTGCCTCTTTCCCTAAACCGCTACGTCCATACCGAATCGGTATAAACAGCATACACCACAGGTACTGTAGCATACTCCGAAGAGGGGTGCACGATTGAAAGGTGTTAACCGGCCAATTCAGCGCGATTCAGCGCGCAGTGCGACCAAAGCTTATCAATGGCTTTG
>Ga0129342_1000762_pt1 | contig 14277 bp, 13 predicted proteins | sample CPBDNA_5_FD_94426 | JGI IMG/M metagenome (GOLD analysis project Ga0129342, IMG submission 94426) | Freshwater to marine salinity gradient microbial communities from Chesapeake Bay, USA - CPBay_Sum_15_0.2_DNA | ecosystem: Environmental > Aquatic > Marine > Coastal | place: USA: Chesapeake Bay...
ATATCTGGCTGAATAATCTCGAAGACAAAATAACTGTGATCCCAATTGCATTAAGCCAACATGCATCACAGGCGCCATTCAAAATGAGGCGTATCGAGTGGGCAGGTTCCGGTTCATCGTTTGGTGAGACTGATAACGATGTTTCAGACTCTGAGAGTTTCAAATATGTAACCATTGGTCTGCCAGCTGACCAAGTTCGTGAAAACTTCAAAATTCCATTTCCCGAATTCATAAAACTTGATGTTGACGGAATCGAAGCTTTGATTTTGGCTGGCGCCACAGAGGTCTTAACAAAAACAAAAAGCGTCTTAGTCGAAGTACAACATTCCGAAGCCGAAAGAGAGGCCATTTATAGTTGCCTCAGCAAATCTGGACTATCCAAAAGACAAGTAGCCCGACATAATGAAATCTGGACTCGAGATTGAAAATCTAGGCCTGTTAAGTTCGCGCTGCGAACTGAAAATTTAGGCTTCGGGGGTCGAGGTTGTCGCGCTTGCGGTAAGAAGCGACCGAACATCTAACAACAAATCGGCAACTTCGCCAGTTGACACAAGTTCACGCTGCAACATTTCGCGAAGCGCCTTGTCGATCACGCTGAGTGCTTCGCCAATAACTGCTGTCTCACGTGAATCTGTCATTTGGTTGCGCCTTTCGTTGCCTTGAAACTGATTAGTTCAATGAAGCGAAGGCTAGTGCGGTCTATGTACCAGACCTCGTCATTTAGATGAATCATGCCTGAAGCATGTGTCACGGTCGGCAGACTGATTTCTCAAATGGCGTCTCACCCGTGCTTGTGCGTAACATCACAATGTGGATCTGCAAGATAAAAACACTGTTGTGACAGGCGCCGCAAACGGCATCGGCAAAGCAGTCGCCGAAGAATTTCACAAGCAAGGTGCTCGAGTTGTACTCGCCGACCGCGACGCAGCGCTTCTAAACACTGTTGTCGAAAAACTCAACGCCAAACGCCCCAATTCTGCTTTCGCTGTGGCATGTGATTTATCCACGGAAGCAGCGAATGCAGAGCTCGTCGCAAAATCAAAACAATTTCTCGGATTCATTGACCTGTTCTATGCCAACGCCGGCGTGGCAATGGGCACCGACCTTTCAACCAGCGAAGAAACCTGGAACACTTCTTTTGATGTCAACGTGCATGCACACCGTTGGGCAGTCAAATATCTGATTGACGACTGGCTTGCTGCTGGTCGCGGTTATTTCGTCAGCACCGCGTCGGCGGCCGGCTTGCTAACAGCGATCGGCTCGGCACCATATTCGCTAACCAAACATGCTGCGTTGGCATTTGCTGAATGGCTCTCAATCACTTACGGCAATCGCGGACTCAAAGTGAGCTGCCTTTGCCCACAAGGAGTCAACACCAACATGCTGCGACGCTCTGACGAAGCCACGGCCGCCGACAACGGCAATGTTGTGCGCGCATCTGGTGCGGTGCTTGAACCAGAGCAAGTCGCTGAGATCGTTGTCGAAACATTGCGCCAAGAAACTTTTATGATTTTGCCCCACCCAGAAGTTGCCCAGTTCGTCAACAAAAAAGCCAGCGAACACGAGCGATGGTTGGCCGGCATGCGCAAACTTCAATTACGAACACTCGGTGTCTAAAGCAAAAGTGAACAGTTCAACGACTAGCGCATTAGTTTCGGCGCACGAAGTCTCAAAATTTCAGCGCGACGGCGTCGTTGTGTTGCGAAATGTGCTCACACAAAACATAATTGCCGAACTTTCTGACGCCCTTGCTCAAAACATGCAATCACCCGGACCGTGGGCAAATGAATATGCAGCCAACTCGCAGCAAGGTCGATTCTTTGACGATTATGTCAACTGGTCGCGCTTCGACGCCTACAAGATGCATGCCCTTTCTGGAGTTTTACCCCAGATCGCTCTCGCGCTGATGCAAAAAACATCCGGAAGATTTTTTCATGAGCATGTTTTGGTCAAAGAATCTGGCAACAATCAGGTAACACCTTGGCATAACGATGAGCCTTACTACAGCATCGACTCAATCAACAATGTCAGTCTTTGGGTGCCTCTTGATCCGATTCCAGAAAAAATTGCATTGAGAGCAATCGCTGGCAGTCATAAGTGGGGTAAAAAATTTATTCCACGAAAATTTGTGGATCAATCGCCGTATGTTGCTAGCGCCAGCGAGTATGAGCCGCTTCCTGATTCGAACGAACTTGATGTCGCCGACAACATCGAAAGTTTTGCGGCGATGCCTGGCGACCTCGTCGCTTTTCATTTTCGAACGTTGCACAGCGCACCTTCAACTACTAATTATCCAGATCGCCGTCGTGTAGTTAGTTTTCGCTATGTCGATAATGACGCTGTTTGGTCCACACGACCATGGAAGACTTCTCCGCCCCTCGAACCCAAAGCATTAAAGCCCGGCGACTTATTAACTGACGAACGATTTCCGCTAATTAAAACTTTTTAGCGCGGTTGCTAACTCGCGCCACTGCGCATTTGGCAACACACCTACTTTGCTAGATAACACTTGCACCGATACATGGTTTGCACCAGCTTCAAGGTGCGCTTTAATGCGGCCGACGATTGTTTCAAGCGTGCCCCAAGCAACAATCGCATCGACCATTTTGTCGCTTGGCATTTTGTCTGACCCAGCGATGTCGTTTTGGCTGTATCCCAATCGCAACAAGTTGTTCGCATAATTAGGCAAACGGTTATAGGTCAACATGTGCTGGCGCGCAGTGGCACGCGCCGTTTCGGCATTCGTGTCGAAGACAACAGCAATCTCGGGCGCAAGCAATGCGTCTTCACCCAGAATTTCTCGTGCGCCAGCCGTATGTTCAACCGGCACAAAATATGGATGCGCTCCAAGGCCGCGCTGTGCCGAAAGTTTCAACATCTTTGGACCTAGCGCCGCGAGAACACGACGCGGTGCAGTTGCGGGTGCTGCGGCAAAGTACACAGCGTTGTCCATTGCATCGAGATATTCGACCATTGCGGAATAAGGCTTTTCGTAGGTGCTTTGATGCACCTTTTCTGCCAAGTGCTGGTGACTCGCGCCGATGCCCAACAAAAATCTGTCTCCAAATTTTTCGCTAAGTGTCTTCCAACCGGCGGCCATTGTTGTTGCGCTGCGAGCATGCATCGATGCAATGCCCGTTGCCATCGTCAAATGTTTGGTTGCCGAAAGTAACATCGCGCACGAAGCAAACGGTTCGCGGCCCACCGCTTCTGGCACCCAGACACATCGAAAACCCAGCTCTTCAAGATCAACTACTGCTTCTTGCGCGCGCGACATCGGTTGCAGATCTAAGTCAAACGTCCAAATACCTACACGACCTAAGCCAAAGTCAGAACGCTTTTTGTTTTGCATATTGATTTACCATAACGCAAACCAAAGCCACACATTGCTCTGTGTACCGTCTCAGAATTTGTCGATCGCCTACTCAACACGCGCTTATCGCACTACTTTCGCTAGTGGGCGTACTCAGTTCTTGCACCAATGCAGATATCTTGCAAGCAGATGTCGCCACGATCGTGAGCGTTGTCGATGGCGACACGATTGTTCTTAAGGTACAAAATCAAACCGAGACAGTTCGCTTGCTTGGCATTGATACACCAGAGACTGTTCATCCGAGCAAACCAATCGAGTGTTTTGGCCCTGAAGCCTCAGCGTTCACCAAAGCAACACTCGTAAAAGGATCGACCGTAAAACTTTTGCGCGATGTCGAACCGCGCGATCGCTATCAACGACTTCTCGTCTATCTATTTCTCGCTGATGGCACGCTGTTTAATCAATTATTAATTGATCGTGGATTTGCCCGAACTTTGAGCATCGAACCAAACACAGCCTTCGCATCGCAATTTGCAAGGCACGAATCGAACGCCAAAGACCGACGCGCTGGTCTATGGCAGTCTTGCGAAAGATAGCGTGTTGTTGTGGTCAACGCGCAGAGTTCACTTGTCGAACAGTTGGGTCACTCACCCCACGCACGACTTGTAATTCTTAGTTGCGATGACTTGGGTGCGTTTCATGCCGCAAATGTCGGCGTCTATGAGGCCATCAATAAAGGTGTCGCCACATGTGCCTCTCTCATGGTGCCCGCACCGTGGTCGCGTGACGCAATTAATCGTTACAACGGCGAGGACATCGGTGTGCACTTGACATTAAACGCCGAGCACGCCAATTACCGCTGGGGTTCGATCACCAACTCGGCTTCGCTGTCATCGGGTGAAGGTGGCTTTCCGCGCACGATCGACGACCTCTGGGAGCACGCCGATCCGCAAGAAGTGCTGCGCGAATGTCGCGCACAAATCGAACGCGCCATCGCCTGGGGTCTCGACCCGACACACTTGGCGCCGCATTTGACGGCAATTACATTGCGGCCTGAATTTTTTGATATCTATCTCGAGTTAGCTGTTGAGTTTCGCTTGCCGATTCGCCTACCGAGTTTAATTTCGGAAGAACAAGCTGGTTTCCCGTTTCGGAAACTCGCGATGCAAGAGGGCGTGGTCTTTCCTGATTTCTTCGATCATGACTGGCGTGCCGGCAGTCGCGATCGGGTAATAAAGGGTCTGCAAAATCTGCAACCAGGTGTTACTGAAATGCACGTTCAACCATGTATCGACACGCCAGAGATTCGTGCGCTCGGCGAAGTAGCCCAAAGTTGGATCGACGACTACGACTTCGTCGTCAACAATCAAGAACTTCGCGACGCGATCGCTTCTAGTGGTGCAACATTGATCGGTTTTCGCGAACTGCGAACACTGATGCGCTCGCGATAATTTCTATTCGGCGCGCACACCAGCAAAAAGATCAGTCTCGAGGTCTGACGCACTTGGCGAATATCTGTCAATGTGATGTGCGGCCAGAATCCAGTCTTCATACGGGTATGCCGCGGCCAATTCTTCATCGCTAAGACCAAACCAGAACGGTTCGTTGGCGTCAACTTGAGTTGCGTGTGCCTTTAGCGAACCAGAACGTGCCCAGTAATAATCGCCGACATTCATTTTTGTCGTGATGCGATGATCGTGATTTGGTCGATCAAACCACTTTTCATCAAATGGCGAAGAGCCGCGCAACCGCAACATTGCCTCGTGTACAGCCATAAACCGAGTGCGCGACCAAACCGAGTAATACATTTTCAGCGGTTGCCATACCGGCCCAGCATTTTTATACCAAGTCGAATCACCCGCACGAGCAAAAGCCAACACGCTCACGTCATGAACTTTCAAGTGATCGGGGTGTAAATATCCACGCTGGTCGTCACTATAAGTAACAATCACCTGCGGTTTTTCGGCACGAATTATTTTCACAAGCCGTTCTGCTGCTTCATCAATATCGGCCATATGAAAACACTCTGGGTTCGAGTTCGATTCACTTTCGGCCATGCCCGAGTCTCGATAACCCAACATATGCAATTTGCTAAAGCCGATTACTTCAACACTTTTTTCTAATTCTTTAGGCCGCATTTCAATCAACAACTTTTTTTGCTCTACTGCATCAAGACCATGAAAAGGCATACCTGGTTCTTTAAGCGCCGGGTTATTCACATCGCCCTCTTCACCGCCAGTACAACAAACCAAAGCTGTTCGCACACCCATCTCGGCATAACGCGCAAAAGTCGGAGCACCCTTCGATGCTTCGTCATCGGGGTGAGCGTGCACAGTCAAAGCGCAAAGTGGGTTACCAAACTTGTCAACCGGTGTGTGTTGAATCGCTGAACGATTGGCTTTTCTCACTCGGTGAAGGCTAGTGAGACTTCGCTGAGATATTGATGTTGATACTGATGTCGTAGTCTTTAGCCGATGGTTCGCAAGCGCAACGAAAAATATAAATACTTCTTTGTCGCACTAGTCGCGGGGTTCGGCTTGTTGTCTGCATGTTCGCGCGACGGTCGCGTTTTGCGCGAGTCTGGCCCGGGTCAGGGCGAGTCGATTGCGATCATCACCACCATTGCCTCGACCGACTCAGACGCCAGTGCTGAGGAGGCGAATTTGTTTTCTGTCAGCGGCACTTGGCTCGACAGCGGCTCACTTGATCCGCGACATACGTGCTTGGGTTCGAATGTCTCGCCAGCGTTAACAATTTCAAACGTGCCGGCAGGGGCGCAGAGCCTTGCGATTTCGCTCAGCGAAACCACCAGCCCCGATCAACCACTCTGGGTGGTGGCGAATTTAACTCCAGAGTCAACAGTTATTCAAGAAGGTGGCTTGCCGGCGGGCGCAATAGTTGGTGCAGCGTTCAACGGCGACAAAATCGTGGATGGATACAACGGCCCGTGTATTACCGACAGTGAGATTCACGAATTCGTTTTGGTGGTTTACGCCGTTGACCAGATGATTGAGTTCACACCCGAGCCACAGTCGCTCGAGAGTTCAAAACTTTTGTTAAACGCAATTCAGGCGGCGGCCTTCAACTCTGCCGAGACCCGATTCTTCGTTCAAAACCCATAAATAACGCTTGCCGTCTGCCAAGATTTAGGCATAGACCAAAACATTGCATCCCTTCCGATCTCGATATTTGAGACCGATTTAGACGCACGACTGGTCGCTGCAAATGACTCGTTTCGCGCGCTTGCGCTCGCAGGCGCACCGCTTGTGGTCGGTAGCGCACCGTGGGTGAACGCCCAACCTGCCGAACGCACTGCTGCTGAACGTGCTTGGCAACTCGCTAAACAGACATCGTCGAACTTCAATTTCGAGTTTCGTTTGTGGCAACCAACTGGCGAAGTCACTTGGATTTTAGTTTCGCTACAGGCAAAAAAAGATAGTGCAGGCCGAGTGACCAGTTACGTCGGCAGTGCACATGATGTAACTCAAGCAGTTAGTCGAAGAGTTCTTAGCGAACAACTAATCGGACTACTCGATGCGTCGCATGATGCAATTCTCGTTTTCGATCGTGCTGGAGCGCTGATGTTCGCTAACGACTACGCCCAGCAACTTGTCGGCAAGAGTGAAACACCGGGACTCAACGATGCTGCGGTGCAAACTTTTATTCAAGCGATTCGCGATCAGATTCCGCGTGAATTGATCTCAAGCACGACTTCAAATCGTTGGCAAGGCGAAGTTGGTTTTCGCGGTACCGACTCGATCATGCGCACGCTTGATGTTGTGCTGCAAATCGTGCGTGATGCCAACGGCACGATCGAACACTATTCGGCGATCGCCCGAGACATAACTGAAGCAAAGCAAACCCAAGAAGAGCTCCAACGACAAGCCACTCACGATGCTCTGACGAATCTGCCAAATCGAGTTTTATTTCTTCGCAAACTCTCTGAGGCACTCGACCGATCACGCACACTCAAACGTGGCGTCACCGTCTTGTTTGTCGACCTCGACAAACTGAAAGATGTCAACGACACAATTGGGCACGGTGTTGGCGATCAATTAATTGTCAACATGGCCAAACGACTGGTAAGTGCCACTCGCCCATCAGATGTTGTGGCTCGAATCGGTGGCGATGAATTTGTGATTCTCTGCGATGGTCTTGGCGACGAGCAGATAGCGATGGATGTCGCCAACCGCATGCGAGCCGCCGTGACTGGTCAACAAATTTTGCAAGGATTCGAAATTGAAACCAGTGCCAGCATCGGTATCGCCATGGCGAATTCGGCATTGCTGAGCGAAATGTCGAGTGCCGATGCGGCGGTGACACTTTTGCATCACGCCGACAGTGCGATGTATCGCGCAAAGCAGCGTGGTCGCGGTCGCTGCGAAATGTATAGCGAAGAGATGAGCACCAACGCTCGCGAAAAAAGTGCCTTGAGTTCGCAACTTGAGCGGGCACTCGCAACTGACCAGTTGTTTCTTGTTTATCAGCCGATTGTTTCGACACACACTGGTCGAACCGCGGGTGCTGAAGCATTGTTGCGCTGGCAACACCCAGATCGCGGAGTTCTAACGCCACCAATTTTTTTAAGTCTCGCTGAAGAATCGGGATTGATCGGACCAATCGGTGACTGGGTGACACGCCAAGCCTGCAACGACATGCGCACTTGGCTCGACGCCGGCACAATTGACGGCTCTTTCGTGATGCACATAAATGTCTCTGCGCGCCAACTTGGTGATGCAACATTTGTTGAACGCACGATGGCAGCTCTGCACGACGCAAAACTAGAGCCGCATCAACTCGATCTTGAAGTCACCGAAACAACACTGCTCGACGACAAAGGCGGCGTGGTGCGCACGCTAAATGCACTAAAGCGACATGGCGTCAAAATGTCTATCGATGATTTTGGTACAGGTTTTTCTTCGTTGGTTAATCTGCGCAATTTCGTCGCCGACTATCTCAAACTCGACGGCACATTTATTAGGGATATCGGCAATCAAGGTGGAGATGATCCGATTGTTCGCTCGGTAATTCAACTGGCACACTCACTCAATATGTCGGTTGTTGCCGAATGGGTTACAACTCAAGATCAGGCACAGCGACTTCGGATACTCGGATGCGACTTCGTTCAGGGAAATTTTGTCGGCCAACCGGTTTTGGCTCAAGAGTTTGGTGCAAAAATCATGCAAGCCCGCACTAGCTAACTATCTCAGCTAACCAGACCAGCTAACCGCAGAGATTCAGTCGCCAACTTCAGGTTCGGGTGCTGGGCCGAGTCCACCAAAAAATGCCAACACAGCGGCCGAACCATCACCCAACCTGAGAATTGAATTACCTGCGATGGTGTCGCTATAGACATCGAGCGAGAACCGACTGATATCGCCTTTGGCTGCAGGTCGCATCTTTTTAGCGAATTCGGCCAGATCAAGATTGCTGTCGGTAATGATTGCCCCAGTTACCCCATCAAAGGCACTCGTGACTGTGAAAGGGTTCGACAACACCCGGGTCAAACCCGAATTCAGCATCGCTGCAATAAATTTGCGCTGACGTTTGCCTCGACCAATGTCTGACGAGCCATCAATCTTCCATTCGTTGTCAATTTTTGTTTCAAAATATCTGCTTCGTGCAAACGCCAACGCTTCGACACCATCAAGTGTGTTGCAACCAGGGGTCATATACAAGCCTGTTTTTTTGTCTCGTGATGGAAATTGAACACATATCTGCACGCCACCGATCGCATCGACCAAACCCTTGAATCCTTGAAAGTTGATCTCTAAATAATGGTGAATCGGAATATTGAAATTGCTTTGCATTGTGCGCACCAACACATCGGTTCCTTCTTGGTATGCAGTATTGATTCGCGCGGTCTTCTCTCCATCACCAATGCGCACCCAAAGGTCACGCGGAAACGACATGAGCGCCCCTGCGCCAGTCGCGTAGTCGTAGTGAAACACCATCAGCGTGTCACTGCGCCGACCAGAGATATCGCCTTCGTTGCCCATCGTCGCAAAGTCTGGGTCACTCGGGTCAGCGCCTTCTCGCGAGTCAGAGCCAACCAATAGATAATTTTCAAAACCGGCGCTCGGTGCAGAAAGTGCAGACGTTGCTTCAAGATCACGTTGAACAGTGTCAAGTTGTTGATTTGTTGCAGAGACAATCTGCCTGGCACCTGCCGCACTAAATAAAGCAGAAACGACGAGTGCAGCAACTAAAGCGGACTTATTAAGCGCTTTTGGTTTTGAATATTTACTTTTTTGCGCCATGCAGTTCAAAGTTAGTCGTGATTTGCATCTCGAAGGTGCACTACATCACCTGTATCAATCAAAAGTTTCTCATCTTTTGTCTCAATTACGAGCCGGCCATCTGTGTCAAGTGATGTTGCGCGCCCAGAAATAACACGTCCGTTTGTCAACTCAACTCGTACCGACTTATTGAGTGTCGACAATAGATCGACATACTCGTCATGCAACTGCTGTCGCGAAAGCTTTTCAACAACATCTATCTGCTCAAGCAGAGCACGTAGCAAGTCAACTGGCTCAAGTGATTGCCTAAGTTCGAGATCTTTAAGTTTTGCGGCATATTCAGGCGCCCACGAAATATTTATTCCGATGCCAACAACAATAAAAGTTTGATCAACGTCGGCAACACTCAACATGCCGCCAAACTTTATTTCGTTCAACAACAAATCATTAGGCCACTTCAAATTGATCGAGCTGCTTTTTGCCTGGTCGTTGGCAACAAACATTCGACAAGCCCGCACTGCAGACACGGCGACAATTCTTTGACACGACGAGATTTCACTCTTGGGTTCTCTAAACAGCAACGAAACCAACAAATTTGCGCCAGATTGGGCTTCCCAAGTTCGGTCAAGACGACCGCGGCCGGATGTTTGATTATCGGCCATCAGCGCAGTGTGATGATCAGCGCCATTCTGGGCGCCGCCAAACAGGTCGGTGTTTGTGCTTCCCGTTTCGGCGATCCGTTGTACTACCCAGCCATTGGGCATATTGACCACGTTCGATTTTTGCCAGTTGTTATCAGTGCTTGCCATCGGCGAGAATAGTACCCCGTGCTTAAGAAAATCCTGATCGCTAACCGTGGCGAAATTGCTGTGCGGGTTATTCGCACCGCGCGTGAAATGGGCATCGCCACTGTTGCCGTGTACAGCGAACTTGACCGCAATGCCTTGCACGTGCGTCTTGCCGACGAGGCATACGCACTCGGCGGCCAGACCGCAGCCGAAAGCTATTTGAAAACCAGCGCAATCATCGAGGCAATAAAACTCAGTGGCGCGGACGCCGTTCACCCGGGCTATGGCTTCTTCAGCGAGAACGCAGACTTTGCCAAGACAATTACTGACATGGGTGTTGCCTTCATAGGCCCACCGCCAGCAGCGATTGTTGAAATGGGCGACAAAGTTTCGTCACGCAAAGCGGCACTTCGTGGTGGCGCACCGATCGTGCCTGGCACAACCGAGTTTCTGAAGAGCGCCGACGAAATTTCACAATTCGCAAAGACACACGGTTTTCCGGTTGCGATCAAGGCCGCATTCGGCGGTGGCGGTCGCGGCATGAAAGTTGTGCACGACGAGAAGAGTGTGAAAGAAGCAATGGAGTCTGCGCAGCGCGAGTCGAAAGCATTCTTCGGACGTGATGAAATTTACGTTGAGAAATACCTCTCGTGGCCGCGACACATCGAGATTCAACTCGTCGGTGACACTCACGGCAATGTCGTGTGGGTTTCATCTCGAGACTGCTCGGCGCAACGACGTCACCAAAAGTTGATCGAAGAGGCCCCGGCACCAGCTCTGCCAGATGGTGTCGAAGATGCGATGGGTGCAGCCGCTGTCAAAGCCGCGAAAGCAGTCGGCTATTTCAACGCAGGCACCGTCGAATTTATTTATCAAGACGAAGAATTCTTTTTTCTCGAAATGAACACTCGCCTTCAAGTTGAACACCCAGTCAGCGAATTGATTACTGGCATCGATCTAGTTGAGTGGCAAATCAGAGTTGCCGCAGGCGAAAAATTGCCGATGACTCAAAAGCAAGTTTTGGCATCGCGTCGCGGACACGCAATAGAGGTGCGAATCAATGCTGAGAATCCAACCGGCGGCAAGTTCTTGCCGTCACCAGGCACGATCACAAAACTGACAACCCCCGACGGTTTCGGTGTGCGTTTTGACGGCGGCTACGAATCAGGCGACACAGTCAGCCAGTACTACGACAATTTGGTCGGCAAGCTAATTGTTTGGGGCAAAGACCGTGAGTCAGCGATTGCTCGAACTATTCGCGCGCTTGAAGAAACAAAAATTGAAGGCTTACACACAACAATCGAAGCTGATCTCGCGATTTTGCGACATCCTGATTTCGCCGCCACAAAACACTCGACGAAATGGGTCGAAGAAAAACTCGATCTCTCAAATCTCGTGTCGACCACGGGTGAGACTCAGCAAAATAGTGAGGGCCTAGTTGAGAAGAGCACAGTCGTCGAAGTCAACGGAAAGCGATTTGATGTCAAAGTCTGGGTGCCGCCCGTAGGTGGCACCGCACCGAATACACAAAAGACTCGGTCGGTATCCCGAGGTGCGAGCCAATCGGCAGGGGCTGCAAGCGGCACGATCACAGCCCCGATGCAAGGCACCGTAATCAAAGTGCTTGTAACCGAAGGCCAAACCGTTGCTCAAGGTGATGCAGTTCTCGTGCTTGAGGCAATGAAAATGGAAAACCAGATTCAGGCAGACAAAGCAGGCACGGTTTCTAAAATCAATTGCAAGGCTGGTGACACCGTCGGCAGCGGCGATGTACTGCTGGTCATTGAATAACCTCTTCGTAGTTAGCCGCAGCGCTGAATTACAGTTGAACATCAGCAAAGCAACAATTTTTACGAAGCGAGAAAAGTGACCGAAAAACCAGCTACTCAAGAACAGCCAGTCGAACAGAAGTCTGAGGCTGAACGCGCCAGCGGCTTTGCGATTGAGCGCTCTCGTCGGCTGAATGCAGTCAACGAACTGCGCGGTTCGGGTTCGAATCCTTATCCATACCGATTCGACAGAACGCACACGCTCGGTCAATTGCGTGAAACGTTTGCATCGCTAGAAGCTGGTTCAGAAACAGAGACAATCGCAGCAGTTGCGGGTCGCATAATGCTCAAACGCGACCAAGGAAAACTAATTTTCATCACGATTAAAGATCGAAGCGCTGAGATCCAGTTGTTTGTTTCAAAAGCAACGGTTGGCGATGCGCAATTTGACGCGATCAATAATTTAGATCTCGGCGACTGGGTTGGTGCTCACGGCGCAGTTATGACGACGCGCAAAGGCGAACTATCAATAAAAGTGACCGCAGTCGATTTACTTTCAAAAGCTTTGAGACCACTGCCCGACAAATTTCACGGCCTCACAGATATCGATACGCGATACCGCCAACGTTATGCAGACCTCATTGTCAACGACGAAGCACGTCGAGTCTTCGAAGTGCGACACGCAACTATCGCTAGTTTTCGTCGAACGCTTCGTGAGCGCGACTACATCGAAGTAGAGACACCTGTTCTACATATCGAAGCTGGCGGCGCGCAGGCTCGGCCGTTTCTTACGCATCACAACACTCTTGACATGCCACTCTTTCTGCGCATCGCCCTCGAGTTGCATCTAAAGCGATTGATCGTTGGCGGCATGGAGCGTGTGTTTGAAATCGGCCGCGTGTTTCGCAACGAGGGCATTTCGACACGCCACAATCCTGAATTCACGATGATGGAGTCTTACCAAGCATTTGCTGACCATACAGACGTGATGGATCTCACCGAGGTGCTGATTCGCAATGCTGCACTTGACGCACTCGGTACGACGACCGTAAACATTCGTGGCACAGAGTGCGACCTTGCCAAACCGTGGCGTCGGGTTCGAATGATTGACCTTGCTAGCGAGGCAGTCGGCGAAAAAGTTCATCCTTCGCAATCAGTTGATTCGCTTCGCGCGATCGCCAAGAAGAACAACATCAACGTCGAGGCACGTTGGGGTTCTGGTCGCATCATCGAAGAAATTTTTGCCGAGAAGTCCGAATCGACTTTGATTGAACCAACATTCGTGACTGGTCACCCAGTTGAAATCTCTCCACTCGCCCGCGTCGATCGCAACGACCCATTTTTGACTGAAAGATTCGAATTGTTCGTCGGCACCCATGAACTCGCCAACGGCTTCAGCGAATTAAATGATCCAATCGAACAACGTGAGCGCTTCAACGAAGAGGCAAAATCAAAACTTGCCGGCAATCTCGAGGCTGGCACCATCGATGAAGATTATTTGCGTGCGCTCGAGTTTGGTCTGCCACCAACGGGCGGTCTCGGCATTGGCATCGATCGTTTGGTTATGTTGTTGAGTGGTGCAGCCAGCATCAAAGATGTGATTCTGTTTCCGACATTACGACCAGAGGTATTCGAATAATGAGTACGACGAAACTCGCTTGGGGTGTCGGGGTCGCAACCGTCGCACCAAATGACGCAGTTCTCGATGTCTTTTTTCGCAAACTTGGCTGGGGCGAAGTAGCGCCCGATGAGTTTTTGTCATCTTTGCCCGAAGCGCACACTGATCCCCGTCGAGGTGTTGGCATCGTGCCGGTCAATGTCTCGATAGATACGAGTGCTGCACCGCGCGATGCCACCGACGCATACTTGCGACTGCACCTAATGTCTCACCGCTTGGCGTTGCCAAATTCGTTGAACCTCGACGGCATTTTTGGTTTACTCGCAAATGTCGCCTGGACTTCACTCGGCGCTGTACCGATAGATCAGATTGACGAAGTCACTTTCAATCTGCGCCGCCGCGGCGAACATCTGACGATTCATGGTGTTGACAAGTTTCCCCGCATGACCGACTATGTCGTGCCGAGTGGGGTACGTATCGCCGACGCGTCTCGCGTGCGCCTTGGCGCTCATCTTGCACCGGGCACAACAGTGATGCATGAAGGCTTTTG
>Ga0129342_1000764_pt1 | contig 14254 bp, 13 predicted proteins | sample CPBDNA_5_FD_94426 | JGI IMG/M metagenome (GOLD analysis project Ga0129342, IMG submission 94426) | Freshwater to marine salinity gradient microbial communities from Chesapeake Bay, USA - CPBay_Sum_15_0.2_DNA | ecosystem: Environmental > Aquatic > Marine > Coastal | place: USA: Chesapeake Bay...
AAAATACAAATTCCATCAAACGAAACAGGAGTTGTCCAACAAGGACATATTACTTTTGGACAACTTCTATGTTTTTATTTAGAAAAAGAAATATTTGGTTAATGCAAATCTTAATAATTCAAATTTTATATTTTAAGTTATAATATTCTTATGTATAAATCGTTTGTAGGTCCTGTTTTAGCATCAATTAAATCTGAAAACGAGAACTCTAAATACTACTCTGGTCTTCCAGACACACAATTTAACAAAGACGGTTTATTAATTATTGATAATTTTTTATCTGAAAGCGATTGTGATGATCTTGTAGAGTTAGGAAAAACAAAAATTAAAGAAAATGTAAAATCAGGATTAATTGCTGATGACGTTTACTTAAATATTCGAGCAGATGCAGAAGACGGACGTGATACAAAAGTAAAACAAATCTTTAATTTTGACAAATTATCAGATAAGTTGGGTGATGAGTTTATGAATAAACTTTCCAATACGTTTGAGGAAAATTTAGGAGAAGAAGTTGTAATAAAAACATGTACATTACAAGTAGATGATCCAGATACTAAGACCAAACGAAGTTGGCATACAGATAAGAATCCACCTCCAAACTTCAAAGCTTTTGTATATTTAACAGATGTACAAAATGAGCAACAAGGACCTTATTGCGCTATTAAAGGATCACATCGTTGGAAATATAGAAGAATATTTAATGTTATGATAAATTTGATTACAAAGTCTCCTAAGCTTACTGACATGCATCATATGGTAGGAAATAGAAATGATCATTATCTTGCTAAAAAAGGAACATTGGTATTGTCTACACAGACCTTGTTTCATAGAGGCAGCCCTATGCATTCTGAAAAAACAAGGTTTATGTTAATTACTTATATAAATTCAAAAACATATGATAACGGTAAGCCATTAAAATTTTGGTAGTGTGAACAAATTTATTTGATTTAAATATATGTTAAAAATAATTTTACGATTTATAACTTTAGTTTTTTTTAATTATTTAGTTATTAATTTTAGTGTTGATATTGATTTAGAGCAGCTAGTCAAAGATTTCCAGTTAATTAATATTTTTTTATCAAAAGATTCAATTTTATTAGTTTTTTTTGTAAGTGTTTTAATTACTACACTCACTTTATCTTTAATATTCTTTTTTAAACCCTTCATTGAGATTTACCTGCTTTACTATTTGAAATACACATTTTATTTACTTGTAAATTTGCTATCCTTATCAACTATTTTTATAATTCTAAGAATTTATGGGTACTCGAGACTTTATTTAATATTATATCTAATTTTTAGTTCTGGTATTTTAATTTTAAGTGACAAAATAAAAAGATAATATCAATAAGCTATTTATCTCTCATTTTCCACAAAAAATTTCTCAAAGCAATTATTAAAGGAAATAAATAATCAAAACTATATATAAAGTTTTTAAATTTTGAAAAAAAGATTGTAGGTTTTTTTAAATACTTTTTCTTAATATAAAAAGCATCTCCCCATGGATATTTGTCTTGCCAAAAATGAGTATCAGTTCTAATAAATCCAAAATTTCTAAGGTAGTTATCAACATCTTTAACAAGAGCACAGTCTTTATAAAGTTCTTTTTTATTTACTTCACAAATTATATAATCTATATTTTTTACTAAAGAATTTTCTGCTCCCATCAACACTTTTAATTCATACCCTTGTGTGTCAATATTTAAAAAATTTACATTATTTAAATAAAAATTATCAAAAGTGTCAATATCAATATTTTGGGAATTTTCAAACACTACTTCTGGATGTATTTTTAGGTGAAGTTTTGGTTCTAAAATTGAAGAACTCTGACCATCATTATCTGCATTAAACATCAATGTAGTTCCCTGTTCTTCTCCAAGAGCTGTGTTGTAAAAAAATATATTCCTTTGGTCTTTAAATTCATCAATCAACTTAGAGAATATTTCTTTTTGCGGCTCAAATAAATGTATTTCAATATTTCCAAAATGCTTTTTATATTCACTAATTTCTTGACCAAAATGTGCACCAATGTGGGCAACCCCACTACAACTTATCCCATACTTATTTTTTAAATGTTCAACATCCAGTAGCATATAACTATCATAACTAATATTAACTATCAATTACACAAATGAATTGTTGCAATTAAGCAAAAATATTCTAAGAATTTATAATTACTTTATGAATCAGTATCTAACCAATGAAGAATTAAAAAAATATCTTCCTGAGTTTATTGAATTATTTAAAAATAGGCCAATTATTGACAATACTGGCGGAATGGGTTTTAATCATTCATTCGGACTTTTTGTAATCTTAAAAAATCTTGGAATAAACAACATATATGAGTCTGGTATCTGGAAAGGTAATTCGACTTGGATAATAGAGAATTGTTTTGATAACTTTAAACTTACTGCAGTCGACATTGACCTTAGTTTGAGAGAATATATATCGGACTCAAAAAATGTTACATATTACGAGGGAGATATAGAAGAGCTTTCGTTTACAAATGACAACGGAAAGGAAACAATTGTCTATTTTGATGATCATTCAAATGTTATAGAGAGATTAAAGTTTTTGTATTCTTGGGGAATAAAATACGCAATTTTTGAGGACAATTATCCTGTTGGTCAAGGAGATGCATATTCAATAAGAAAAATAATAAATAAATCTGGTCAGACCTTGAGAGAGTGGTTTCCTGAATATGTAGCGCCTATAAATAGATTTACAAGTTATAAGATTTTAAACAATATTTATAAAAAGTTTTTTGTAGATAACTCATCGCTGCCTTACTTTTTAAGCAATTATTATTATTTTCAAAAAAAATTAAAAAAACCAAATTCTTCAGATTGTGAATTATTTAATAAACTTGTGAAGAATTATTATGAAATTCAGCCAGTTCTGAGATATAAAACTCAAAGATGGAATAAAGAAAAGTGGATTGGTAATTATAAAAGTCTAGATCCTGTCTACTCTTCATTTGAGGTTTCGGAATTTGAAAAAGAGTTAAAAGAGTTTGAAAAATGCTCACCAGGTAGGATGTTTGATTACACTTATATTTCTTTTGTAGAATTAAATATTTAGTTATTTTTTAAAAATAATCAATTGACCAATATGATTAGGTACAACATAAAAATTACTATCTTTTTTTAATTCATTCCCAAATTCAGTAATTCCATCAGTAAACCAACCACCATAATCATCAAGAATTATAAGACCATTCTTAATAATATTTTTAGATAAGAATTCAAAACTCTCTTTAGCCGAAAGGTAAGTGTCAACATCAATGTGAGCCATTGACAAAGGTTTTTTTATTTCTATGTCTTTAAAAGAATCTGGAAAAACCCCTTCAACAATATTTATTTTTGTTCCGACTAACCTCTCTAGGTCTTTTATATCTTTTGTAGATGCTTCGTTGTATTCATCATTTTTAAAAAAACTATCTTTATCTGTAGAATTTTTAACTCCTGTGAAAGTATCACAAGAAAAAATATCTATATTTTTGTCAATATTAGATAAAGCGATTAACCCAGAGACACCACCTTTCCAGCTACCAACTTCGATAAAGGTTGAATTTTCTTTTAGATAAAATTTAGAGTATTCATAAATCGTATAAAGTCTTGACATTGGATTTATTGTAAAGCTTTCAATTTTGCTAAAATAGTTAATAAAATCTTCATCTTTTTTCCACGGTAAATAAAAATATTCAAAAATTTCCACTCCATATTCTTTTCTATTTTCTTTATATCTTAAATTCAACTGAAATAACTTAAATAAAAAATTTGTTAAGTAACTTAAAATTTTTCTTGCTCTTTGTACTTTATTAATATTAAACATTCTTATTAAATGGTAACTTGTTTTTTAATTTCTTAAACAGACTTAATTCATAGGATCGCACTTTATCGTAATCTTCTTTATAGTCCAAATAATGAACTATTTTATTTTCACTAAATAATTCCTTAGCTACTTGCCTTGAAGCGGTCATTTGTTGAATAGAATATTTATAAATATTTTGGTATATTTTTTCTGAAAAGTTTACTATATTTTCTTGGCTTGAAAGAAAGAAAAAATCATGAAGTGCTATTTTTTCATCGTCTCTTCCATATCTTTTTGAAGCATAGAAGTTATTATTGTCCAACGTATTTAGATCACTATGGTTATAAAAAATACAGTCAATTCTTGAAACTAAGACAAAGTCATATTTTTTATCATTTTCAGATGAGTATTTATTCATAAGCTTGACACTTTCATTGCTACTGTACCACCTACTTTGACCCCTGAATGCAGTTTGTAAGAGAAGATTCTTTAATTCAACTTCCGGTTTAATTCCATCATTTAGAAGCGAATAACTAACTTTAGTATCTTCTGGAATATGCCATTCGTCAATATTATCAGAGTCATTAATTCCATAGTCTTCTAATTTAGGATTAAATACTTTTTGAGGTTCAAATAAAAATGCTTTGGGCTTATAAATCTTACACAATAAATCTTTAGAGTCTTCAGACCAACTATGAATAAAAATATCAGTTTCATAGTTATCTATAAAATTTTTTTTAAATCCCTCATATCCAATTTTTGGAGGAGTTGAAGCTTTTGAAGATTCATTTAATAGGTCAATATTTCCACGCTGGCTTGCGCTTGAAATTACACCAATATTTCCAAACAAACAGATCGCTAATTTCATAAAACTAGTTTAATTTAAATAGGAACTTTTCATAGTGATACTAAAATTTGAGTATATAAAATATGATTATTGAGAATTTTATAAAATTTGGAAATGAAGAAATAAAAATTTATATGAAGGAATGTTTTGGATAACTTTTTTGTTGTTTTGTTTAAATTTTATATTTTATTATTTTTATTTTTTTTATTTGGTAGAGCATTTACGATAATTTTTTCAAAAAGATATCTAAAAATTAGTGCAGACAATATAAATGTACATGGAATAAGTATTTTTACTTTATATCCTATTTTAGGTTTTTTTATTTTTGGAAATTTACTTTTTATTATTAATTTTTTTACCCCTTTAAAACATAATGGAATTAATTTAATTTTTATTTTTTTAATATTCAATATTTTTGAAAAAGTAAATATTATTGAATTAAAAAAGTATTTTAATTATTCACTTGTTTCAATTTTATTGCTTATTTCTAGTTACAATATTAATTTCCACTACGACTCTGGCCTATACCATTTGAACAATCAGCTTTGGTTAAGGGAAAGTAATATAATTCTGGGCTTTTCAAACATATATGGGGCATTTGGTGTAAGTTCTCTATACGAATATGTTTCTGCTTACTTGTGGGTTGATCAATCCCTAATTCTTTTGCATTTAATAAATATTCTATTCATTTTGACTTTTTTTATTTTTATTTTCAATGGATTATTAGATAGTAAAAGTGAATTAATAAGATCATCAAGTTTTTTTCTACTACTTTTTTCTTTATTGGACAATGTTGGAGTATCAGGTGGGAGAAACGGATTTTTCGCGATTCAAGGAATGGGTAAACCAGATGTAACAATTGCAATACTTTTTATAATCGCATCAATTTTAATTTTTGCATCATTATTTCAAACTAGCTATACAAGGCAAGAATTATTTATTTTTTCAATGTTATCACTCTTGATTTTTCAGCTAAAAGTAAGTGGGGTAACCATTGGTTTTATCTATTTATATTACGTCATTAATTATTTCAAAGAGAAATCTTCAAGCAATAAAGACGAAATAAAAATTTTTGGATTCTTTTTTATCTCATTTATCTTGTGGATCATAAAAACATTAATTCATACAGGTTGTATTATTTTTCCATTAACATCAACTTGTTTTACTAGATTTAATTGGGTAAATAAAAGATATATAAGTACAATCGAAGAAATCAGCGTTGGTTATAGCTTTTCATATGATTTTCAAAGTTCATTTGCAGAATGGGCAACAAATTATCTAAGCATCAATTCAAACAGGATTATTTTTGTGAACTATGCTATATCTATTTTGATTCTATTAGTTGCAAGGCAATTCTTTTTTAAAAAAAATAATAAAGTAGCATTAAATCTAAAAGTTATTGGCTTCATAATCTTTAATATCATTTTTTATTTACGTTTTGGGCCAGATGCAAGATATTTAATTGGTATACAACTCTTTATCATTGCTACATTAAGCTTCTCTAGAAAAATTAATTATTCAATACCAAATTTTATGCTCGTCATACTAATAGTCTTAAGTACTGCACTTGTACCAAGACTAGATTCTTATAAATCATTCAGTGTTTTCGAAAGCGTAAATATTTTCATTCCACAATCAGAAACAAAAGAAACCTACAGTAGACTAAGCCCATTAGATGGTGATCAGTGCTGGATAAACATCGATTGCTCTGCAAACAAAGAAGAATATTTGATTGATAATACTAAATTTTTGAAAGTTGTTACTTTAAAGAATAGTTAAATCTTTTTGAGATAATTAAAGTATTTGATTAAATTATATGAAAAAATTAATCTTGATTTTATTCCAAAATTCCATTTGGAATTTCCATATTCACGAGGAGGAAAATCAAAATGTTCTCTAAAAACAATATACTCATTCTTCATAGCTAGCCAATAAACATAGGTGTCAAATCGGAAATCATTAGGTGGATTATTAAATTCTAAAATCAATTCTTTTGAAAAAATTGTTGGCTGAGCATTTATTTCTCTAAATTTATATCCAAGAAATTTACTAGCAATAATCCCCATAAATTGAGAAATAAACCTTTCTAATATACTTCTTCCAGTTCTGATTCCCTTATAAAACACTTTTTCATGTTTAGATGAAAAATCATTTAATTTGCTGATGAGTTCATTTAATTTATCAAATTCAAATTGTAGATCTCCGTGCAACCATCCTATAAAATCTGAATTTTCTACTGATAGTAAGCCTTCGTAAACCCCTTTTCCATAACCCTCATTATTTTCAATATAAAATACCGAAATATTACTATTTAGATTTTTTTCTTCTGCTTGTAAGTATGTTCTAGAATCATCTGAGGATCCATTTTCGATAATTATAAACTTTAAATTCTTATCTAATTTAGAAATATTTTTTATAAGTAAAGGTAAATTATCTTTTTCGTTATAACACGGTATGACTAATGTTAAGTTAATCATTTAGAAACCAAATACCTTTGAACATCATTCATATATTGAAACAACTCATATTCAATGGGTGTTCCTAAAATAGATGATTTTTCTGATGAGATTTGTTTTACTTTTAGACCATTTATAAATGCAATCTCAATCATATGATCAACATGTATCTCCTTTGAATCGCCCTTTATTTTTTTTGTCTCTTCAAGAAGATCAATAAATAAGTTTTTATTTTTAAATAAAAAAGTACCAATAATTACATTTGAATTTTCTGAAAGAGGAGAGCTTTTGATTGAAAAATTCTTTATTTTTTCTTTTTCTAAATTCACCCAACCATAGTTTTGTTCCTGGGAAAAAGCTCTTCTATAGTTTTTCTTCGTGTAAACAACTATATCTGCATCTTCAATACTCACAAAAGTTGATTTATCCAATACACAATCAGCAGAATGAATTAAAACTGGTTGATTATTATCAATACCTTTAATTAGTTGTAATGCGCTTTCCGCCTGTCCAGCAGTTTTTCTTGACAATTTTTTAACTTTTATGTCCTTATCATTAAAAAATGCTGGTTTAAAATCTTTCTTAAGAATTAAAACATTTGTTTGTAATTGATTTTTAAAAGAATTTAATATTTCGATTAATAATGGTTCTTCTATTAAATTTAAGTAAATTTTAGAAGTTTTATAATTTTTTTCTTTAAATCTTTTTCCTTCACCAGCTGCAGGAATCAATAAATTGATATTTTTAAGGTCAATTTTTTCTTTGCTCTTTACATTTACAATTTCATCAAGATTGTAATTAAATTCCTTGTAATCTTCGGGTGTTCCCCACTGAAAAAAATAATCAATCTTGAATAACCTTATATCTAATTTATCTTTTATCATTTCTTCAAAAGGAGTACTTATATAAATCTCATTATTTACAAATTTTTCTAACTTAAAACATTTTTGAATGTATTTTTTTGCAACATGACCAGATTTAAAATAATAAGAACCACTAGATGCAAATTCGTTCATTTTATCATCTGTGAAAGAATGCTTCTCTTTGATTTTTATTACTTTGTCATTTTCATTCTGGATAAAAGCGTAATCATTTCCATAAATACTATGTGGATGTAGACCAATATAGGCTGGAATAACACCATCTGGATTATTTTTCTTGACATAAGATTTAAAGCCTTTCCAATCCCATATATTTGCAAAATCACAATAATTTATCATGACTGGAAGGTCAGTTTCTAACAAGCCAGATTCTAATAAAGCTCCTCCAGGGCCTGATTTTTGATATTCTATAGTTACAACATTGTAGTCAGCAATGATTTCTACAAATTTTTGTAATTTTTTATTCTCATAATCATTTTTACTAATAATGAAATTTATATCAGATTCATCTGGAAACATATCTAAAATATGTTCAAGAATCATTTTATTGCATACCGTTAGAAACTGTTTTGGAGTCTCTATACCAACTTCTTTGAATCTTTTACTCATCCCGGTCATAGGTATAATTATTTTCATAAATTAACTCCAATTCTTAGTTTTTCATCGGGTGATTGTCTAAGCCTTTCTCCAAGGTCTTTATTTATAAAATTATGAATTTTATTATTTTTTATTAATCCAAATATTATTAACAAAACTTTAAAATAATCAAGTTCAGTTCTACTAAGGTCTTTTTCAAATAAAAAATAATTTTCGTCATAGAAAATTGAGTTTTTTTTATCTTTTTTTGATTCAAAAAAATGAGGAAAAAAAACTGAATGATCTGGAAATAAATATTTTCCATTAAAGTTTTTATAATTAATTTCAGGGTGAGGATTTTTAATTTTTTTTTCATTTTGTGATAATTTAAAAATTTCTTTTGATGTTATTTTGAGTTCATCATAATCTATCAAATTTGAAAAAAGTTTTTCTAATTCAATACATTTATAATATAGTTTTTTAATATTATTTCCCTCAAGAATTATTCCATGGTTGTAAAGAAAAAAAGATTTAAAATTATATTTTTTATTTTTGTTTAAAATTTCATCTGCAATTTCGATTCCAGGTCTTACATAATTTATAGGTAAAATTTTATTCTTTATTAAAAATTGATTTAGTGCACTTTTTTGATAAAGGCATGACAATAAAATTGATGAAATACTGTGATAGTGAATTACGTACTTTGATTGCAGTAGGACATGAAATGGAGTTTCAATAGAGAGTGAATTTTCATATTTTTCATTATTCTTAATTGTTGAAGAATAAAAATGCTCAATATCATTGAGATTTATTTTTTTAAAGATATCCTTATTGACAGAGTTTTTGAGTAATGATCCTGATTTTTTTATGAAAATATTTTCTTTCAATTTAATGCTTGTATTGCCTCCAGGTCCTTGGCATAATAAAAAATTATTTCCAAGTTTTTCTGAATAATTTTTAAAACTTTTCATTCTCTATAATGGTAATTTATAATGCATATACGTATGACAGATAATAAATATTTTTTATTCTTTGTAGTAATTGTTAAATATTTCTTTTTATTAAGAATATTTCCAGACTTAGAGTTATTAAGATATAACAATTTTTTTGAACTATGTAATAATTTTGTCAATTGTATAAATCCTTACAAACAAATTTCAACACTTGAAAGTGGATACCTGACATTTCCTTACAGCAATTTAATGTATTTTGTTTTATTGCCTTTTTATTTTTTCTCTAGTTTGTTTGATATATCATTTGTTAATTTAAGCTATCTTATGTTTGAAGTTATTTTAATTTTTTTACTTCAAAAAATATTTAATGTTTCAATTAGTTATATATATTTTATATTAATTTTTAATCCACTAATTATCTTCTCAGTTGGTTTCCTAGGACAATTAGATTTTATACCGTTAACCTTTTTTTTAATTTCACTTTATTTCTTGCGAGAAAATAAAAAATATATCTCAATACTTTTTTTGACTTTAGCTTTTTCTTCAAAAGTAATATTTATTATATTACTTCCGATCATTGTTCTCTATTTTTTAAAACTTGATGAGACAATGTTCGAAAATCTAAAAACTCTCTGCTATTCGTTAATCGTTGGATCGTTATTTAATATTCAGCTTTTTTTTGACGGAGATTATTTAGATACTGTCTTATATGGTATTAATAGAGGTTACAACATAGTAAGTGTTTCTCCTAGCATATTTAGTAATAGTGTATTATTTTTGGTAATTTTTCTAAGTTTTACTTTCTTTATGTATTGGCAAAATATTCACAGATTAGATTTTATTGGCGTCTGTATTTTTACAGGGTTTATGACCTTTCCTATATATATGTCTAATTTGTCGAACATTGGATGGTTACTTTGGTCTTTTCCGTCTTTTGTTATTCTTTTTTACTCATATAAATTATTAAACCAACTACTTATTTATTTTTTCTTTTGGTTGCCTGTAATAACAAATATGGATTTAAAAAACTTAGTTATAAATAGAAACTCTACAGAAACCATTCAATATTTGATTTATTTTTCTAGTCTGTTAATTCTTTATTACATGTATGGAGTTTTGACTAAAAATATATATTTTAGAATTAAGTCATCTCCTGTAGTTGTTGCTATTGCAGGCGATTCAGCAGTCGGAAAATCTACTCTAACTTTACTTCTTAATAAATATTTTGGGAATAAATTTGTTGACCAAGTTGAACTTGATAGTTTTCACAAATTTGAAAGAGATAATCCTGTGTGGAATGAGAATACTCATTTAAATCCAGCAATGAATGAACTTGTTGAGTTTAAAAATACAATTCAAAATTTACTAAGCGGAAAAACTGAAATAATCAGAAACTACAACCATTTAAATGGAAAATTTGACACATCGACAAAAAAAAGAATCAAAAATTTCTTGATTATTGAAGGCCTACATGCTTTATATTTTGAAGATTTGAATAAGAAATTTGATTTGAATGTTTTTCTGGACTTAGAAGAAAACCTAAAACAAGATACAAAAATAAATAGAGACATTGAAAGAAATAAGCCTGAGGAACAAATTTTAGATGAAATTAATAAGAGAAAGCAAGATTTTACTGATTATGTTTTGCCTCAAATTAATTCATGTGATCTGTACATAAAAACTTCAATAAGGAAAAGAGAATATATTGAACTAAATATTTCTTTCAAAAATGATTATTTTTATGAATTCAAATCTTTCTTTGCAGATATGAAAGGTATAAAAATTATGAATGAGAATTATAAAGAAGGTTTATACAAATTTGATTTAAAAGTGTTTGAATCCGACTCAATTGACTTCTTTTATATTATGACGCAAAATATAAATAATTTACATAGCTTAAGTTTTGATGTTAATTCTTTGAATCAAGAAGATTTTGAATTAGTTTGCAAATTAGGACTTATTTTGTTTATGTTAAATAAAAAAATTGAAGATAAAATATGAGTCGCTTAATAATATTTGACTTAGATAATACATTTTATGATTATAAAAAAAGCCATGAAAATGGATTAAAAAAAGTATTTGATTCACAAAAATACTTTAAAGGATATGATACCTTTTTAAGTCAATATGAGTTAACTAAAAATGAAATTCACAAACAGTTAAAGAACAATCCTTCAAAACACTCAAAATTAATTTATTTTAAAAAACTTTTTCAACAAAAAGCTAGTTTTGATGAAATAATAAAATATGAAAATCTATATTGGGATGAGTTTATTAATTCTTCCAAAATAAATGAAGAAACAATGAATATATTACGAAATGGAAAATCTGAGAATGATTTTTACGCACTTTTCACAAATCAAAATACAAATATTCAACTTAAAAAAATTTCAAAATGGAATATTGATTTTTTTGATTTGGTAATAACTTCTGAAGAAGTTGGATACGAAAAACCAAATAAAAAATTTTATGACTATGTTGTAAAAATAATTTCAGAGAACTTGAGCAGTAAGCATATTTATGCAATCGGAGATGATTATTTGAATGATATAAAATATTGGCAAAATGAATTCAATGCAACATCATATTTAATTGATAACAGTTTAAATGATAAAATAATTATTGATTCAATAATAACTACTATAAATAGAAAGGTTTACAAATTAGAAAAAGAAGTTGTGAAAACTTCATTTAATCTTGCCATTAGAGATATATTTAAGTCAAAAGTTAAATAATCTATTTATATACAATTTATGTAAGGTGGGATTAGCTATATTTACAAATTTAAAATTTTTAGAATTTGAAAGAACATAATGATCAATTTAGTGAATTTTTCTGCAAATTTATATATTAGGTATATTTTAATACTTTTATTTTTTTTATTAATTGGAAGATCATTTGTAATAATTCTAAATAAATATTTTTTGAAAAATAAGAACATACCTAACCAGATACTTCAAACAGCACCAAGTATTATCTATCCCATTATTGGATTAATTTTTGTAGGAAACATATTAATTTTCATGAATTACTTTGTCAGTTTAAAAAGTCCAGTAGTTTGGATAATTTTATTTTTGTTTATTTCTCTTAACTTATTACAGCTTAAAAATCTTGAGTTAAAGTTAAAAAATTTATTAACCTGGAGCAATTTCTGTTACTACATATTCATTCCAGGAGTTTTATTAATTAGCTCTTCAGATATCAACTTTCATTATGATGCTGCTTATTACCATTTGAACCATCAAAATTGGCTAAGAGAAACAAATCTAGTTATTGGAATGGTTAATATTTTTTGGCCATTTGGCATGTCATCAGTTTATGAATATATTTCTTCAATATTTTGGTTAAATGACTCTCTTATATATCTTCATTTTATTTCACTTATCTTTATTCATTTTTTCTTTTCATTTTTATATTTTCAAATTTTCAGATCAAATAATATAAAATTAAGAAACAGTGCCATATTTATTACGATCTTTGCTTTTCTTGATAATTTTGGATTAGATGGAGGAAGAAATGGTTTTATATATATTCAAGAAGTTGGAAAACAGGATATGGCAGTTGCAATCTTATTTTTATTTGCAAGCTTAATTTTATTAAATAATATCAATGAGAATCAAATCAGTAAATTAGACTTTGTAATAATTTCGTTGGTTTGTTTTTTTATTTTCGAATTAAAAGTTAGTGGAGTTTTTGTTTTTTTTCTTTATTTCATATTAATAACAAAACTTATACGTAATAAAACATATAACCTTAAAGAAATAATTTTCTATCAATTACCCGTTATAATTTTTGGAATTATATGGTCAGTTAAAAGCCTTCTTACAACAAGTTGTCTTATTTTCCCTCTTTCTTTTACATGTTTAAAAAATTTAAGTTGGTACGAAGCTGGATCTACAGAGCGAATTGAAGAATACACCACAAATACAAGCTTTGCTTTTATGGAATACTTTAAAAGTAAGGATTTAACATTTGTTGACTGGTTTAATGATTTTTTTAACTCAACAAACAACAATATTTTTTCAAATTATTACAAAACAGTCTATTTAAATTTTTTAATATCACTAGTTGTAATTTTTATTTTAAAAAAAATATTTTTTAACAAAATTAAAGTAAGTAATGACTTCAAAGTAACTATTAGCTCTTACATTTTGTTGGGAACTCTATATCTTATTTTTTATGGTCCTATACCCAGGTATTCAATTGGAATGCTATGTACAGTAGTTGGTATTTTGGGTTTTTATACAAATAGTGAGAGAATAAATATACCAAAAATATTATTTTTTATTTTATTTGCGTTTTCTTTAGGACTTATGCCCAGACTTAATTCATATAACAATTACTTCAACAATACTAACTTTTCTCTTGGAGACCCTAGGGTCGGCATAGAAAACAATACAATAGAGAAAGTAGGAGACTGGTATAAACCATCTTCAGGAGACAGATGCTGGATAGACCTTAACTGCACAATGGAAGACAAAAATATAATAATTATTAATGATAGTTTTTTTAGATTAGCCTATAAAGAATAAAAGTAAGATTTTCAAATTTTAACTTTTAATGGTCGATAATGATTATGATTTTATATCTTTTTCTACAAAATGTGGGATTGAGAGGTCTTTTACAGTGTGTATTTTTCAAAAACCCTTGTGGGCGCTACAGGATTTGAACCTGTGACTTCTTCCTTGTAAGGGAAGCGCTCTGCCGGACTGAGCTAAGCGCCCCGAA